>Ga0315277_10005141_pt1 | contig 17322 bp, 16 predicted proteins | sample YL17G05_15_MG_FD_203695 | JGI IMG/M metagenome (GOLD analysis project Ga0315277, IMG submission 203695) | Sediment microbial communities from Yellowstone Lake, YNP, Wyoming, USA - YL17G05_15 | ecosystem: Environmental > Aquatic > Freshwater > Lake > Sediment | place: USA: Wyoming | collected... | reverse complement strand
CTGCTCAAGACTTCTGCCATTGGCTGCGCCAGGACCCCCGCTGTGAAGACGTGCCCACCCTGTTTCTTGCGCCAGCGGCCTTCCGATGGCTACCTGACGCACTCCCTATGAGAATAGGTCGCGACACTCTGGTGGGCAAGCCCTTCCTTTGCTCGGAGTTCGAGCAGACCCTGAAGCGGCTGCTGGGACCGCCTACGATGTCCATTCCGAAGACCCTGACCGTCGGCGACCTATCGCTGGATCGCGGCCTGTTTGCCCTGTCGAGCGAGGGAGTCAGCGTGACCCTGACGCCCACCGAATTCCGCGTGCTAGAGTACATCATGGAGCGGGCCGGGGACGGTGGTCAGCGCTGAGGAGCTGCTGGAGAAGGTCTGGGGCTTCTTCTCCCGCACTGGCAGCGGCGACATAGTCCGTTCTCACATGCGCAATCTGCGGCGCAAGATCGCCAAGGTGGCGAGGGGGCGAGAGATGATCCGCACCCTTCCCAGGCGCGGCTATCGATTTGCCGCCTAGGGCGCCAGGGGCATGCTTTCCTTGACTTTTTCTCAGACCATCGCTATTCTCGCAGTGGACGTGTCTGTCTAGCGGCAAGCGGGCGGGAGTAGCTCAGTGGCAGAGCTCCTGCCTTCCAAGCAGGTCACGCGGGTTCGATTCCCGTCTCCCGCCCCAGGCTCGCACTAAACGTCACAACGCATGCAAGGCGAAGGCCGCCGAAGGGCGGCCTTCTGCTTTTGAGGCAGGCCGTCGGGGCTGGCTCATCGCGGGAGGCCGGACTCCAAACCCGAGAGCCCAGGCTTCGAATCCCACCCCGCCCTCCAGGCCCGCCTTACTGCACGCACCTTCGTCTGGAGACCCTAACCATCCTCCCGCCTGCCAAGGCCACCGTGTTGTTCGTAGTGGCGGTGCGGCGGCGCTGTTGCTCTTTGCCAAGCCTCGCCCGTGCGAATACAATGATCCTGCCGTCACTCGAATGCGCAAGCTAGGCACGGAGGCGGGCCGGTGAAGATGGCGACCGTGGCAACAGCCTTTCTGGTGATGATCCTCTTGCCGCTGCTAAGCGGCTGCGGCGGTGACGAGAGGCAGGCGAAGGCTTCCTATTTCAGGAGGTGATCTTCGATGCCCTTTACGTTTCCTCCATACAGTCTTCCAGATTTCAATAAGCCACCACTGCGTGATGCACCCACGGTCGTCTTTGATAGAGTGAGGCAGGCGAAGGTGCCGCCTGAGAACTATCACGCCACTTCAATCTACCCCGAATACTTCCACATTCGAAAGGGTGAGTGGCAGCTTCTCGAACAGTCACGGATGGATTGTGTTGTGGTGTTGAACCAAGACGGGTCTCTTGCCGTTAGAGAGTTCCGCCATCTCCAGGTGCGAGATCTTGTCGCCTGTGGCAGAACTGAGAACGGAGCGGATGGCATTCTTGTTCACACCGAGGCCTTCGACTTTCCCGAAGACGTTTCGCAGAAATTCGTCTTTCGGTCTCGCATCACAAGGGAGACATCTTTTTCTATCGACTATGATGAACTCTACGATCTGCTGGAGTTTGAGCGGGAAAATGGCTTCATCGTCTGGGTGCTGGGGCCGGCGGTGGTGTTTGACCGGGATGCCCGGGACGCCTTTGTGCAGCTAATCGAACGTGGCTACGTCCATGCCTTGCTGGCAGGAAATGCCTTGGCGGTGCACGATGTGGAGGCCGCGCTCTTTGGGACCGGGTTGGGACAGGAAATCTACTCCAAGAGAACGGTGGACCTTGGTCACTACAACCATTTGGATGCCATCACCAGGATCAGGGCTCTGGGCTCTGTCGAAAAAGCCATCGATGAAGGGGTCATAAAGGATGGAGTGATGCGGGCGATCATCCGAAAGGGCCTTCCCTACGTGCTGGCTGGATCCATTCGCGATGACGGGCCTCTTCCGGAGGTGATCGGTGATGTCTATCAGGCACAGGACAAGATGCGTGATGTGGCACGCCAGGCAACCACGGTGATTGCCTTGGCCACGCAACTACACGCTATTGCAGCGGCAAACATGCTGCCTTCCTACAAAGTGGTAGGCGAAAATCAGGTGCGACCCGTCTATTTCTATACCGTAGACATGTCTGAGTTTGCCATAAACAAGTTGGTCAACCGTGGGTCCCTCACCGCCCGCTCTATTCTCACCAATGTCCAGGATTTTGTGGTGACTGTAGAAAGGGGTCTCCGAAAACGGTTTGGCTGATGCTTCAGTCAGTGGACATCTTAGGCAACAAGTTCAGTTCCTGCTTTGCCTGCAACAGCCTCCTCGATAGCCTCCAGGGAAGTGATCACGGCTCGCTTGCCCCCGCTTCGAAGAAACGCTATGGCCGCCTCGATTTTGGGCTGCATGGAACCGGGGCCAAAGTGCCCTTCTTCTAAGCACTGAGTGGCTTCTCTCAGGGTAATTGTGCGGAAGTATTTCTGGCCCGGTTGCCCGTAGTGGAGCGCGGCTCCTTCAACATCGGTAGCAATAAGAAAGATGTCCACTCCTATTTCCTCAGCCAATTTGGCACTCGCCAAGTCCTTGTCAATGACGGCGTCCACACCGCAGAAGGTTCGTCCCTCTCGGATCACCGGTATGCCTCCCCCGCCGCAGCAGATGACAATGAAGTCCATCTCAATAAGCTTTCTGATTTCTCGCTTCTCTACAATTGTGATAGGCTCCGGGGAAGCTACCACGCGCCGATATCCCTTTTCAGTCTTTCGGATGGGGTAAGGAAGGGTGGCTGCTTTCTCCTCCGTGTAGACAGGGCCGATGGGTTTCGACGGGTTCTGGAAGGCTGGACTCTCCTCATCCACAACTACGTAGCTGATCAGGCTCACCAGAGGTTTCTCGGTGCTAATCCCCAGTGCCATGAGCTCGCTGTCCAGGGTTGACTCAATCATGTAACCGATCTGACCTTGGGTTTGCGCTACCAAGATCTCAAGCGGCAACTTGGGCACGGCACCCTGACATTCCTGCTGAAGAAGCAGGTTGCCTACTTGGGGTGCGTTCCCGTGGGTGATGATGATTCGGTAATGCCTGGAAAGCCTGGCAATTTGCCTGATTGGGACTTTCAAATTTTCGAATTGCTCGTCTACGGTACCCACTTGCCCTTTCCGAATGAGGGCGTTGCCACCAAGGGCTACCAGCAGGATTTCCTTCTTGGCTTGCTCTCTCATGATTCAACTCACACTGAGCACGGTTGGATGCATCACCACGAGATGTGTGCCTCCAATCGATCCAGAAGGACCTCTTCTAAGTAGGGATGGTCGTGGTCCCGGTATTCGTAGCGCACACGAATGCTCGGCTTGTTGACGGAGAGGATTCGGGTAAGCTGAATAGGCGTAGCGAAGAGAACAAGGTCGCAATTGACACTATGGATGGTCCGTTCCAGATCCTGGATTTGATCCCTGCTATACCCCATGGCCGGGAGTACAGGCCCGGTATGAGGGTAGCGGAGATAAGTCTCGTGGATTGTTCCCACCGCATAGGGTCGTGGATCGACGATCTCGGCTGCCCCGTACGTCTTCGCGGCGATGAATCCTGCGCCATAGGGCATATCCCCATGGGTGAGTGTAGGCCCATCTTCTACCACCAGTACGCGTTTTCCTCGTATCCGCTCGGGATTGCTCACAAGAACGGGCGACTCTGCCAGCACGATTGGGGCCCTAGGGGCATGTTGTTCGACGTTCTTTCGGACGAGTTCCACCTGTGCTAGTGATGCCGTATCCACCTTGTTGATTATTGCGATGTCCGCCATGAGCATGTTGGTCTCGCCTGGATAATAGAGCAATTCATGGCCTGCCCGGTGTGGATCGAAAAGAACAATGTGGATGTCCGGCCGATAGAAGGGAGTGTCGTTGTTTCCGCCATCCCAGACGATCACATCAGCCTCCTGTTCTGCCTCCTGAAGGATCTGGCCGTAGTCGACGCCTGCATAGACTACGATCCCTTGATCCAGCAGCGGTTCGTATTCCTCTCGTTCTTCAATGGTACACCGATTTGTTTCCAGATCCTCGTACGAGGAGAAGCGTTGGACTACCTGGGTTCGCAGATCTCCGTACGGCATGGGGTGGCGCACGACGACAGCCTTCTTTTCGAGCTCTCGCAGTATGGTGCACACTTTGCGGGTAGTCTGCGATTTCCCGCAACCGGTTCTCACGGCGCAGACCGCCACAACCGGCTTCTTAGACTTGAGCATGGTGTAGGTGGCACCAATAAGAATGAAATCCGCACCTTCTGCCATCGCTGTGGAAGCCTTGTGCATGACCTCAACATGGGGCACGTCGCTGTAGGAAAAGACCACCAGATCCGCCTGGTGTTTCTGGATGAGACTGGCCAACTCGGCTTCAGGGTAGATAGGAATGCCCCTGGGGTAGAGCTTTCCTGCAAGCTCAGGTGGATAAAGCCGTCCCTCTATTGTCGGGATCTGGGCAGCTGTAAAGGCAATCACTTCATAGCGCGGGTTGTTCTTGAAATAGACGTTGAAGTTGTGAAAATCTCTTCCAGCAGCCCCCATGATAATGACCTTTTCAACCATGGTCGCCCCCCATCGATGCCCTGAAATGGCGATTATCTTTCCCACAAGGTGGAAGGGCACTTCCCCCTTGAAGAGGATACTCCACATTGACAAAGGTATCAGATTATTGTGTAGGATGCCTGATAGGGAAGGGTGTAGGTCGTCAGCAACTTTCGGAATCTCCATAAGCAGTTCCGAATGGACACCTGAAGGCTTGCTCTCGCTCCTCCGCAGACGGGAGGGCATCGCCCGGAGGGCTTTTCTCACCAGCACATACTGATTGACAATCCGCAGCACCTGCCGGCACTGATCGCCAGCTGATAGAGCTCCTGCTTTTGAGGCAGGTCATCGGGGCTCGCTTCGTCTATTGGCATGCGAACTCGGATCCCAGCTGCCGGAGCTTGAGTTCCTGGCTCATCAGAAGGATCCCGGACTTTTGATCCGGGAGTCGTGGGTTCGAATCCCACCCGGCCCTCCAGAGCCCGGGCGTGGGCTGTCCGAGGTTTGGCAGCCGTTGAAGCGCCTGCCTTCCAGGCAGACGGTCCGGTGGCGCTGCTCCCGCCCGGCTCTCTCAGTTTCGAGTCCGCTCGGCGACGCTGGCCTATGCACCATGATTTGACTGTGCGACCCCGTGCTCCCCGGGGTCGCCAAAAACCAAGATCTTGGAGCACGCCGTCACTGGCTCCCTCAAGCTGAACAGGGGCAGGAAGGCGGGTTTTGGCTTTGGCGCTCTCTATCCGGGTTCGGCACTCCGCGCGTGCGCGATGAGCTTGGTCACTTCTTCGAAGACCATTGGCTCGCCTCTGACGCGATACTTTGGCTGTTCCTCCTTGATTTGCGGGCCCTTTGCACCGAAAAGGATCTCTTCCAACGCCTCTCTGAGCTGCTCAGGCCGGGCTGAGTAAGGTAGGCTCACGCACAGTCCCAGTTCCTCAAACGGCTCGACCTCAAAGGCCTCAGAATGCTTGGCGCTCCTGTCCATCTCCGGGACGAAGGAGATCACCGGCACATTTGCCATGACGGCCTTGGCGATCGTGCCCATGCCGTGGTGGCTCACCAGGCAGGAAGAGGCTGCAAGGTGAAGATCGAACTCTCTGTCGCTGGCAAACCACCTTATGCTCGTTACGTCACGCCTGCTTACCTCGCGATCTGACACAAGAATGGTCCGTACGCTGTTTCCCTGCTTGACCAACTGGGCTGTGGCTTCCAGCAGTGGCTCAAGCAGGAAATCTCTGAATGTCACGTCTCTGCCAAAATAGGCGAAGATCAGCTTCTCACCTGCTGGCGCCAATTGGTGTCTTACTGAATCCAAATCTTCGGGGCTGAACTCATAGCCGGAAGGAACAAAGCCAACAGGTTGCACTCTATCGTCGCTGATTACGTAGTTCCTGTTTCTCTCGAAGATTTCTCTGGGGAATACAACGAAGAACCTGTCAAAGAAAGCCGGCGCGTCTTCAAAGAGCCAGTTGGAGTCCAACGAGACAACCGGGCAACCAGATTTCTCTTGAGGAAAGAACATCTTGCGGGTTGTCTTCGAATTGCAGCAGAAGATGGCGTCAGGGGAATAGTCCTGAATGGTCCTGCCAACATGCTGTCGAAGCTCAGACGTGGGCAGTTCGCCAGAATAGAAGATGTCGTCAAATCCAAAGCCAGCGATGTGGTCGTGGCACTGCGCAGTCGTGCTCACGAACTTGATGTCCGCTCCCTTTTCGCTGGCATAGAGGGCCACTGCCGTGCCCTGCGCTGCTTCTCCCAGACCTGTCACCAAGAACAGGAGCCTCATCGATAGGCCTCCGCTTCGCTACTTCTGCCCTGACCTCGGTACGCCGCCCTCGCAGGGAGATGTCGATTGACAAAGGCCACGCACGTACGACGGACACCCCGAGGCGGTCACGAATGCCCAAGAGCTTCCATTCGCGTACTGGCGCGGGAACGGGCACGCAACAGACGCTGAACGCGAGTTATCACTGTGTATTCTAGAGCCTCTGAAGGGTAGGTCAACCTGTGTCCGCCGCACTTTCTGGCGGCCTCCCCGTCATTCCCACAGCGACGGCGCGGTGACAACTGCCCAATCTATTACGTCCAAAAGGCGATGACATTCGCATGACGCGGCCAAGGTCGCGGGCAGCGCTACTAACGACTCTAGGACTAGCCAATAACCAATCGGGCCAGGCCTCGAGGGAGTACGCATTGGTCATCGCCATCGTGGCCGTAGCCACTATCACAACGCTTGGCACTGCGGGCCTGGCCGTCGCTGGCTCCCTCGGCCCACACCCGTGAAGCAGTCGCCTGTAGCATTGGCTCTAGGCAGTCAAGGCGGAGGCCCAACGAACCGCTTCGGACAGATGGGAACGAAGTACGTCGAAACTAAAGTATCGCTTCCCTACGGCAATATTATGATTGGTGATGTTTTTGCGCTCCCACTCGTCCGTCAGAATTGTCATCATCTTCCGTGCGGCCTGGGTCAACACTTCCACGGGTACACGGACGAGTCCTGCCGGGTCTCTCTCCTCTAGGACGGTGTCTCCCAGCGAGATGACCCGCACGCCCTTTGGTGCAATATCTTCCTTGAAGACGGGATATTCGAATACCACAACGGGGAGGTCAGCGGCAAAGGCCTCCAGCAGTTGATTGCCGAATCCCTCCCAGCCTGAGGGGTAGAGCACGAAGTCGGCCATCGTATACATATCGGGATAGAGAGCATAGAATCCCTCTTCCGGCACACGCAGAGGAAGGACTTCGTCTCCCACGTATATCCAGTCGACTTTCAGCGCATCTAGTAGCGCGAAGAGTTTCTGTTGGTAACCGGCGAAGGCACGTTCGGGTCTACCCGCCAGAACAAGCACAATTCGACTCTCCTGGGTGAACACCTCGCCGTGGTACAGCACTTTACCGGTCATGTCTCGGTGAAGACCTCCCAATACGGCGACCAGGTGAGCGGCCAATTCGATTTGCTTGTTCGGCACGAGGCGAGCCGCGACGAAGAGAACGACATCGGACCTCTCGATACCATGCTTGCCCCGAAGTTCCCTACGGATCCTAGCGCAATCTGGGGCTTCGAGCCGGTGATGAAAATCCATGGTATCGTGGATGATTCCGGCCCGGACACCCCTTGCGCCGAGAGCCCTCTGGTTGCGCGTGTTGATCGTCCAGTGGGAGAGGTTCGGCATCTTTGGAGGGAAAAACTCCTCAAGTAGAGACCGCGCGAAGCTACACGTCGTGTTAAACTTATAGGCCCCTTCGCTGAGGACATCGTGGTGGATCGCTACACAGGGCAGCCGAAGGTCCGCGAGCAGTTCGGTAAGACTCACCGTGGCCACAGGGTGAACGGGCAGGGATAGCATGTTGTGCACAAAGAGCATGTCGGGTGCCAAAGCCTTGATCCCTTCGCCCAGCTCTCGTTTCAGCTCTGCGACGGCTCGTCGGAAAGCTCGCTCAAGCTCTAGCTCGCCTGCAAAGTCGGTGAGCTCGCGACCGAAAAGGTTCCTCATCATCGTCGCCACTTCTTCGCGATCGAACTCCAGCGCCGGTATGGGGAGGTCTGCCCAATCGTAGGCCGAGCAGATGTCGACCTCGTGTCCCATCGCTTCAAGAAGGGCCTGGCGCTTCATGATCTCGAGGGATACGCCGTCGGTGCCCGCCGAATCGGTCACATCTGGCCTGGTTCGGTAGCCGCGTTCCCTACCAGTGCGGGCAGAACGGAAGTGAAGAATAAGCACTTTCATGCAGTCCACTCCATTCCCATTCTCATGCATGCTCCTCCGTTTTCCGTTCTGTTGGGAGCGGGTTCAGATGCTCCGTCCTGAAGGCAATACTCACCCTGTCGGCGGTCTGAGTGTACTGGAACGTGGCTCCATAGCGCCACTATCCTACTCACAGGCGTGAGGGCTGGCAAGGCTGACTTTTTGCTCCCGGAGAACGGCGATGCAGCCAGTGTTCGAGCGCGTGGACTGGCTGCGCGGTCGATTGCCAGATCTTCGTGAGTTCCCAGGCCACCTGATTGACAATCCGGGGCACCTGCTGGCGCTGATCGCCGACCGATGCTCTCCTGCTTTTCAGGCAGGTGGTCGCGGATTCGGTTCTCGTCTCCCGCTCCGGGCGGAATGAACTTGGAGGGCTTGGTCGGAGAGCCGAGCTTTCGCTCTTCAGGAAGAGGTTCCGACGGCTCCGCCGGCAGCGTGAATTGGCCGCCTGCGCCGATAGCCGCGATGCAGTCTTGGTGTCCAAGGAGTCTGGGCCACGAGTGCGAGTGCGTCGCTGCTTGACGTGCCAAGGGACGGATGGAATACTGGCACCCTACAGGCTGCCATTATGTGACTCACGCATGCTGAAACAAAGGGCTATGCACATTGGAGCAGCTCTACGATAACTATGTAGCCATCTTGGTGGGTGTTGTCGTGGGCGTTCTCATTGTGGGAGGCGCCCTATTCGCCAACTTCCTCCTCGCCCCACGGCTGCCCTCGCGGCCCAAGAGCCTCTCCTACGAGTGCGGCATGCTGCCCATCGGGCGCAATGTCACCCAGGTGCACTTCCGCTATTATCTGTTTGGCATCCTCTTCCTCATCTTCGACGTGGAGACGGTCTTCCTCTTCCCCTGGGCGGTGACCTTCCTGGGGGTGGGGAAGGCCGCCTTCTTCGAGATGGTAGCGTTCATCTTCATCCTGGGCTTCGGCCTCTCGTATGCCTGGAAGAAGGGCGTGTTGCAGTGGAGGTAGAGGATGGCTGACGAGACAAGGGCCGAAGAAGTGCACGTGGTCCGCGATGACCCCGCGATCGCCATCTCAGACGTGGTGCCGCCGGAGCTACGCAGGCGCATCAAAGAGCTGAGCCCGGTGGAACTGCACCCTGGCCAGGGGAAGGCCCTCTATCGGCAGATCCTGCCTGGCGTCCTTCAGGTGCCGGCGGACGCAATCATCGCCCTGGCCCGCAAGTCATCCTTGTGGCCCCTGACGTTCGGCCTGGCCTGCTGTGCCATCGAGATGATCGCCACCCACATGGCCAGGCACGATCTAGACCGCTTCGGCATCCTGCCCTGGCCCTCGCCCCGTCAGGCCGATGTCATGGTGGTGTCCGGAACGGTGACCAAGAAGATGGCTCCGGCCGTCAAGCTGCTGTACGAGCAGATGCCCAGCCCCAAGTGGGTCATCGCCATGGGCGCCTGTGCCACCAACGGCGGCCCCTACACTCGCTACGACCGCGTCCTGCAGGGGGTGGACAAGATCATCCCGGTGGACGTCTACGTGGCCGGCTGCCCGCCGCGACCGGAAGCCCTTATGGACGCCTACCTACAGTTGCGGAAGAAGATCATGGAGGATAGGAGCAAGATCGGCCGATGAGCGCCGCCCAGGAACATCGGGAGCCTGGCGCCAAAGAAGCGCCCATCGTTCCGCCGCCGCCGGGGAGCATCGCTGACAAGTTCAAGAAGGTGCTCCCGGATGTGGAGTTCGTGGCCAATCAGGGCGTGCTGGACGTCATCATCACCGTACCTCGCCAGGACATCCCACGGGTGATGAGGACGGCCAAGGACGACCCCCGCCTCGCCTTCGACTACCTGCGCTGCCTGTGCGGCGTCGACCAGATGGAGCAGGGGCTGGAGGTGGTCTACCATCTCTACTCCTTCAAGCACGCCCACAACGTGACCATCAAGACCCTCCTACCCAGCGACGACCCCCAGGTGGCGACGGTCACTACCGTCTGGAACGGTGCCCTCTGGCACGAGCGGGAGACGCACGAGATGTTCGGCATTGTCTTTGAGGGCCATCCGGACCTGCGCCCGCTCCTCCTGGAGGAGGACCTGGGCTACTATCCTCTCCTGAAGAGCCACCCCCTGGCGGAGATCGAGGAGTCGCAGGAGGAGTTCCTGCGGGAGGACGGCAAGCAGTAGCTGCAGGGCTTCAGCCCTGCTATCGCATAGAACCATGGCCATCGAGGAGCGCGAGCTAGAGACCATCGACATCAACGTCAACGTGGGGCCGCAGCACCCGGCCACCCACGGCGTCTTTCGCATGATCCTCCGCGTGGACGGCGAGCTGGTGGTGGACCTGGAGCCGGTCATCGGCTACCTGCACCGCGGGGCGGAGAAACTCTCCGAGAACTGCGACTACCGTCAGGCTATCGCCTTCCAGGACCGCACCGAGTACCTGGCCCAGTTCAACGCCGAGCTGTGCTACGTCATCGCGGTGGAGAAGCTCATGGGCTTGGAGGTGCCGGAGCGGGCGGAGTACATCCGTGTCATCCTCACCGAGCTCAACCGTATCGCCAGCCACTTGATGTTCATGGGCGCCTTCAGCGCCGACCTAGGCGTCTTCGGCACACTCTTCATGTACGCCTTCCGCGAGCGGGAACGCATGCTGGACCTCTTCGAAGAGATCAGCGGCGACCGCATGATGTACAGCTACTTCCGCGTGGGCGGCCTAGCCTGGGATGTTCCCGAGGACTTTGTGGAGCGCACCCGCTGGATGGTGAAGGAGGCCCGCAAGGGCATCGCCGACATCGACGGCCTTCTGACAGAGAACGAGGTGTTCCTGGCCCGCACGCGGGGCATCGGCATCATGACCGCTGAGCAGGCCATCGACTGGGGCTTCTCCGGCCCTATGCTGCGGGCTAGCGGCGTGCGCCACGACCTGCGCCGGGCGGAGCCCTATTCCATCTACGACCGCCTGGAGTTCGACATCCCCATCGGCCATCGGGGTGACGTCTACGACCGCTACATGGTGCGCCTGGAGGAGATGCGCCAGTCGGCTCGCATCGTCGAGCAGTGCCTGGACCAGATGCCCAAGGACGGGCCCATCGTGGCGCCCGATCTGAAGCGTGTCCTGCGGCCGCCGGCCGGCGAGGTGTACATGCGGGCGGAGAACCCCCGCGGCGAGTACGGCATCTACCTCGTCTCCAAGGGGGCCGACAAGCCATACCGGCTGAAGATCCGCTCGCCCAGCTTCTGCCACCTGGCCGCCCTACGCGACATGACCATTGGCCATTACCTGGCCGACGCTGTCCTCATCCTCGGCTCCGTCGATATCGTCCTGTGCGAGGTAGACAGGTGATCGCTGACAACCCCTGGATCGACGCGACGGTGCGGACGCTGCTGGTGGTGCTGCTGGTCATACTGGTTGTCTTGATCCTCATCTGGCTGGAGCGGAAGGTAGCGGGGCGCATCCAGATGCGCCTGGGCCCGATGGTGACGGGGCCCTACGGCATCATACAGTCGGCGGCCGACGCCATTAAGCTATTGACCAAGGAGGACCTGCGGCCGGCCACCGCCGACCGCTGGGTCTTCGAGCTGGCACCCTTCGTGGCCTTCGTGCCCTCGCTCCTTGCCCTCATCGCCCTGCCCTTCACCGCCCACCTCTTCGTGAGGAATCTGGAGCTGGGCTTGTTCTACATCGTGGCTGTCTCGGGGCTGTCCACCGTGGGGCTGCTCATGGCCGGCTGGGGCTCCGCCAACAAGTACGCCCTCCTGGGCGCCGTGCGCGGCGCCGCCCAACTCATCAGTTACGAGATCCCGCTGGTGCTGGCCATCCTGGCGGTGGCCATGGTGTCCGGCAGCCTGAACCTGGTGGAGATCGTCAATGAACAAGGGCGGGTGCCCTACATCGTCTGGCAGCCCCTGGGCTTCGCCATCTTCATCATCGCCACCCTGGCCGAACTCCGCCGCAACCCCTTCGACATCCCGGCAGCGGAGTCGGAGATCATAGGCGGGCCGTTCATCGAGTACAGCGGCATCCGCTGGAGCATGTTCTTCTTCGCCGAGTATATCAACGTTTTCGTGCTCTCGGTGCTGGGGTCACTCGTCTTCCTGGGCGGCTGGAACTGGCCCCTGGGCAATGAGGTGGGCTGGCCGCTGCAAGTGGTGCTGATCCTGCTGAAGACGTCGGCCATGCTGCTCCTGTTCATGTGGCTGCGGTCCACCCTGCCCCGTCTGCGCATCGACCAGCTCATGTCCTTCTGCTGGCAGGTTCTCCTGCCCTTCGCATTCGTGGCCATCATTGTCAATGGCCTAGTTCTGGTGTACGAGTGGCCGGACGTAGTGCTGGGCCTTCTCTCCGGCGTTGCCGCGCTCGTAGCCGGCGCATTGGTCTACCACAGCAGCCACCGTACGGTGCCCAGCCAGCCCTGGTCGCTCGTGCCCGCCAAAGGGATCGATTGAGATGCTGGGGTTGTTCAAGGCGCTGGGCACCACCCTCTCCGTCATCGTGCGCAAGCCGGTGACACTGCAGTACCCGGCGGTGCACAAAGAATTGCCTCACCGCACGCGGGGCTTCCCCGTGCTCCTCTGGAACTTCGAGGTGGTGGAGCCTTTCTGCACCGGCTGCCGGGTGTGTGCCCGCTACTGCCCCAGCGAGTGCATAAGCGTGACCATGAAGGATAACCCCCTCTACGCCGAGGGGAAGAGCAAGCGGCGCAAGATCGTCGACAGATTCTACCTCGACTACGGCCGCTGCATGCGCTGCAACATCTGCGTGGAAGTCTGCAACTTCGATGCCATTGTCCTGAACAACAGTTGGTCGGGGCACGAGGTGTCGCGCTACGACCGGCGTGACCTGGTGAACGATCTGGACGACCTTCTCGCAGAATCCAAAGGGGGCGGCCTGACCAACCCCTTCCGGGAGCCCTTGGGCATGGCCCACTCGGGCTGGAGCCCCAAGCCCCGCGGGGAGAAAGCCGAGGCTGAATAACCCTATCATGGGCAGCTACCGGTGTCTGTAGAAGAGGGGGTATTCTACGCTATCGCCGCCCTCACGGTGATGGGCGGGATGGGCGTAGTATTCGCCCGTAACGTTGTCTATTCCGCCCTGTTTCTGATCCTCGCCCTGCTGGCCGTGGCCGGCATCTTCCTGCTGCTATCCGCCGAGTTCCTGGCGCTGGTGCAGGTTCTTGTCTACGGCGGCGCTGTCACCATCCTGGTGATCTTCGCCCTGATGCTCACGCGGGTGCAGGACACGCCCACGGCCCTGGACAGCCCGCAGAAGCCCTTCGCCTTCCTGGCCGCCGCCGGCGTCCTCGCCATCTCTATCCTGGCGGCGGTGGGCACTACCTGGCCGGGGCAGACCGAGAAGATCAATGCCATCCCTCTGCGCGACTTCGGCGATGCCCTATTCCGCACCTGGGCTCTCCCCTTCGAGGTGGCGTCGCTGGTGCTGGTGGTGGCCCTAGTGGGGGCCATCGTCCTGGCCCGCGAGGAGGATGGCGAATGATCCCCATGCAGCACTTCCTGGTGCTGAGCGGCATCCTCTTTTCGCTAGGGGTGTACGGGGTGCTGGCTCGCCGCAGCGCTGTGCTGATCCTGATGGCGGTGGAGCTGATGCTCCAGGCGGTGAGCATTAACTTCATCGCCTTCGCCGTGTACCTGGCGCCCGATGCGTTCGTGGGCCTCATCTTCGCCGTGTTCGTCATCACTGTGGCAGCGGCGGAGGTGGGATTGCTGCTGGCCATTGTCCTGCGCATCTTCCGCAACCGGGCTACGGCCAACGTGGACGAAGTGGACACGATGCGATGGTAGGCATGGATGACGCTTGGCTGCTGGCGGCCCTGCCGGCGGGCGCTTTTGCCATCCTCCTGATCTTCGGGCCCTACCTGCCCCGCCGCGGCGATTGGCTCTCCATCGCCGCCATCGGCGCATCGTTCGTCCTCTTCTTCCCCGTTCTGGCTGACCTGCTGGATAAGATCGATACACCTGGTGCCCTGCCAGGCCTCTCGGGCTGGGACTGGATCGAGTACGCCGACTTCAAGCTGCGCCTGGGCTTCGCCGTTGACCAGCTCACCATCGTCATGCTGGTGGTGGTCAGCTTTGTGGCGCTGATGGTGCAGGTGTACTCCGTGGGGTACATGAAGGGCGACCCCCACTACGGCTGGTTCTTCACCTGCATGTCGCTCTTCGCCGCCGCTATGCTCACCCTGGTCCTGGCCGACAACTTCCTCTTGCTCTACATCGCCTGGGAGGGCGTGGGCTTCTGCTCGTACCTGCTCATTGGCTTCTGGAGCGAGCGGCGGTCGGCGGCCGAGGCGGCCAAGAAGGCCTTCATCACCACCCGCATCGGCGATGTGGGGCTGCTCATCGGTATCATCATGCTCTGGCGGGCCACGGGCACCTTCGACATCAGGGAGACCTTCGAGGCGGCGAGGGCGGGGGTGATGAGCGAACCCTATCTCACCACCGCCGTGCTCCTCATCTTCGCCGGAGCAGTGGGAAAGTCGGCCCAGTTCCCACTCCACGTCTGGCTCCCCGACGCCATGGAGGGCCCAACGCCGGTCTCCGCCCTCATCCACGCCGCGACGATGGTGGTGGCGGGCGTCTATCTGGTGGCCCGCACCCTGCCACTGTTTGAGCTGGCCCACCCGGCCGCGCTGGATCTGGTGACGACTCTGGGCCTGGTCACCGTCTTCATGTCAGCCACCATGGGCCTGGTGATGACCGACATCAAGCGGGTGGTGGCCTACTCTACCATCAACAGCCTGGGGCTGATGATGGTAGCCCTGGGCTCGGGGCAAGTGGCGGCGGCCATGATCTACCTGCTCGCCCACGGCTTCTTCAAGGCGCTGCTGTTCCTCAGCTCCGGCTCCGTCCTGCATGCCACAGCGAAGGATGACGTGCAGGAGCTGGGCGGGCTGTGGCGGAAGATGCCGCTGACGGCGACCGTGTTCGGCGTGGGCGTTCTGGCCATGGCCGGCATACCGCCGCTCTCGGGCTTCTGGGCCAAGGACGAGATCATCCTGAGCTCATCGCAACACCAGAACGCCTTCGTCTATGGCCTCATGGCCCTTAGCGTCTTCATCACCGGCCTGTACATGGCCCGCCTGTTCCTCCTTACGTTCACCGGCGAGCCCCGCGACCGGCACGCCTTCGAGCACGCCCACGAGGCGCCGCCGATAATGACGGTGCCCAATGTCCTGCTGGCTGTCTTGGCCGTAGTGGCCGGCCTCGTAGTCTTCGATCAGGTGGGCGAGGCGTTGGGCTTCCCCGGAGGCATCGGCAAGTTCGTCTACCTGGGAGAGCCGGAGGCGTTCAAGTTCCACGGCGACGTGGCGGCCGTCTCCGTTATCGCTGCCCTGGCAGGAGTGCTGGGCGCCTTCTACTTCTGGTGGGGCGAGGCGAGGCCGGCCAAGGCGGCGGGAGCCCGCTTCCCCTTCGTCTACGCCCTCTGGAAGAACAAGTACTACATGGACGACCTCTACCAGGCCCTCATCGACCGCGTGGTGCTGGCCTTCGGCCAGTTCATCGCCTGGTGGGACCGCAAGGTCATCAACGACACGGGGGTGGACGGCTCGGCCGCCCTGACGGTGTATTCGGGCTTCCGGCTGAAGTTCTTGCAGACGGGACGCCTGCCCAACTACGCGTTCGCTATCATCCTGGGAGTCGTGGCCATGGCAATCGTCGTCATGACCGTTTTGGTCTGAGGTAGGCGGCAACATGGACAGCGGCTGGCTCTTGTTCGCGACGATAGCGGTGCCTTTAACGACCGCGCTGATCATCATGGCCATCCCTTCGACCTACAAGCAGCAGGTGCGGTGGGTGGCGACGGCGGCCGGCTTCACCATGTTTGTCCTGTCGGTCATCATATTCGCCCTCTACAACTACAAGGAGGGCGGCCTCCAGTTCGACCTGCGCCTTTGCTGGCTGGAGAACGTGGCCTTCCTGGGAAAGGACGGCATCACCCTGCACCTGGCGGTAGACGGCATCTCGGTGCCGCTGGTGCTGCTGACGGGCATCGTCATCTTCTCCGGCTGCCTCATCTCCTGGAGCATCGAGTATCGGAACAAGGACTTCTTCATCCTCCTCATGCTCCTCGTGAGCGGCGTCTTCGGGGTGTTCCAGTCGGCGGACCTTTTCTTCCTCTTCTTTTTCTACGAGCTGGCCGTGCTCCCCATGTACCTGCTCATCGGCGTGTGGGGGTCAAGCACCGACTTCGGCACCTACGTCCGCACCAAGGAGTACGGCGCGATGAAGCTGACGCTATACCTGGTGGCAGGCAGCGCACTGGTTTTCATCGGTATCTTCGCCACATTCGTGGAAGCGGGCAAGGGCACCTTCGATCTGCCCGTCCTGGGCCAGGTGACGTACAGCGAGACGTTCCAGAAGACGTTCTATCCCTTCTTCATGGTGGGCTTCGGGGTGCTGGCTGGCCTCTGGCCCTTCCACACCTGGTCGCCCGACGGCCATGTGGCGGCGCCCACGGCGGTGAGCATGCTGCACGCTGGCGTCCTGATGAAGCTGGGCGCCTACGGTATTATCCGCGTAGGGATGAGCCTCTTCCCTGAGGGGGCGGAGTTCTGGGCGCCGGCCCTGCTGGTACTGGGCACCACCGGCGCCCTATACGGCGCCATGTCGGCCATGGCCCAGCGCGACCTGAAGTACGTCGTGGGCTACTCCAGCGTGAGCCACATGGGCTACGTGCTCATGGGCCTGGCCACGCTCAACCCCATCGGCGTGAATGGGGCGGTGCTCCAGATGTTCGCCCATGGGGTGATGACGGCCCTCTTCTTCGCCATGGTGGGTGCGATATACGATCAGGCCGGCGTGCGGGAGATCTGGACCTTCGGCGGTCTGGCCCAGCGCATGCCGCGCTTCGTGGCCTTCTTCGCCATCGCCGGCCTGTCGTCCCTGGGCCTTCCCGGCCTGGCCGGTTTCGTCGCGGAGTTCAACATCTTCGCCGGGCTGTTCAAGACGTATCCGCTGTTCGGCGCGCTAGGCATCCTGACGGCGGCCATCACCGCTGTCTACATCCTGCGCTTGCTGGCGGCCGCCTTCTTTGGTCCCTTGAACGAGAAGTGGGCCCACCTGAAGGAGATGCGCCTGCTGGAGCAGG
>Ga0315277_10005140_pt1 | contig 17324 bp, 11 predicted proteins | sample YL17G05_15_MG_FD_203695 | JGI IMG/M metagenome (GOLD analysis project Ga0315277, IMG submission 203695) | Sediment microbial communities from Yellowstone Lake, YNP, Wyoming, USA - YL17G05_15 | ecosystem: Environmental > Aquatic > Freshwater > Lake > Sediment | place: USA: Wyoming | collected... | reverse complement strand
GACAACCAGAAGGCCAGACTGCGGACGATGCTGAAAGACTACGGCCTGCTGGAAGAAGAATAACGGCAACCGGCGCTGTTTTAGAAAAAAGTGGAAAAGCCCGCCAAAATCGCCGTTTTTTTTGTTCTGTTGTTTTTTCTCCTGCCTTGGGAAATCTCTGAAAATTCGGGACAAACCCCGCTTGCCTGTCATTTGCGGTTTTCGATACCGGTATTTCAAAGTCTCTTTTTGGCAAAAGCCCGGCCGGATGATGTTTTGAGGTATCTTTCAAAGTCCAGAGCCTTTTGGCGGTCGGTAAAAGCGATTGCTGTTTTAATCTTCCATGGCCTATATTTTGCACTACGAGGACACTGGCTCTGGTTATGTGCTTTTAGCCGGGATTCAAGATTTTCCGTGAAACCACTATAATAATGGTCGGGATGAGCTTGAGATTGCAGGATATAGACATAATAAAACTGCATCATCGTTAATTTACTCCGGCGTGCCGAGTCGTAGCTTTGAAACGACGATATAGTAAAAACACATTGCCCGTCTGCGTCCCGACAAATCGGGGTTTCGACGCGGCAGTCCTCGCTTTTCACTTCGTTTCAAAGCGAAGACTGGGCAGGGGTGGATTCGAACCACCGTAAGCTTGCGCTAATGGATTTACAGTCCATCCCCTTTAGCCGCTCGGGCACCTACCCTGACAAGGTCAAATAGTGTATCAAAAAGACGCTGAAGAGCAAGGAATTTCCCGCCAAATTTTATCCTGCTTTGCCCCTAACCCCTGTTTAAATAAAAACGGCCCGGTTTGGCCGGGCCGAAAACTTCACAATCCGCCGGTAAGCACTTTTACCACTTACCGGTTTTACGCGCCGGGGCTTCCGGATGCCCCTGAATGCACTCTTCAGCCTTGAGAATCTCCTCGTCGGGCAGATAATAAGGTTTGAGTTTTCCGGACAGAAAGGCATCATAGCCGCTGAGGTCCATCAGGCCGTGGCCGCTGTAGTTAAACAGAATGACCTTCTCCTTTCCTTCTTCTTTGGCCTTTTTGGCCTCACGAATGACACAGGCAATAGCATGGCTGGTTTCCGGGGCGCAGATGAAACCTTCCGTCCTGGCCCAGAGCATCGCGGCCTCATAACATTCAATCTGGTCAATAGACTGCGGTGTATGAAGTCCTTCGACAATACACTGGCAGACCAGCGGAGCCATACCGTGATAGCGCAAGCCGCCGGCGTGAATCGGCGCCGGCACAAAAGCATGTCCGAGGGTGTGCATCGCCAACAGTGGAGTCATACAGGCGATGTCGCCGTAATCATACGCAAATTTGCCGCGGGTCATCGTCGGACAGGCAGTCGGCTCGACGGGGATAATTTCAATTTTTGCGCCGTTGATTTTGTCGAGCGTGAACGGGAATGCGATACCCGCGAAATTGCTTCCGCCGCCGGCACAGCCGATGATGATATCGGGATTTTTGATGCCAACGCTCTTAAGCTGGGCTTTGGCTTCCAGGCCGATAATCGTCTGATGCAGGAGCACGTGATTTAAGACGCTGCCGAGAGAATAGCGGGTCTTTCCGCTCGGGTCGGTAACAGCCGCTTCGATGGCCTCGGAAATGGCAATGCCGAGACTGCCGGGGGTATCGGGGAACTTGGCCAGGATGTTGCGTCCGGCCTGGGTTTCAGAACTGGGACTGGCGACGCAATTGGCCCCCCAGACCTGCATCATCAGTTTGCGAAAGGGTTTCTGGTCAAAGCTGATGCGCACCATATAGACCTTGCATTCCAGCCCGATCAACTGACAGGCAAAGGCCAGAGCCGAACCCCACTGACCGGCGCCGGTCTCAGTGGTAAGCCGCTTGATGCCAAACTGCTTATTGTACCAGGCCTGTGCCACGGCGGTATTGGGTTTGTGGCTTCCGGGGGGCGAGACGCTTTCATCTTTATAATAAATTTTGGCGGGCGTCTGTAGATGCCGCTCCAGATACACCGCGCGGCGCAGCGGCGAAGGACGCCAGCGATACAAAATATCCAGCACTTCCGCGGGGATATCGATCCATCGCTGCGTGCTGACTTCCTGCTCGATGATGTTCATCGGAAAAACCGGCGTCAGCATATCCGGAGAAATCGGTTTTCCGTCCGGACCGACCGGCGGCAGCAGCGGCGTCGGCAGGTCCGCGGCGATATTGTACCATTGACGAGGGATTTCATTCTCCTGCAGCAGAATTTTCCTGTTCATAGAAGTTTCCTTTCCGCTAAAAATTTTCGACTGATGGATCCCCTATTTTTGAGCACTTTGGCGCCTCGCGTGATTTTGCACAAACTGATTCCCAATGCTGAGGCGATTTGCCGCTGAGAAATACCCAGACTGAGTCTCCGCATCAATTCCCATCGCAAAACCAAATCGTGCAGTTCGGCAGGTGTAAGAATCTCGCCCAGAAACCGTTCCATCTCCCGCCGGCTTTTGATTCGACATAAGGTATTCGTAAGCCGCTCAATACCAGATGCGTCCAGTCTTTTTTTGCTGCTCGACATAGAAACAACATACTTCTTTTCAGCCAAAAAGTAAAGTTCTTCTATTCAGAAACTCAAAACCGTCCAAAATTACAGCAGCGGAGCGAATAAACGCACCAGGTGTTCCCAGAAATTACGTGCCCACCCCGCCGTCAAAAGGGGTCGTCCGCACTGAAATTCCAGGCGGCTCATCCAGTTTTGCACCTGCTCAATATGGGAGCCGCTATAGACCATCAGCATCACTTCATAATTCAAAAACAGGCTGCGAAAATCCATATTGGCCGAGCCGATCATCGCGATATTGTCATCCACCAAGAGGGCCTTGGCGTGAATCATCCCCGGCGTATAGAACATGACCTTCGCTCCGATTTGTCGAATTTCGCGCAAATAAACGCCGCGGACGACATCGGTCAGAGGATGATTGGATTTAGCTGGGACGATAACCCGCACATCCACCCCCCTGCGTCCGGCAAGGCAAAGGGCATTAGCCAGCGGCTCATCGGGGACAAAATAGGGGGTTACAATCCAGATTCGCCGTTGCGCATTAAACAAGGCCGTCAAAATCGTATCATACAGCGCATCGCCCGGCACATCCGGTCCGGACGGAACCACCTGCACTATCGCCGGCCCTTTCATCTCATCCGACGGTTTTATTTCCGTCGCCTGCGGCCAATTCTCTTGTCCGGCGGCAAAAGACCAGTCCGAACGAAAGATTTCCAGATAAAACCGCACTGCCGGCCCTTCCAGAACGAACGACAGGTCCTGCCAGCGTGCGGGGTCGGAATCCGGACCAATATACTCATTGCCGATATTGGTTCCGCCGGCCATGACGGTTTGCCTGTCGGCAATCACAATTTTGCGGTGATTGCGAAGGTTGGTTCTGCCGCGGAACGGCCAGTGCAGCAGCGGAATAAAAAAGGCATAACGTCCGCCAGCCTTGACCAAATTTTTGAAAAACAGCCTTCCCGTCCAGACCGAACCGACGCCATCCAGAAGAATTCGAACGTCCAGCCCTTCTTCGGCTTTTTTAATCAGTCTGCTGAGGATATCTTTGCCGACGGAATCCCGGCGAAAAATAAAAGTCGAGATATAAATTGATTTTTGGGCGTTTTCGATCATGTCCACCAGACGGCGCCATGTATCCTGGCCGTCGAAGCAGAATTCCAGCCGGTTTTCTTTGCACGCCGGGGGCAAACCATAACTTTCCAGCAATTCATCCAGATACGTTCGTTCCACATCGAAACGTTTGCCATCCCAGGAAAGGTCAAGGTCTGTTTTACGGCGGGCCTGACGCTTCATTTTTCGTCCGCCGAACATCAGGTACAGCGGCACGCCCACATACGGCATCAGCACAATCACCAAGAGCCAGGCGATGGTACCGGCCGGAGACCGCCGCTGCGTCAGGATGTGGGCGATCAGAGCCACGCCGATCAAAAAACCAGCGAGGATCTCAAAATGCGCCAGCAACCACTGCCAAATCAGATCATGAATCATTCCATACTCCTTAGTTTGGAATCCACTGCTATTGTGGAGACGTAAGCGGCTCCAGAATCATGACGCATCCGCCGCCGGGAGACATCCGTATTGCCAGATCATTCCGTGAATTGACCGTTTTGTTTTCCTTTTCCAAATGTTTGGCGTTGATATCGCTGTCGGCGGCGTCTTTCCATATCTCAGCCCTGAATTTTCCATCCGGCAGAAATCGCAGAGGAATAGTGACGGTTCGGGCCGTCCAGTCGGTAATCGCCCCGATAAACCATCGCCGGCCGCTCTGACGGGCCATAATAATATAATCGCCGATTTGCCCGTCCAGAACTTTAGTATCGTCCCAGACGGTCGGCACGATTTTGAGAAAATCCGCCCCCGTTTCATTGCGATAATGGTCAGGGTGGTCGCAAATACAAGCCAGCGGGCTGTCATACACCACCATCAGAGCCAATTCGCTGGCCCGTGTGCCTTGTGTTTTGGCGGGAATACCGGTTTTAAATTGGTCCTTGGCGCAATTGATAAAACCACCGGGGGTAAAATCCATTGGCCCAACAAGCATTCGTGTAAACGGCAAAGTCGCTTTATGCTCCGGCGTCACGCGCTCGGACCATTTGTTGTACTCATTGCCAAGGACGCCTTCCTGTGTGATGTAATTTGGCCAGGTTCGGCGCATTCCATCCGGTTTATAGGCGCCGTGAAAGTCAACCATCAGATGATTCTGTGCCGCGGCCTCGACAATTTTGCGATACCAGTTGACCATCCACTGATCGTCCCGATCCATAAAATCAATCTTGACCCCGGCAATGCCCCATTGTTGGTACAGCGGGAAGGCCTTTTTATAGGCTTCATTATGTTCGACATCCGCCCAGTACATCCACACCCACAATTTCACGCCTTTCTCGGCGGCGAATCGCCGGACTTCGTCCATATCCACAGCGGGGTTGACTTTGGTGATATCCGCCTCCGGTTTGTTAAACGGCCCATACCACTGCCAGTCGATAAGCTGATACTCCCATCCCATATCGGCGGCCAGTTGGATATATTGCTTGATAGTCGCCGTGTCCATCTTCACGTCGCCAGACCACCAGTGATCCCAGGCCATTCTGCCGGGTTTAATCCAGCTTGTATCTTCTATGGCACAAGGCGGATTGAGATTGAGAATCACTTCTGATTCGACCAGGTCGCCGGGACGTTTAGCCAGCATAATCACCCGCCAAGGCGAACGGGCCGGCAAAGTGCGTTTAACCACCCAATCGGTCTGGTATCTGGCCGGTTTGGTGCGAATAGTCACCGAACCGTCGGAATTGGCGGTTCCTTTCCCTTCCAGCCACATCCCGGCCCAGTCGGTTATATCCGCCTCGGCAATTGCGACATACGCATCACTTGCGGCCTGAACAACCAACGGAATACCGATGTATGAGTCGGATTTGGCGGCGCTGAGTTTGCCTGGCCAAAATTCATATTCCTGCGGCCCCTTGAAACCATTCTGTGTTCCCAGCCAGGCGTTCCAGTCGGAAGCGAAAACAAATTCGGTCTTCTCATCTTTTAATACCACTTCTTTCATCGCAGCCTGTTGCGGAAATTCGTATCGAAAAACCGCCGCGTCATTATAGGCGCGGAAAGTTATAACGATTTCCCGGCCGGTTCCTACGGATTCTTTAAAATACAGAGTCAATTCATTGTACCAATCCCGAATTTGTTTGTGCCTGCCGACGACTGGTTTCCAGACTTCATCGCCGTTTCTTGTTTCGGCTTTCACCACAGAAAGATTTTCTCCCATCGCCGAATGGTCATTCATCAGGAGGGTTATCGCTGAATTTTTCAATATCTCCCTGTCCCCATAATGGACAGCATAGGACAGATTGGGACTGTTCTGGATGTTAATTTTGACCTGCTTATCCGGAGACTGAATTTCCCAAGAGTCCGCAAACACAATACAGGCAAAAAACGAGGTGAAAATTAAGATGGTTTTCCATAGTTTCATACCGTAAACTTTCCATATAAATTTTAACGACGTTATTGAATATAACGGTTTTGGAAGACTTTTTATCCTATATTCCGAACAAAATAAACACGAAAATCCTTTTCCTGAAACAATCCTTTCTTCGGCGTCGTCTATTGAAAAAATGGTAAGAGGGTTTGTCTATCGGCAAAATGAAGAGTTTATGAAGATATTATATCCTGAAAAGAACAAGATGGTTGAGGAGAAGACGCCTTTGGCGGTCTGCCATAAACGAAATTCACATTCATATTACACATATTCCATATGCTTCCTTATTATGGTCTGTGTGTTCGGCTGCACTGTCCAAGAGTATAAACAAGATGCGGATAAGGAAGTCCGGCAAATCCTCGACTCGAAATGGAAGTCCCAGCACGGTACTCAGGCCAATTCCCGCATTGGTGATGTGGAATCCGACCCGAATGACCTGATTTTCGACCCTAATTATATCCCTTCAGAACCGCTGAGTCTGGCCGAAGCAGTGGCAATCGCCACAGCCCGAAATCGGGATTACCAAAAACAAAAAGAAACTTTATATCTTTCCGCCCTGGACTTGACGCTGCTCCGTCATGATTTCGCGCAAAAATGGTTCGGCGCCATTGACGCCAGTTATGACCATAATGAGACGGATGAGTCTGTCAGCGCCAGTGGCGGCAACAGCGGCAAGACCGTTGGTTTCAGTCAATTGCTGGCTGATGGGACTCAAATTTCAAGCAGCATTGCTATCGACTGGCTGAGATATCTGACGGGCGACCCGCGAGAAAGCCTTGGCAGTGTATTAAGCGCCAGCATCAACAAACCTCTGCTGCGCGGCGCGGGTAAAGAGGTTGTGATGGAAAATCTCACCCAGGCGGAACGCAATGTGTTGTATCAAATCCGGACGTTCAGCCGGTATCGCAAGACATTTGTGGTTTCCATTGTCAGCGATTATTACCGGGTATTACAGGCGTTAGACAGCGTCAAGAACGCGGAAAGCAACTATAACAGTCTGATGCTGGCGTATGACCAGGCCAAAGACAATGCCATGGCCGGAAGATTGGCAAAGCTCGAAGCGGATCAAACCGAACAGCGAATGCTGCAGGCGCGCGATACTCTGGCCAGCACTGAACGCAGTTATCAACAGTCGCTGGATAATTTCAAAATCCGCCTTGCTATCACAACCGACGCCCCGCTGGAGCTTGACCCCAATGCCCTGCAGGCTCTTTCGGTTATGGAGGTTGTTGAGCCTCAGTTTGATATCGAAGATGCAATCAAAACGGCATTGTCATTGCGGCTGGATCTGACCACGATTAAAAACCAGGTGGACGACGCCCGACGGAAAATCAAGGTTTCCGAAAACGCCCTGCAGGCGGACTTGAATCTGGTAGCCAGCGCAAACGTCGATTCCACACCGGAGACGAAATTCACGCGGCTGCGTTTTCAGGATGGAAGCTACAGTATCGGGGCTCAACTGGACCTCCCCTTCGACCGCAAAGCAGAACGCAACAACTATCGGGAATCGCTCATTACGCTGATGCAGCGGCAGCGCGACTATGAAAACAGCGTGGATAATGTCAAACTGGATGTGCGAAATAATTATCGCGATTTACTGGAAGCCGCGCAGCGGTACCAGATTCAGAAAAAAAGCCTTGAGCTGGCCCAGGAACGGGTCAACAGCACCTCGCTGCTGTTTCAGGCCGGACGGGCCCAGGCCCGTGACCTGCTGGATTCTCAGGATTCCCTGCTTTCTGCACAGAACTCAACAACTTCCACATTGGTCGATTACAATATAGCCAAATTAAGTTTTTATCGCGATATCGAAGTGCTTACAGTTAAACCGGATGGATTATGGCAAACACCAGAAAACTCAACAGAAAAAGGACTATAATCGGGGCCGCGGTCTTGGTTGTGGTGATCCTTGGGTGGTCTTATTACAGTAAAACCGGTCGTGCAGCTGTTAGCGGAGGAGGCGAAAGCACCTATCCCGCCATGCAGCAGGATATGACTATCAGCGTTCTTGAAAGCGGTTCCCTCAAACCGAAAAAATCAGTTACTATCCGCTCGGAAGTGGAAGGCGATACAACGATAGTCGCTATCATTCCGGAAGGAACTGTTTTGACGCAGGCAGACGTGGACGCCGGCAAGGTCATTCTCGAGTTGGACACGTCCAAAACAAAAGAAGACCTCAACCGACAGCAAATCGCATATAACACCGCGATGGCGGATTTCACCGATGCCAAGGAAAATCTTGACATCCAGAAAAACCAGAACGAATCGGATATTCAGCAGGGTCGCCTGACGGTTAAATTTGCACTGATGGATTTACAGAAATATGTAGGACAAGAAGCCGCCGACGCACTGGTCGCGGACGCCAACGACAGGCCGGTCACGGATGAAGACTTCAAGAAGCTGACCGGGGATCCCAATCAACTCGGCGGCGAATCCCTGCAGAAACACCGACAGTTGACGTCGGATATCAGTATGGCCCAGTCCGAATGCTATCTTGCGCAAAATACGCTCAACTGGACGGAAAAATTAGAAGCCAAAAATTATGTCGCCAAGACGGAACTGGAATCCGACAAACTCAAGGCGGATAAAAGCAAAATCACTCTTGAACAGGCACAGACGGCTATTGATTTGTTCATCCGGTATGAATTTCCCAAAGATGCGCATAAATTTTTCAGTGATTATGTCGAAGCCAAACGACAGCTTGAACGCACTCAGGCCAAGGCCCGTTCGCAGGAGGCCCAGGCCGTAGCTAAAATGGCCAACGCCGAGGCTAAGTTCGCCCTCGAAAAAGAACGTCTGGAAAAATTCCAGCGGCGGATTGCCGCCAGTGTGGTCAAAGCACCGAGTCCGGGAATGGTGGTCTATCGCACACAGGACGCCCGCGGCGGAACGCGTTCACGGACTTCCATCGAAGTCGGACGTCAAATTTACGAACGGGAAGAAATCATGTCTATCCCCAGCGTATCGGATCTCCTCGTTGATACGAAAGTGCATGAGACCAATGTGGACAAAATTGCCGTCGGCCAGAAGGCCCGAATTACCGTCGATGCCATGCCCGACACATATTTTTCCGGCGAAGTGCTGAAAATCGCCCCGCTGCCCGACCCGGGGTCATTTATGTCCAATCCGGATTTGAAGCTGTATGCAACGGATGTCACCCTGGAGGGCGGCCAGATGCTGCGGCCGGGGATGTCAGCCAAGGTGGAAATCATCATCGCAGAATTGAAAAACGTGCTTGCCATTCCGATACAATGTGTCTCCAACCGGACGGGTAAAAAAATCTGTTATGTTCATACGTCCTCCAGAAGCGAGGAGCGGGAGATTAAAGTCGGTTCGTACAACGATAAGTTTGTGGAGATACTGGAAGGGCTCAAAGACGGCGAAAAGGTGCTTCTCAATCCCCCGCGGATTTACGACCAGCCGCAGCAGGATGCCGCGGCCAAGTCTGCCGACAATAATCAGGCCGACCAGCAACGTCCAGGAGGTCCGCGTGGACAGGATCGGCCCGATGGACAGATAACCGGCGACCAGCCGCAATCAGACGGACAACCCCCGACAAATCGCCGGCGACCCGCAGGACAAAACCAGCCAAACGGACCGTTTTCACCGGAGGGTCAGCAACCGAATGGTCAAACGGATTCGCCGCGTCCCCGACGACAACGGCAGAGCGGACAGACCCCAACGGACGGCCAGCAACCGGACGGACAAACGGATTCGCAGCGTCCTCAACGACAACGTCCTGGCGGCGGAAATCCCGGCGCCGATATACCCGCGAGGGAGCCGTAGTAATGAATCAACAGGCGTCCGGCATAAATTCTTCCAGCGATGTGGTGGTCCGGTTTGAAGACCTTTGCAAGTCCTATTTTCTGGCTCATTCCGAACTGCAGGTATTGAGGGGCATAAACCTCGATTTTCATCGAGGGGAGTATGTATCTATTATGGGTCCCAGCGGCTCCGGTAAATCCACGCTGCTGAACCTGCTGGGCTGCTTAGACCGCCCCACCGCAGGACGATACCTGCTGGATGGGCTGGACATTTCAGAGATGGATGACGATACTTTGTCGAGCATCCGCGGTAGACGCATCGGCTTTATTTTTCAGTCGTTTAATCTCATTCCGCAATTGAATATCATCGAGAATATTGAGGTGTCGCTGTATTATCAGCAAGTTCATAAAATCCAGCGGCGCCAGCGCGCTGAAGAACTGGCCAACCGCGTGGGACTGGGCGACCGGCTCAAACACCGCCCCTCGGAACTGTCCGGGGGACAGCAGCAGCGTGTCGCTATCGCACGGGCGCTGGCCAATGATCCCCTGATTTTGCTGGCTGATGAGCCGACGGGAAACCTCGACAGCAAAAGCGGACGGGAAATTCTCGATATGCTTGACGAGCTTCACTCCGGCGGCAAAACCATCATTGTCGTTACCCATGATCCTAACATCGCTTCCCGCACACAGCGAAGCATTCACATGCTGGATGGTATGATTGAACGACAGGAAATACGCGGAGGACAATCATGACTCCGCTGCTCCTGATTGGCGGTATTTTGCAGGTGAGCCTCCGCAGCTTGTGGCTGCACCGGATGCGGTCAATACTGACGATGCTGGGCATCATCTTCGGCGTATCGAGCGTGATTGCCATGCTGGCTATTGGTGAAGGCGCCAGCCAGGAGGCTCAAGCCCGGATTGCGCGACTCGGCAGTACGAATCTCATCCTCAAGACCGTTAAGCCCCCCCAGCAAACAGCAACCAACACGACCCAGCAATCGATCGCCATGTATGGGCTGACATACGACGATGCCGAGCGATTTCGCGTTACCATCCCCGACGCCCAGGTGGTTGTACAATCCAAAATCATCTCTCACAGGGCCTATTATCGCAATCGCGTTCTGGCTATCGAATTGGTCGGAACCGTCGCATGGTATCCGGAACTGGCTCCGGTTGAACTGAATCGGGGACGATTCCTCAGTACCGCCGACCTGCATTACAGCGAGGCAGTTTGCGTCATCGACCGGAATGTCACCAATAACTTATTTGTCATTGATGATCCGGTTGATATGGATATTAAAATCGCCGGCAATTACTACCGTGTTGTCGGAGTCGTCAGCGAAACGCGAATTCAGTCCAATGAAGACATGCTGGAAACCAGAGCCAATTCGGCCCCTGATACCACCAGCGCCGGCGGGCGAATTTATATCCCCATCACCACCATGAAAACCCGTTTCGGAGAAACCTCCATTCAGTTTGGCGGCTCCACGGGAATGGTGGGCGAAAAGGTGGAATTAAGCGAGATCACCGTCAGGGTCCCGACGATCGAACGTGTTTTACCCACGCGGGACGTTTTGGACGGAATACTCAAACGATTCCACAAACAACAGGATTACCAGGTCATCGTACCGCTCGAATTGCTGCGAGAGGCCATTCGCAGCAAACGCATCTTCAGTATCGTGCTGGGTTCCATCGCGGCGATTTCGCTATTGGTCGGCGGTATTGGGATTATGAATATTATGCTGGCCACCGTCAGCGAACGTACCCGTGAAATCGGCATTCGCCGGGCTTTGGGGGCGAAAAAACAAGACATCGTGTTTCAGTTTTTGTCGGAAACACTGCTGCTGACCCTGACGGGGGGACTGCTTGGGATGGCGCTGGGGGCAATCATTCCAATCGCGGTTACGTATTTCGGCAATATGCCCACCGTGATTACCTCCCAGGCGATGCTGTTGTCATTCGGCATTTCCGGCGCAGTAGGCCTGACTTTCGGCCTGTACCCGGCCGTCAAAGCGGCCAATATGGACCCCATCGAATCCCTCCGACACGAATAAATAGTCAACGACTATAATGATGCCGCGACCAAAAAGAAGCAACTCTTTGCCGTATAGCTATTGAGCCGCGACCCAAAACACATTGAATTATGTCGTATGACATAAAATCAAGTCAGACTTGCACCTCTATCCTGCCGATGGTATATTTAAAGTAAGTTGCGTCTGTAGCTCAATTGGATAGAGCATCAGTCTTCGGAACTGAGGGTTGGGGGTTCGAGTCCCTCCAGACGCGATGGAATAGTCGTTAGCCGATGGTCATTAGTCGATAGTGGGGGAAGGTTATTTGAGATGTAAGATGATGCAGGAATATTCCGGAAAAATTCGCAGTTTCAAGGATCTAAAAGTCTGGCAAAGATCAATGAAGCTTGCAGAAACTTTGTATAAAATAACACATCAATTTCCAAAAGAGGAATTGTACGGCATAACGGCTCAGATAAGAAAGGCAGCGGTATCTGTGCCGTCAAATATTGCCGAAGGATTTGCACGTGGTCACCGTGGAGAATACAAGCAATTTTTATATGTGTCATTGGGAAGTTGTGCCGAGATTACAACACAGTTAATCCTTGCGACATGACTGGAATTGATTCCGCAAGCCCAAGCAGAGATGATGCTAAAGGAAGTAGATGAAATCAGCAGGATGCTGATGGGGCTAATAAAAAAGATACGTGATTGCACCTAAATTACTATCGACTAATGACCATCGACTATCGACTACTTTTCTTTGCTTTGCCCATCCAGTCAGTGAATTGCTTGAACAGATACTGCGAATCGTGCGGGCCCGGCGAGGCTTCCGGGTGATATTGTACGGCAAAAGCCTTGAGTTTTTTACAGCGCAGACCTTCCAGCGTATTGTCATTGAGATTGATGTGCGTCAATTCCACGTTTTTGCCGGCCAGCGAATCGATATCCACGCAAAAGCCATGATTCTGGCTGGTGATTTCGACGGCGCCGGTATCGAGATTCTTGACGGGATGATTGGCTCCGCGATGGCCGAATTTCAGCTTATAGGTTTTTCCGCCCAGGGCCAGTCCCAAAAGCTGATGGCCCAGGCAGATGCCGAAAATCGGCAGTTTGCCCAGCAAATCGCGAATCGTGTCTATGGCATAAGTCACCGCCGCCGGGTCGCCGGGGCCGTTGCTTAAAAAGACGCCGTCGGGTTTTTTGGCAAGAATTTCTTTGGCAGTTGACTCGGCGGGCATTACCTGAACTTTGCAGCCGCGGGAGACCAGCAACCGCAGAATATTTTGCTTAATGCCGTAATCCAGCGCGACCACTTTATATTTCTTGGCCGGCTTGAGTTCCTTATCCGCCAGAACATCGACAACACCTTTATCCCATTTGTAGGATTGGCCGAGCGTCACTTTTTTGACGATGTCGCGTCCAATAAGTCCGGGGTATTGATCGAGCTTCTTTTTGAGTGCGCCAACATTCAGTTCCGACGATGAAATAATCCCCCGCATAGCGCCTTCATTGCGGATATGCCGGACGAGTTTGCGCGTGTCAATGCCTTCCAGGCCGACGACGTTGCTTTCCTTCAGATAATCGCTGAAACTTTTTTCCGACCGCCAGTTACTGGGCAGCCCGCAGTTTTCCTTGACGATAAAACCGGAACAGAAAACCTTTCTCGACTCCCAATCCAGAGCGTTGGTTCCATAGTTGCCGATCATCGGATAGGTCATCGTGATAATTTGTTCATAATACGACGGGTCGGTGGTAATTTCCTGATAACCAGTCATCGACGTATTAAAGACCACTTCGCCGACAGCGGTTCCCTCGGCGCCAAAGGACCGCCCCTCAAACAGAGTCCCGTCTTCCAATAAAAGAATCGCTTTGTTCTGCGGCATAATATCTATTTCCTGTAATAGGACTGAATCGCCTTGACGGTCAATTTTTTCTTTTGCAGCGCCTCAATGGCCCGCGCGACGGCCAGGCCTCCGCGAATCGTTGTAAAATATGGAATCTGCCTATCCAGCGCGGTTCGGCGAATCGGGAACGAATCCTTAATCGTCTGTTCGCCGATGGTGGTATTAATAATCAGGTCAATCTGATTGTTAATCATTAAATCTACCACGTTGGGTCGCCCTTCCACCACTTTGCGTACAAATTCCGAGGGGACATTGTTTTTAATCAGCTCGATGCAGGTTCCGCGCGTGGCCAGAATTTTAAAACCCAGTTCGTGCAGTTTTTTGGCCACCTGAACACCACGGGGTTTGTCGGCATCGCGAACGCTGATAAAGACCGTACCTTTAGTTGGCAGACTACTTCCAGCAGCAATCTGCGACTTGGCGTAGGCGATGCCGTAGTCATCGGAAATTCCCATCACTTCGCCGGTGGAAAGCATTTCCGGCCCCAGGATAACATCGGCGCCGGGAAATTTCATAAACGGAAAGACCGCTTCCTTGACCGAATAATAATTACGCGAAACTTCCTGGGTAAATCCTAATTGTTCGAGCGTCATACCGGCCTGGACTTTGGCGGCCAGTTTGGCCAGCGGAACGCCGATGGCCTTGCTCACAAATGGAATCGTCCGCGAGGCCCGCGGATTGACCTCAAGAATATAAATTTTGTCGTCCTTGATAGCAAATTGGATATTGATTAAACCTTTGACCTGCAGTTCCATCGCCAACAGTTTGGTTTGTCGTTTGACCTCGGCAATAATTTCCGGCTTGAGCGACACGGGCGGCAGGAAGCAGGCGCTGTCGCCGGAATGGACGCCGGCCTCTTCGATATGTTCCATCACGCCGCCGATGACAACAATTTCGCCGTCGCAGATAGCGTCAACGTCCAGCTCCGTCGCATCGTCGAGAAACTTATCAATCAAAATCGGATGTTCACCGGAGACCTCCAGCGCCTCCTGTACACAGGCCTTCAGCGACGCCTCATCATAAACAATATCCATCGCGCGTCCACCCAGCACAAATGACGGCCGCACCAGCAGCGGATAGCCAAGTTCATCGGCAACTTCAAGAGTCTGCTCATAAGTCATCGCCGTCCCACCGGCCGGCTGCAAGAGACCCAGCTTATCCACGAGCTGATTGAACAATTTGCGGTCTTCGGCCTTCTGGATGCTTTCGGGCGAGGTGCCGATAATCGGCACGCCCGCTTTATACAAAGCCCGCGACAATTTAAGCGGGGTTTGGCCGCCAAACTGGACAATCACGCCATCAGGTTTTTCCGTCTCGACAATCGACATCACATCCTCATAGGTCAGCGGCTCAAAATATAACCGGTCGGATGTGTCATAATCGGTGGAGACGGTTTCGGGGTTGCAGTTGACCATAATGGATTCGACGCCGATTTCCCTGAGCGCAAAGGCCGCGTGAACACAGCAATAATCAAACTCAATGCCCTGTCCGATTCGGTTGGGGCCGCCGCCGAGAATCACAATTTTGCGGCGCTTTGTCGGATTGGCTTCGCATTCAGCTTCAAACGTCGAATACAGATAGGGCGTGGCCGCCTCGAACTCAGCGCCGCAGGTATCGACCATCTTATAGACGGCACGGATGCCGGCGTCGAGACGTTTTTTGCGGATTTCGGTTTCTTCAACGCCGAATTTCATCGCCAGGTATTTGTCGGCAAATCCCCACTGCTTGGCCTGACGCAGCAGTTGGGGCGTCAGTTTGTCCAGCCCGCCGGAAAAGAGTTTTTTTTCCATTTCCACAATATCGCGGATATGGTTGAGAAACCAGGGGTCGATATGCGTCAGCTCATAAATCTGCTGCGTGGTAAATTTTCGCCGATAGGCCTCGGCGACGTACCACAGCTTGTCCCAGTAATTTTTTCGCAGCCGCTCCTTAATTTGCTCATCATTCAGGCCGGGCTGGATATGCCGGGCGTCGAGCGAATAGCGGTCAATCTCCATCGAACGGATGGCCTTCTGGAAGGCTTCCTTGAACGTGCGGCCGATGGACATCGCCTCGCCGACGGATTTCATCTGCACTGTCAGCTCAGGACTGGTGGCCGGAAATTTTTCAAATGTGAACCGCGGCCATTTGACGACGACATAGTCAATCGTCGGCTCAAAGCAGGCCGGCGTCTTTTGGGTAATGTCGTTGGGGATTTCATCAAGCGTATAACCCACAGCCAGCAGCGACGCAATTTTGGCAATCGGAAAGCCCGTGGCCTTGGACGCCAGCGCCGAACTGCGCGAGACGCGCGGATTCATCTCAATGACATACAGCTTGCCGTTCTTGGGACTGACGGCAAACTGGATATTCGACCCGCCGGTCTCAACGCCGATGGCGCGGATAATTTTTATCGCCGCGTCGCGCATAATCTGGTATTCCTTGTCGGTCAGCGTCTGGGCCGGGGCGACGGTGATGCTGTCGCCGGTGTGAATACCCATCGGGTCGAGATTTTCAATCGAACAGACAACCACCACGTTATCTTTGCGGTCGCGCATCACCTCCAGCTCGAACTCTTTCCAGCCGACGACGGATTCCTCCACCAGCACCTGATGCCTGGGACTGAGATTCAGCCCCCACTGCACCATCTGTTTAAATTCCTCGATGTTGTAAGCGACGTTGCCGCCCATTCCGCCCAGCGTATAGGACGGTCGAATAATCAGCGGAAAGCCGATTTGGCCGGCAATGTTGAGAGCCTCATCGAGCGAATGGGCGTAGCCGCTCTGCGGCACGTCCAAGCCGATATCCTGAATGATTTTTTTGAAGCGGTTACGTTCCTCGGCCCGCTTAATGGCCTTCAAATCGGCGCCGAGCAGTTTGACCTTGTACTTTTTCAGCACGCCTGTTTCGGCCAAAGCCACCGCCGTATTGAGACCGGTTTGTCCACCCAGCGTCGGCAGCAGACTGTCAGGACGCTCTTTCTCGATAATTTTGGCGACCATTTCCGGCGTAATCGGCTCAATGTAAGTCTTATCCGCCAGTTCCGGGTCGGTCATAATCGTCGCCGGGTTGCTGTTGACCAGGATGACCTGATACCCTTCTTTTCGCAAAACTTTGCAGGCCTGGGCGCCGGAATAATCGAATTCACAGGCCTGACCAATCACAATCGGTCCCGAACCGATAATCAGAATTTTTTTGATGTCTTTTCGCTTCGGCACAACACCCTTTTCTTTTATGCAATCTCTTGATGGTACTCCTGGAGTGATTTTACGTCTCGTTTCTTCTCTTTGCAGGCAAGGATTCCCTTGGCCGCCGCCAATGCCGCCGCCGTCGTGGTGATGTACGGGAGTTTGTATTTAATCGCCGCCTTGCGAATATACGAATCGTCATGGCTGCTCTGCTTGCCGCTGGGGGTGTTAATCACCAGATTGATCTGGTTGTTCATAATCCCATCCACGATGTTAGGCCTTCCTTCGTGCAGCTTGAGAATTTTTTCAGAGTCAACTCCATTCTGAGCCAGATACTGGTGAGTACCTTCGGTGGCCATGATTTTCAGGCCGGCTTTTTGCAGCAGACGGGCTGTCTCAAGCACATGAGTCTTATCCGGCTGCGCCACGGAAATCAGCACGTTTCCGGAAAGCGGCAAAAATTGCTGGGCGGCCTCCTGAGCCTTGTAAAACGCAAGCCCGGCC
>Ga0315277_10005137_pt1 | contig 17327 bp, 14 predicted proteins | sample YL17G05_15_MG_FD_203695 | JGI IMG/M metagenome (GOLD analysis project Ga0315277, IMG submission 203695) | Sediment microbial communities from Yellowstone Lake, YNP, Wyoming, USA - YL17G05_15 | ecosystem: Environmental > Aquatic > Freshwater > Lake > Sediment | place: USA: Wyoming | collected... | reverse complement strand
AGAAGAAGCAAATGGAAGCGCTCCAAAAGGAAGCCGATGGAAAGCTTAGTAAGGTTCTCACGGACCAACAGAAGAAACAGCTCCAGGAGTTGCAGCAGGGCTTCGCCCCAGGTGGATTTGCGGGCCGCCGAGGATTCGGCGGACCCGACGGACGCGGCGGACGCGGCGGACCGGGTGGTTTCGGTCGCGGCGGTCCCGGCGGACCCGGTGGGTTCGGCCCCGGCGGTCCCGGTGGACCGGGTGGACCGGGCGGTTTCCCGGGCGGTGGTTTCGGGCCGCCGGGTGGAGGACCGGGCGGTTTCGGGCCGGGGGGAGGCCAACTCTTTCGCGCCTATCGCTACGCCGCGGACTACCCCGGTCTCGTCGGCAGGAATCTGACCCCAGGAAAAACCATTGAAGAGCTGCAGTCGACAGAAGCGAGTGCGAGAAACGAGCAAGGCAGGTAGGCTGCTGCTTCTGGCCGCCCTGCTCGTATTGCTGATACCAAGCCAGGCGCACGCCTACATTGGGCCGGGAGCCGGATTCGCCCTGGCCGGCTCGTTTCTGGCAGTTTTTGCCGCCCTGCTCTCGGCCGTGCTGGCGCTGCTGACCTGGCCGGTCCGATTGGTAGCTCGAGCGCTGCTTGGCCGGCGGGGGTTGGCCCGCAGCCGGGTCAAGCGGGTCGTGATCCTGGGGCTGGACGGCCTGGATTACAGCTTGACTGAGAAGCTGCTTTCCCAGGGCAAATTGCCACATCTGGCGGCGCTCCGCGACCAGGGCTGCTTCAAGCCGTTGGCCACCACCGTCCCGTCGATATCCCCGGTAGCGTGGTCCTCGTTCCAGACCGGGGTCAATCCCGGCAAACACAACATCTTCGACTTCCTTACCCCCGACCTCCGCACGTATCAGCCGAAGCTCAGCTCGGTGGAGATCAGGCCGCCTCGGCGAGCGATCCGCCTGGGCACGTTTCAGTTTCCCCTCGGCAAGGCCGACGTGCGGTTGCTTCGCAAGAGCAAGCCGTTTTGGAGGGTCTTGGGCGACAAGGGCGTATTCAACTGCATCATCCGCGTGCCGATCACCTTTCCGCCGGAGAAGCTCCGCGGCGTGCAGCTTGCGGCGATGTGCGTGCCCGACCTCCGCGGCACGCAGGGGATGTTTTCCTTCTACACCACCCAGCCGGAGTGTAGCCGAGAACAGACCGGCGGCGAAGTCCACACGGTGGTGCGAAGCGGCAACGCGATCCGGGCGGAACTCATCGGCCCGCCGAACCCGCTCCGCACGGATCAGCGCCTCTTGAAACTCCCGTTTGTGGTCACCGTCAAGGACCATCGCTCCGCAATCCTCAAGATCAACGGCGCCAAGTACGAGCTGCGGCAGGACGAGTATACCGATTGGATCAAGGTTGCCTTGCGGGCCGCGCCGGGCATCAAGGTGCACGGTCTCTGCAAGTTCCTTTTGCTGGGCACCGAGCCGGAGTTCGCGTTGTACGCGACTCCCATCAACATCGATCCCGAGAAGCCGGCCATGCCCGTCAGTTACCCGTCCGTATACTCCGTGTATCTGGCCAAGCGGCAGGGTCCGTTCGCCACCCTGGGGCTGGCCGAGGACACGTGGGCGCTCAATGAGCACGTGCTGGGCGACGAGCACTTCATCCGGCAAAGCGTCGACATGGATCGGGAACGCGAGGCGATGTTCTTCGATGCCTTGGACAAAGTCAAACGGGGCCTATGCGTGTGCGTCTTCGACGGCACGGATCGTATCCAGCACACGTTTTGGCGCGATCTCGACCAACAGCACCCGGCCCGCCTGTCGGAAAAGGGGACGCAGCTAGTTTGTGCGAAGCACCCTTCGGGCCGTTCCGGCAAACTAGCTGCGTCCCCTTTTCCTCGCCAAGTGATTGAAGACCTGTATCGACGAATGGACGACCTGGTCGGCAGGGTGCTGGCCAAGTGTCGGCACAAAGACACGGTGCTGATGATTGTCTCCGACCATGGATTCAGCACCTTTCGACGCGGGGTCGACTTGAATCGATGGCTGGAAGAAAACGGCTACCTGAAGGTCCAGGAAGGCCGGCGCGCCGAAAAGCATCTCGTCGGGATTGATTGGTCCCAGACGCGGGCCTTTGCCGTCGGCCTGGCCGGGATCTATCTGAATCTCAAGGGCAAGTACTCCCAGGGAATCGTCGACCCCGATGGCGAAGCCGACCGGCTCCGCGAGGAAATCGCCGACCGCCTCGCCAGCCTGGTTGACCCGGAAGGCGGCAGCAGCGCCGTCAAGCAGGTCTACCACGCGTCGAAGGTCTACCGCGGGCCCTACCAGGACGCGGCGCCCGACTTGATCGTAGGCTATCAGCGCGGCTATCGCGCGTCGTGGGAAACGGCGATCGGGCGGACAACCCAGCACGTCTTCCACTCCAACACCAAGGCCTGGAGCGGTGACCATTGCATCGATCCCTCGCTCGTGCCGGGCGTGCTCTTCTGCAACCGCCCGGTGGAAACGGAGAACCCGCGGCTGATGGACATCGGACCGACGGTGTTGGACCTGTTCGGCGTGGCGGTTCCGAAATATATGGACGGCAGACCGCTGGCGGTGGCCGATGCCGCGGACGGAACTCCGAGCCAGTTTAGCAGTAATTCACGATAGGCCGTCTTATGGCCGGATCCGCCAAATGACCTTGCATGCTTCCGGGGATTCACTGATGCGCAGAAAAAGCAGTGGCACCGGCGTCTCGCCGGTGTCTTCCGGCCATAATGTGCGCCCCTTGCCTTCCACCGGCGAGACGCCGGTGCCACTTGCTTCCCGGAATCGTGCAAGTCCAGTTGGAAGAAAGATCAACCGCAGAACCTTGCTGAAGCGCTCGGCCGTCGCTGCGGCCGCCTGTGCCGCAGTAGCGGGGGCCGGCGCACTGTGGCTGGGCCGAAGAAGACGCGTTTCCACCCGCGGCGGGAAGAAGGTGATCGTGATCGGCTTCGACGGGATGGACCCCAGACTGTCGGAGAGTATGATGGATGCTGGTTTGCTCCCGAACCTTGCCAAGCTTCGCGCCGGCGGAGGGTTCCGCCGACTGGGTACCAGCATTCCTCCGCAAAGCCCCGTGGCCTGGGCCAGCTTCATCAACGGTGCCGGGCCGGGCTCGCACGGGATCTTCGATTTCATCCATCGACGTCCCCAGCAACAGTGCATCCCCTTCTTTTCCGCCGCGGAAACACTCCCCGGCCAAGGGGGTTGGGAAGTGGGAGACTACAGGCTCCAGCTCGACTTCTGGCCCTTCAGCCACCAACCGCCCACCACGGTGCTGCGACGCCAGGGAGTGCCGTTCTGGGACTATCTCGACGAAGCGGGAATCCCCTCGACGTTCTACGATCTGCCGTCCAACTACCCGCCGAGCCCCTCCCAGTACGGCAACCACCGGTGCATTTCCGGCATGGGGACGCCCGACATGCTGGGAACCTATGGCACTTACCAGCACTTTGCCGAAGACGGTCCTCGGGAGACCGTGGACGAAGGTGGCGGGAAGCGATCCAGGCTGTCGTTCGAGCAAGAGACGGCCAAGGCCCAGATCGTGGGGCCGGAAAACGGCTTCCTCAAGGAGCCCCGCCCGGTCTGCGTGGAGTTCCTCGTCCATCGCGACCGCCTGGCGAATGCGGCGGTGATCGAGATCCAAGAGCGGAAGATCCTGCTCAGCGCAGGTCAGTGGAGCCAGTGGATCAAGCTCAACTTCGCGCTGACCACACCTGCCTTCGTGCCGGACAAGAACGTCAGTGGGATCTGTCGTTTCTATCTCCAAGAAGTCGCACCCAAGTTCAGGCTCTACGTTACCCCCGTCAACATCGACCCGTCTGCCCCCGCAGTGAGGATGGCCGAACCGGCGGAGTTCGTGCAAGATGTCTCCGGCAGTCTGGGGTTGTTCTACACCACGGGTTTCCAGGAAGACCACAAGGCCCTGTCGAACCACGTGTTTTCTGACGACGAGTTTGTCAGGCAAGCGGAAATGGTCCTCCAAGAGCGGCTCGCGCTGCTGGACTACGCGCTGGCAGACTACGACGACGGCCTGTTGTTCTTCTATTTCTCGAGCACCGATCTCCAGTCCCACATGCTCTGGTGGGACTCGGGCGAGAAGCATCCCACAAGATCAGCCGTGGATGCCCAGCGGTACTTCGGACACATCCGACGACTCTACCAGCGGCTCGACGCCGTGGTCGGCGACGTTCTGGCCCGCTATGGTGATCGCGCGACCGTCATCGTGATGAGCGACCACGGCTTTGCCAACTTCGGCAGGCAGTTCAACCTCAATTCTTGCCTGCGCTACTACGGCTATCTCAACCCGCCCGATTGCACGTCGATCCTGCACGACGTCGACTGGTCGCGGACGGCAGCCTATGGGCTGGGGATCAACGGGCTATACTTGAACCTGAAGGGACGCGAGCGGGACGGCATCATCGAGCCCGGCCAGCAGCAGGAGGCCCTCTTGCAGGAGTTGGCCAGCGGGCTCGAAGCGGTCCGGGACTTCAACGGCCAACGGGTGATCCGCCACGTGCACCGCGCCGACAAAGCCTACTTGGGCGGCGCCACCGCTCTGGCGCCAGACCTGATTATCGGCTACTGCCGGGGCTACCGGGCGTCGTGGGCCACGTGCCTGGGGGATCTGACCAGTGAAGTCCTCCTGGATAACGACTCCGCCTGGAGCGCGGACCATTGCGCCGACGTCTCGGAGGTGCCCGGCGTGCTGCTGGCCAATCGATCGATGGACGCCAGGACCCCTTCGCTCGTCGACTTGGCGCCGTCGATCCTGAGCGCATTCGGGCTGCCCATTCCCACGTCCATGGAGGGCAGGAACATCTTCTCCGGGTAGGCATGACATCCCAAGAGAGGCAAAGAGAACGAAGGAAAACGAGCACATGGCCAAGATCAAGATCGACTCGAACCTACTGGCTCGGGCGAAACGCGCCGCGGAAGCCGCCGGATACAGTAGTGTCGAAGAGTTTGTTGCCCACAGCATCGAGAATGAGCTGCAAAAACACGAAGCCGCGGAAGCCGAAAAGCAGGTTACCGACCAGCTTCGTGGTTTGGGATACCTCGAGTGATGGATGGTCTCACACAGATCGTAGCCTGGCTCAACCTCCCGGCCAACGTCCTGGGCAGGCTCCTGCTGGCCCCTATCGGGTGGTTGCCGGGATGGTTGTCCGCCACGATCGTCTCGGCAGCCACGGGGGTGCTGCTGGTTGTCGTCTTCAAGTACACGTCCAACCAACGGGCGATCAGACGGGTGAGGGACGACATCAAGGCCCATCTGCTGGCGTTGAAACTGTTCAAGGACAGCACGTCGGTGACCTTTCGGGCACAGGGGCGAATCCTCGTGGGAGCCTCTCGGTTGATGGTTCTTGCCGTCGTGCCGATGCTGGTCATGATCGTGCCCGTGTCTCTGCTCCTGGGACAACTTGCCCTCTGGTACCAGTCGCGTCCACTGCAAGTTGGAGAAGAGGCTGTCGTGACCTTGAAGCTGGGCGGCAACGTCCAGTCTTCCTGGCCCGACGTCAGGCTTCAGCCCACGTCGGCCGCCGAGGTTACGATCGGGCCGGTCCGAGTGCTCAGCCAGCGCGAGATTTGCTGGAAGATCAGGGCCCGCGAGAACGGTTACCATCGCGTTCTGTTTCGAGTGGACGAACAGGAAATTGCCAAAGAACTGGCGATCGGTGACGGGTTCATGCGCCTCAGCGCCAAGCGGCCGGGTTGGAGCTGGTCAGATGCTCTGCTGCACCCTGGGGAGCGGCCCTTTCGGCCCGGTTCCCCCGTCGAGTCGATCGAGATTGAGTACGCCGATCGCGCGTCCTGGACGAGCGGCAGCGACTGGTGGGTGGTCTACTGGTTCGCGATGTCCATGGTCGCCGCTTTGTGTTTTCGCCCCTGGTTGAAAGTCAGTATCTGAACCTGCGCTTCTTGCGGAGGAGACAGGAGTTGCCGATGGACGGCGAAATCATTATCATTTCCGGTCTGCCTCGCTCGGGCACCTCCCTGATGATGCAAATGCTGGAAAACGGCGGCGTGGCCGTTGTGAAGGACGACGTCAGAACTGCCGATCCGGACAATCCCCACGGATACTATGAATTCGAGAAGGTGAAGAAAATCAAGCAGGACGCCTCCTGGCTGGCAGAGACGCGTGGACGGGCCGTGAAGATGGTGTCGCAACTCTTGTACGACCTTCCTCCAAATGAGAGATACCGAATCATTTTCATGGAACGAGATATGGAGGAGATGCTGCTTTCGCAGGAGACAATGCTCAACCGGTTAGGCCGTGATGCGGCCCCTCGTGACGAGATGAAACGGTCCTATACACTGCACCTTGAAAGGTTGCACGAGTGGCTTCGGCGACAGCGAAACATTGAGGTCCTCCGCGTCAGCTACAACGAGCTTGTGGAAAACCCGCAGAGGGAAGCGGAACGCGTACGTAAGTTCCTCGACGGCAAGCCGGCTGTGAAAAGCATGGCCGAAGCAGTGGATCCGTCTCTGTACAGGAACAGGAACCATTCGGCCAATCATTCACACGACCCTGGCGGAGGCAGGGTTGTTTGAACGGACCAGTCAACGACATGACCAGCTAGCCAGAGAAAAGGTCCCGGGTGGTCCGAGGCTACCCCAACTCGAATTGCAGGTGCAGGTAGGCGACACACCTGGCCCGCATCCACGCGGGTTCACGTCCTCGTGAGCGTCACAGAACTCTGCTGCTTCACCGTGCTCTCGGCACTCGGGGGGCGATCCATTCCCGATGCCAGTCGCCATCCGAAGGCATGGCCGCAGCTTGTCGCCGACTTGTCTTAAATATCGACCCTTCTTGAAACGCCTGTGCCGGAGAGGTCGGGAGGCTCCGTTCGGAGCTTCTGGGCCATCCTCCCTGACGCGCCCTTTCGGTCTCAGGCTCGGAGTCCCATTTCCGTTTGGCACAGAATTGGGACGACCGCGCGGTAAGTGCTCGGGACGATCGCGGCTGGCCCAGACAGTTCGCCCGTCTGCGCGGCGAAGCCGCAAAGGGCAACGAACGGGACACGCGGAACCTACAGTGCCTGTAGGCGTGGCACCAGGTGACATGTTGGGGCCTCCGGCGGACGGGCGCCTGTCACTTCAGCGGAATGGCCGGGAGTCTTCTGAGCGTTTTGTTTGCCGGGTCGACCATGATGCCCACCGATTCCAGCGCGGTGACTCCCAGTAAGGGTTCGCAGCCGGGATCGCCGAAGATCACCCGGCCCGCGGTGATCTCTCCCATAAACTCGATCTGCACCAGACCGTAGGGATATTCCTTGACGGTTCCGTCGGCAAGTTCGTAGGACGTTTTCCCTTTCTGGCTGACGCCGATCTTCTCCAACTCATTGGCGGGAGCCAGCGAGTCGCTCGCCCCGGTGTCTACCAGAAAGACGGCCTCGTAACTGTCGCGAGGGCCCTCAATACTCGTCAGTTTGGCGGTGACCTTGGTCAATCCCATGGCTGGGCCTCGTCGAAGGTTGTTTTCCACCCGTTATGCAGCCCGACACCTCGGCACCCGGCGATACCGCCTGCGACTGAAGCCGACCACCGAGAAGCGCCGTGAAACGGGGCTGCTGCGGAGTCGATTGGTTCTCCTCGACCCGCCGTAAACGGCGGGCCTAACACCGCTTACGCGGCAAAGCCCGGTAAACCGGGCTGATACTCGTAACGTCAACCTCAGTGCCATTGAACATAGCCTGCCCCACCACTGCTCACAGCACGATCTGCTGCTTCTGCGTATCGAACCGCGCCACCTTGTTCTCGCGGTAGGAGAGGATCGCCATGTTCAGCGGGGCCTGCACCCGGGCGCCGATGTCCACCGGACTCATCGGCCTCTCCCGACTTTTCACACAGTCGAGAAAGTTCTCCCACAGCAGCCCCGTGTTCCCCATGCCCTTCCACGGGATCACGTGCGAGGGCTTCTCCGCGCCGTGCGGGGTGATCACGATCCCGTTGCCTTCAAACGTGAGTGATCCGTTGGTCCCGCGGACCACCGTGGCGCAGCCGGTCTCGTTCGAGAGCGAGTCCATCAGCACGACCGTGGGCCCGCCCGGATAGTCGATCACCATGTTGAACTGGTCGGGCACTTCCCGCAGGTCGTTGTACTGGAACCTCCCGCCGTTGCCGCTCACCCGCTCCGGAAAGCCCACGTCCAGCAGCCGGAAAATCGGCGTGTAGACGTGTACCAGGAGGTCGGTGGCCGGTCCGCCCGAGTAGTCCCAATACAGCCGCCACTGGAAGAACCGCGAGACCGTAAACGGCACCTTCGGCGCGTCGCCGAGGAACTGTTCCCAGTCCAGCTCCGGCCCGGGCTTGGCGTTGGGATCGGGAATGGGCATCCGCTCGCCCCAGTCGCCGCGGCGGAAGTAGCCGGCCTGGATGTGCACGATCTTGCCGATCACGCCCTGTTTGATCAGGTCGTGGGCCTGGGCGTAGGCCTCGTCGGCCATGTATTGTGTGCCCACTTGCACGATCCGCTTCCGCTTGTCGGCCTCCTCGGCAAGCTCCCGGGCCAGGTCGAACTGGAGCCAGTGCGTCAGGGGCTTCTCGACGTACACGTCCTTGCCGGCCCGGACCGCCTCGATCGCCTGGGGCGCGTGGTGCCGATCGGGCGTGGCGATGCAGACGATGTCGATGCCGGGGTCGGCCAGCAGTTGCCGGTAGTCGCGATAGATCTTGCCGCCGGTCTGCTTGGCGGCCGCCTCGACCCGCGGTCCGTACACGTCGCAGACGGCCACCGGCTGGCAGCGGCCCTGCTGCTTCAGTTGGTTGACGATGTTGATGTGCTCGCCGCAGCGTCCGCCCGTGCCGACGAACCCCACGCCGGGCCGCTCATTGGCGCCCTTGGCCCCTTCACCGGCGACGGCAAAAGTCGGCTGCCAGGCGGCCGCTCCCGCCGCCAGTGCTCCGGCGCCCATCAAGAAATCCCTGCGAGCCACCTTGCGGCGCACGTCGTTTTCGCTTGCTGCCATGACGAAGTCCCCCTCAAAAAGAAGTGGATACACCCGTTACGTCCAGCCGACTTCGGTCCAATTGGTGGCCGGGTTGCCCTGCCGCGGCGGCTCAACTTTTCTTCTCGGGCGGCCTCTCCCGCGATCCTCGCCCCTTGGACGGGCCTCGTCCCTTGCCTCGGCCGCGAGAAAACCCGGTGCTCGGGTTCTTTGCCCGGGCTTCCAGGTTGGCGGAGATGAGCAACCCGACCGCCTCCCCCCAGGTAGGAATGGCCCGGTGACTGGCCTTCGACGGCCCGACACTCTCGGCCGTTTCGTCGTCTTCCATTTCGTCCTCTTCGACGTCGATTTCAGCGGATTCGGCGGCCTTGGTGGCCGTCTCGTCGGGTTTCATCGGGGTCTCTTCCGTCTCGTCGGCTGCGGCCTCGTCGGCCACCGAGATCCTTTTCTTCTTGTGCGGCAGAACACGCTTACGGCGGCGTTTCGATCGTCCCTTCTCCGGCTGGCCTTCGTCACTCGCCCCCTCCCTTTCGCCCGGCTCTTCGACCACGGCCTCAGACACGTGGTCGGCCTTCTCCGCGTCGCGGTGCTCCACGGCAGCCTTGCCGGGCTCTCGGGGCTTGCGTCGCCGCTTGCGCCGGCGCCGTGCCGGCTTCCGCTCCTCCGTGCCGTCGGCCCGGCCCTCACCACCACCCGTGGCTCCCTCGGCGATCGATGAAGACTCCTCGGCCGTCTCGGCAGGCTCCTCAGCCGGCCGGGCCGGGCCTTCAAACCGCTTGGCGCGGGGTCGCTCGGAGATGGAATCCCGCCGCTGGCCGATCCCAGCAGGCCGCTCACCCACTTCCCTCAGGTCAACCTCCTCACGCGGGCGTTCCCGCGCGGCTTTCCGTACCGCTGCTTCAGCCGGCTCTCCCGCCGGGGGAGTCTCCGCTGGCTCAGGTTCCGGCGTCAGGCCCAACGCACTGGCCACCGCATCCCAGTTGGGGGCAGCCCGTTGTCCCTTGGCCGGCCGTTCTTCCGAGGGGCCGTCGTCAACCGCAGTTTTCGGCGGTGGCGGAGGCACAGTGGCGTCGGGCCGCTCGGCGGCCGAGACGGGGCCTTCCTCGACCACCTCAGGGGTGGGTTTAGCCCCCAACTCAGAGGCAAGTAGGTCCCAATGATCAGATTTTCCAGGTTCGCTCATGTGTCACAACTTATCGGCTGCAAAGGGTCTACAACCACTGCCGTGCGGGCAGCCAGCAGACAGGGCAATGGCAGGTCGGTTAGTATAGGAGGTTTTCCCTCCGCCGGGAAGCCGATTGGCTGCGGGTGTGTGCCAGGTTTTCCTGTCGGATGCGTGGGTGGCTGGCGTCCAGCCGCCACAACCATCTCGTAAGACCGGGATCGAGGGGGGGCAGCCCCACATGGCTTTCCTAGCTTTCCCAGCCCCATCTACCCGTAAACCCACTTCCGCGTTTCTGCCCATCGACACACAGTTCTTTGCCTACAATTCAAGGAAAAGGGATTATGACGCCGATTCCTGCCCAATGACTTTGGTTGCGCGCTACCTCGCAGGGCAAGGAGGCGTGAGGAAACGACTTTCCCGCATCGAAAAGGGGGCAGGCCCCCTTTTCGCCGTGCGAAACCCCCAACCCTCTCCAAGCAGTGTCCCCTTGAAGCGCACAGGGAACCCTCGGGTAACGGCTTCCGAGAATGCCTGCATCTGAGTGCATCCGTCCGTCTATCAGCTTCGGACTAGACAAGCTGGGTAAACTCTCCGTAGGATAGGCCCCCATCGCAGACAAACCAGACTACCGTCCCGCGCGGCCCGGCACGAGGTCAAGTGTCGTACGGCTGAGCACGACAGGAGATACATGATGAAACCGGCTCCGATCCCGTGGTCCACGCTTCTCCGCGCCGTGAAGATCCCGACGGCTTGCGCCCTGGTGGCGGTCATGGTGACGGGCGCCTGGGCCGACGACGACGACCCGGCCGAACCCTCCGGCCCAACCCTCGAAGCGACCATGGTTGAAAAGCCCGAGGTGGCCAAGCAGCCCAAGCCGGTGGGCGAGCCCTTGGCCCCGGGGATGATCGAGTTGCTGCAGAACGAGATCACGGCCGGTCTGAAGCGCCGCAGCATCCAGGCGGATTTCGCCCGGTTCCAAAGCTACGCCGGCAGCAAGCTCAACTCCACGGCAGGCCCCCGGACCGGGTCGGAGCTGACCGGCAGGTGCCGGCTGCGTTGGTACGACCACCTGTTGCGCAACCCGTTGAAGGCCCCCGCCGAGGCCGAAGAGTTCACCCGTCTGCTGCACACCGCCGCGCTGGGCGACCATCAAGGGCTTGCCCGGGTCCTGGCGATTGCCGCGGAAAAACTCGATCTGAAACCGCGCGAGCCCCGCACGTTTGCGGCCGTTACCTCGCCGGAGCAGGCCCTGGAGGTCGTCAAGAAGTCGCTGGCCGACGCCCACGTCTCCCAGACTGCCGCCTTCGCCACGCTCAACAAGAACGAAATCCGCAGCCTCTCCGAAAACCTCTATCCGATCTTCACCAGCCAGAACCGTTACGGGCATACGCTCAGTAACAACAGCACCGGACGTTGGCTGTGCGACCTGATGGAGAAGGTGGACCGCAACGCCCTGCACGCCGCCGCTGAGGCCCTGGTGCCGATCACCGACCCCCAGCTCCTGGAACAACTCCGCACGTTGTCCCTGCAAGAGGACCTCACCGTGGAGGGCGTTACCGGAACCGTCGTCGGGCGGATCGACACTCCCAACGGTGCGATCGTGATCGGCGGCAAACAGCAAAACACCTATCAGCTCGACAAGATGTCCGACGTGAGCGTAGTCATCGACCTGGGCGGAAACGACACCTACGAGGAAGGCACAGTCTCGCTCCGCCGGCCGGTGCTGATCGTGATCGACCTGGACGGTGACGACACCTACCGGGGCAGCAAACCGGGCATCCAAGGCTCCGCCATTATGGGCGTCTCCATGTTGCTCGACCTGGCCGGCGACGACGTCTACCAGGCCCAGGACGTTGCCCAGGGGGCGTGCCTGGCCGGCGCAGGGATCCTCATCGACTACGCCGGCAACGACACTTACTTGGCGCTCCGCCGCGCCCAAGGAGAGGCCCTCTGCGGCGTGGGAATCCTCATCGACCGCGGCGGCAACGACCGATACCACGCCGCCATGTGGGCGCAAGGATTCGGTGGCCCGCGCGGCTTCGGCATGCTCGACGATCTCGACGGCAAGGACCACTACTACGGCGGCGGACTCTACCCGACCTCCTACCTCACCGAAGAGAACCCCACCCCCGGCTACGAAGGCTGGGTGCAGGGGGTCGGCGCCGGACTCCGCGCGGTAGCCGACGGAGGGATCGGCGTAATCCTCGACGGCGGTGGCGACGACGTCTACGAGTACGATTACCTCTCCCAGGGCGGCGGATACTGGTGCGGCACCGGCTTCGCCCGCGACTTCGCCGGAAACGACCAACGCCTCGGCGCCACCCGCAAGGCCTACAACGGCGGACCCCGTACCCAGCCACGCTTCCAGCGCTTCGGCTGCGGATTCGGCTGCCACTATTCCTTGGGCTTCCTCTTCGACGACGCAGGCGACGACACCTACAACGCGACCATCATGGGGGTCGGCTTCTCCTGGGACTGCTCCGTGGGGTACCTCTGCGATTTCGGCGGCAACGACCGCTACAGCGGCAACGAAGGCAACGGCGCCCAGGCGGGCCTCGGCGTGCTGTTCGACTACGATGGAGACGACGTCTACATGGGCCCCAAGCAAGGTCGCGCCTCAGCCAGCATCTCCTACCACGACTTGCCCTACTGCGGCGGCAACTTCAGCTTCGTGGTCGACTACGGGGGCAACGACACCTATGGCTCCGGTGCCCAAAACAACAGCTACCTCACCCGCTACAGCTCCGGCGGATTCCTGATCGATCGCCCCAAGCGAAAAGACGCGGAGGAAGATACCGAGAAAACCGCCGCGAAGACCAGCACGGATACCGCGGCCGGAAGGTGATGGAAACGGCTGGCTGGGGCATGGCATAGGTGGCTGGGGCGTCGCATAGGTGGCTGGGGCGTCGCCGACCAAGGTTTTGCTTTGCGGCCCGTCCGCCGCCAGCCACCCTGAGTTTCCCAGAGTCACGCAAGGTCGTTTAGGCTCGATCCTGCCGGGCCGGCGTACCCAAACTTGCCCGGTCTGCGCAAGCCCGCCCAACTCTCTGTTCGCCGTACGTCTCCCGTAATGTCCCTGTGCTTTGTTCCGGGTGCTGTTTGAGTCCCATGCGCGAAGCTGGGCAAGCGCTGCCCCTCTTGCAGAGTCAAAGCAGTGCGGAGAGGTGGCGCGAATCACCGGCGTTTTCCGATGTTTGCTTGACATTTTCCGTAAAAAACAGAATACTATTCAGACTGCTTAGGCTGCAAGGAAGCTCAGGAGCCGGTGTCGGAATCGGCGGTGGTGACGTCGCTCGATCCCAGGGGCCGGAACGATCCAAAAACTGGGCACCGATACAGAAGGAGCGCTGTTGTGCCGAAGTCCGTGCTGGAAGCGATCAAGTTGGGACTTTGGGATTTCGAGCCGCCGGAGGTCGACTTTGGCCAGTTCGACGCCTCCGACGCCATGCCGGGGACCAAGGAGAAGCTGGAAGAACTTGCCCAGCGGGTCCGCAACGGGCTGCCACTCTGGCACGCGGACGACCGCGACGACGTGGAAGCCCCCTCGCCGGTCAAAAAGCCTCGCTGACTGCACCCCAGGGCCAGCCGGGCCCCGCGGAAGGCTGCGAAGGACTGCGCAGCCAGCATTTCGACCGTGTTCCCAGCAGGGACCGGCCGATCCTCTCATGCCCTCTCCCGCTGTTCAGCCTGGAGGTCGGTTTATTGGGGTGCTCTGTCCAGTTCGACGCAGACGGACTACCGGCCCCGGCCGTGGATTTCCATTGACTCGCTGGGCCGGAAATGTCACCTTATTGGTCCCTTTGAGGTCGTCGTCCCGCCCCGATTCTCCACCAGGAGGGAGTTCCCATGCAGTTGACTATGCTCGTCGCGGGGTGCGTATTGCTGGGCCAGGCACCGGATAACGCACCATTGCCGCCTGCCGCCCGATTGCAGTTGCCCGCCGTGCTGCAACCGATCGCCGATACAGTGCCGCCGGCGATCGGAGAGGGCGAGGTCGCCGTGCCCCAGACCACTCTGCCCGTCCTCGACGGGGAGGAGAGGCTGAAGATCGAGACCCAGACGCCCGGGAAAACCGGGGCGGACGTCGCCCCCGCGAAGACTCCGCCGGCATCGGCACTACCGCCTGCCCGACACCGGCTGACGCCACCGGAGATGGCGGCCGAGGCCCTGGTGTTGCCACCGGAGGGCCGGTTGACGGGCCGCCCACTGAGCTTGCTGGCGGCCCTGTCCTCGACCGCCGACCGCCGGCAACAGATCGAGGTAACGCACGCCTACTGGCGGCTGGCCGAGGCAGTGGCCGTCTACTGTTACAGCCTGGACTACGATCGGCAGCTCCAGGGTCTTCAGACCGGAGGAGACCAGGCAGGGGCCTGGCGAGCGGCCCGGGCGTCGTCCGCGGCCTCGGTGCAGGAGGCCGAGGTGGCTGCGGTGGCCGCTCAGCACGAGTTGGCGGCGTTGACACTCCTCTCGCCCGATGCTGCCCTGCCTTTGCCGGCCGACCGTCCCCACGTGGGTCCGTACCGCACCCACTTCGACCAGTTGTTTTCCACGCGAACCGCGCCCGCCCGGACCAGGCTGATCGACCGCACGCTGCCGATTCTCTGTCGGGCAGTCGACGGCCGTGCGGCGGCGGCGCAGGCCGCCCAGGACGCGCTGACCGCGGCCGTCAACGCCCACGGCGCGAGCGGGGCCGATCTACCGGCCGTTCTGGCGTGCCTGGAAGAGTATCTGCGAGGGCGTCAGGCGTTCATCCGAACGGTCTGCCGATATAACCACGAGATTGCCGACTACGCCCTGACCGTCGCCGGCCCGGGGAGCAGCGGGCAGGTGCTGGTGGCGATGCTGATCAATCCCACTCCACAGCCGGGCACCATCCGCAGGATGGTCGGGCCGCTGCCTTCCGGCGACGACGGGTGGTTGGAGCCGGCGACGCACATCGAACGAGTGCCGACCCCGGCACGGCGGCCCGGCCAGGCGGTCCCCACTCCGGCAGAAAGACCCGGCCGGAAAGAGCCTACGCCCGCGCGGCGGGTGGGCCAGAATGAGCCTACCCCGGCTCCACTCCGGACGATGCCTCCCGCGTTGGATAGGGATCAGGAGGTCCCTCCGCCCGCCACCTCATGGTCGCCCTCGCACCCGTCGGGCAGGGTCCACCCGACGTGGGCGCCGCAAGGGAAGGAGACGGATTCTCCAGGATCGGCGTCGCCGGGGCGGTCCTCTGCGCCGGTCGAACCCAGGCCGGCTGAAGCGATTCCTAGGACAGTGGACAAGCCGGTCGCCGACGTCCAGGGCAATCCGTGCACGCCTGCGCTTTACCCGGCGCTGGCCGGCACCCCGTCCCAGACACAGGCCGAGCAGTTGACCCTCACGCTCCACTGGGATCGCACGCTGCCGGAAGGGATCGGCGACCCGGTCAGTCTGGCGGACTGCCTGGGGAGGCAATCGGGCGGCAATCGCGGGGAGCTGATCGGGGCGTATTGGCTGGCCCGGCAACGGGCGGCGGAGTTCCAGGTGCTGTCCGAACAGGCACAATTGTTCGATGACCTCCTCTTGTTCCCCCGCGACGCCGAGAATGCGGCGGGGCTGCGGCTGGCCACGGCGAGGTTCGGCGCCGCCGCGGCCGTGCACGAGGCCCACGCGGCCTTGCTCGATGCGCAGTTCCAGTTGGCCACTCAGATGGGCCGCGCGTCGAACGCCGCCTGGCCGATGCCCAGTACGGCACCTTGTTCGGACCCCTACCCGGTGAAGCCTGACGCCCTGCCCGACCGTCCGGCCGAATCGTGGCCGGCCCGGCGCCTGGCGGCGATGATTCCAGGACTGGGCGAGGGTCTGCAGCGCCGCGCGGCCGCAGTGGTCGAGGCCGACGCCGCCCGGGCCGTCGCCGGTTCCCAGGGCGATGGGCGATCGATCGAGCCGGTGCTCTGCGGCATTCGCCGTCAGACCGAGCAGACGCTTGCCTTTCTCGCCGCACTGACCGAGTACAATCGGGCAGTTGCCCAGTATGCCCTGACGGTCCTCCCACCGGATACGCCCGGCGACAAGCTGGCCGCGGCGCTGAGGGCCTGCCCGGAGCAGCCCAACAAGTAGTGCCTGACCTGAGGGCAGAAGATGGCAACCCTTCAGCATCCAGATCCAGCCCATCGAAAGGGTGTGTTTCGCCGGGGCGATACTTCGTGCTCCCGGAGCGGCGCGTGAAATATCGGTCGTTTCTCGGGGCGTCCGAAGAACTTCGGCTTGGCTGACGAGTTGATGAGACAACGGAAGGCACGTTCGTCACCGAAGGCGTGCCCGAAGGGCCTCTGCGTACATGCCGGGTTGGCACGCGAGACTCCTTCTGCCTCATCCACCTTTCAGCACTACCGTCAGGCTGGTGCTGTGCAGGGGCGTCATGGTTTGGCCTTCGGTAATATCAACTCAAACTTGTCGCGCCCCAAAGACTCCGCAGCCAGATTGACGCGCACCGTTACCGTGTCAGGCTTAGCGTGAGAATACTCCACCCACCAACTGCCTGCCGGTAATGCGCTGCCGGTCTCCTTGGAAAGGTCGCGGGAAAACGTCAGGCGCACACTGATGCCCTTAATCTCATTCAAAGCTGCGAGAAATGCGGTCAACGATCGCGAATCGCCGCCATAAACCAATATTCCACCCGGCTGCTGCCAAAAACCATTATCCCAGGCATCCCCACCAAGAAACTTGAACCTGCCCGACCCGAGAACAGACTTCACTTGCCCTGCCCGATTGGTATCGTAGCCATTCGGGAAAAGAATCGTGGGCCCGTGCAGTTCCTCATGTTCCCCGAAGGCGAATTGAACTGCCGCAGCCAAGGTGACTGCAACCAGTGCTGGAATAAACGATCTGCCTGACATCTTCATACTCATACTCCTATGACACTTCACTTGCGAATTTACTAGGCGCTAGATACCGCCTAACCTGGACGTTACGCGGCCCAACATAGTTCTAGCGAACGAAGTGTCAAAAAGGCAGGTTCCGTCTTCGTTCCCCGTGGGTGGCGCGGCCGCTTGCCCACCCCTCTTACACTGCGCGTGGATTGTACCGCCATGAAGGGTGGGATGCAATCTCGGCCTTCGAGTGTGTGTGCCAAGATTTTATGGCGAGCTTAATTCCTTTCGTGGTCAGGGGTTTGCCAGTAGGCGTCCCACAGCCGGCTGTCGTGCAGGCAGGCCAGGGCCATCATGGCTTCGGCGTTCTGGGGGTTC
>Ga0315277_10005136_pt1 | contig 17327 bp, 9 predicted proteins | sample YL17G05_15_MG_FD_203695 | JGI IMG/M metagenome (GOLD analysis project Ga0315277, IMG submission 203695) | Sediment microbial communities from Yellowstone Lake, YNP, Wyoming, USA - YL17G05_15 | ecosystem: Environmental > Aquatic > Freshwater > Lake > Sediment | place: USA: Wyoming | collected... | reverse complement strand
TCCGCCAGCGAAGGCGCTTCAAATCCCTGAACCTTTGCTTGCTTCTCAACTTCCGCCCAGATTTTCTTGACGGGGACGATGACATCCTTATCCGAGGCAAGGATGCGCTCGGCTTCATTCAGACATCGTTCGTACACGGGACCTCCATGAACAAGCGTGCGTGATGATCTGACAAAAATGTAAAACTATTTGAAGGAAAGCGCAAGTTGTTGTCCTCGCATGAATCAGCACCCAACCAGAGGCGACACCTGCCACCGTGTTCTCGCCCGAGCCCCCGGCAAATCACCCCCCGCCTGCAATAAAAAAGCGAAGGGGTCACGCACGTGACCCCTTTGCACACTTTCTCGAAACAAGACGTTCTTCAGCGTTTCTTCATCTTGTCGGCAAACAGTTGGGCCGATTTCTCGATGTCATAGCCAACCTTGGACATATAGGCGCCGCCGAATTTTTCCACCATTGCTTTCAGCGTGTCATACGCATCTGCGCTGCAGAAGAAAATGGGAGTGTTGCGGTTCACACCTTCACGGCGCGCCAACTGCAGAAGCGCTATCCCAGGAAGATGGCCCTTGAGGTGTATGTCCTTAAAGTCATTGTCGAGGATGATCAGGCTAAATTGTTCTGATCTGATTTTTTCCCAGGACTCGACGCTCGTAGCGGTTTCTACGATCTCGATCTCGTCCTCCAGAATCGCTGTACAGACTTCGAGAGCGAATCCGTGGGATTTGCGCTGCCCCTCGTCATCATCGGCAACGAGTACCTTGTACGGCATTAATCCTCTCGTCCTTGCGCTGATCTCTGCCTTTCGGTCAAAAACATACAAACTTTTCCAAGTAAAAACAACATCGCTGGCTTGACGCTAATCACAAAGACTCGGCACCCCTTGCCTCCGCGCGTACACCATCTTTCCCGCCACAACCGTCTGCTCAACTATTGTTGCCGGGACTTCACTCGGAGCAATTGTCAGAATGTCGTTCGAGAGAACGACAAAATCTGCCAATTTCCCTTTTTCAAGCGAGCCGAAAAGGTGCTCCTGGAAACCTGCGTACGCGGCCCAGGTCGTGAACGCACGAACTGCCTCCACTCTTGTCATTTTCTGCGATGCATACCATCCGCCCGCAAAAGCTGTCGTATCTACGATTCCAGCCTTCGAAAGCTGAAAAGACGCGCGCACATCCTCGGCATTCTCAGGCTTGCCTTGCCGATTCTGTCGCGTTACGGCTGCATGGATTCCGTACAATGGATTTGGATCTTCCACAGGAGTGTCTGAGCCGCCAGCAATGGTCACACCTGTCTCCAGCAGGGAACGCCACGCGTAAGCTCCAAGGACTCGAGATGGTCCCAACCGTGCTTCAGCCCAATACATATCCGACGTGCAATGCGTGGGTTGCATACTCGGGATCACCCCCAACTGCTTGAACCGGGGGATGTCGTTCAACGCCAGCACCTGAGCGTGTTCTACCCGCAGACGATGATCGGGTGTGTGGCGAGCTTTGAGGGCAGCCTCATACACGTTGAGGATGATGTTGTTGGCCCGGTCCCCGATGGCATGAGTGCAAACCTGAAAACCATTTGCCAGCGCATCATCCACGGTTTTCCTGAGATCCTTTTCGGATGTTACAGTCAAACCGCGGTTGTCCGGATCATCATCATAAGGATCGAGCAGCGCTGCACCGCGGGAACCGAGCGCTCCATCCACATACAGCTTGACCGCCCTGACCCACAACTTGTTGTTACCATACCCTACGATGGGTTCTTTTCTTGAGCCAGACGGGCCTGAGCCAATGTACTGCTGCCAGGTATCGCTCGAACCTTCGATCGCAGCATAAACACGAAACGGGAATTCATCGGCGTCAATCAAACGCTTATAAAGCTCGATCTCTCTGGCATCGACCCCCATGTCATGCACGCAGGTGATTCCGTACGAAAGAAATTCCTGCACTGCAAGTCTCACCGCTTCTTCGGCTTCTTTGTCTGAAAGCGGAGGCAGAAGCTTCCCTACGAGCTCCATCGCGTTGTCAACGAAGACACCCGTGGGATCACCGCGCGCGTCTCTGATGATTCTTCCGCCCTCAGGATCCGGTGTATCCTTTGTAATACCGGCTGCATCAAGCGCCGTCCTGTTCACCCAGGCAGCGTGCCCATCAATACGGACGAGGTAGACCGGATTGTTCGATGAGACCCGGTCCAGCACCTCGTGCGTGGGGAAGCGCTTCGACGGCCAATCATTCTGATCCCAACCGCGTCCTCGTATCCATTGTCCCGGCTCACTCCTCTCCACCCGTGCTCGGACGAGGTCGGCAATCTGCGATTCACGATTCGTTCCGGCAACATCGAGTGTCAGCTTCGCCACGCCTAGGCTGAGCAGATGAACGTGGGCGTCAATCAGTCCGGGAAGAACGGTTTTGCCGCCAAGATCAATCACCTGCCGTGCCCGAAACCCCCTCAGAAGTTTTGCCGACGGTCCAATGCCGACGATTCGATCTCCGCGTACGGCAAGGGCTTCCGCGACTGCATTCACACGATCCATCGTATAGACACGAGCGTTCACGTACAGAGTGTCGGCTGACTGTGGTACGAACTGGAAAAAGAGGTACACGCCGAGGACTGACAGAACCAGAAAAAGAAGAAAGTACTTCGCCTGAGGAGTCATCGTCGTCATCTAAAGGAAAGGTGGTGTGATGAGCATCGTTGTCTCAAAAGGAACGGAGTTCCCCACGGCACGCATTGATGTTGATTCGCGTCAGCCTGATGAATGCCGACAGGGTTATCTCACGAATCGCTCGCAAATGTACTCGTCAGGAAAAGTAATTGCAACGGAAAAAGGAATACAAGGATGGAGATCTTATCGGATAACACTCAGGGGAGTATTCGGATCGAATTTGGATTTGCTTACCTGAGGATTCTGTTTGTTCTTCGTGTACCCCGGAACGTATTTTGTCACGTACTGAGAAAGCTCACCGACAGTCACGATCCCGTCCCCATTGCTGTCGGCGCTTTCAAAGCTTTTCACCCTCCCCTCCGTATCCGTGATCTTCCCTCCCAGGCCAGAAATAAGAACAAATGTGAAGACTCCGTGCTCCCAAAAAAGCCAGGCTTCACCCGAGACTTCGTTCTCTGCACAAGAGGTGAAGGAGACGATCCCCGGTTTGGCTTTGCTCATCTCAACAAGGTACCGGTTGATGAGATTCTCCTCTGCCGCCGTCGTTCTCGTCCCCTTGATGTAGTCATTAATGGCTCCGCTGTAGCAGGCGTCGGCAAAGAGGACAACTCTCTCGGCCTGAATCGATTGTCGCAACGCGACCTGAATCTCCTCCATGTCGAAAGCCGTCTCTTCGATCCGATATGGATCGGTATCGTGCGTGACAAAGTAGGAGTACCCCTTCCCTCTGCTTAGACCGTGTCCCGAAAAATAGATCATCACCAGATCTTCTTTCTGCGTCTGACTCAAAAAATCAAAAATCGCGCTCCGGACATTTGCCTTGGTGGCTTTTGCGTTGGTAAGTAAGAGAATATGATCATCGGCGAATGCGCCGCCGTTGGGGCTTCTCAGAAACTCGTAGAACGCCTCTGCATCTCGGTGAGCATATTTCAGATCAGGGATCTCGGGGTGTTGGTAATCACTGATTCCGACGACGACAGCCCATCGTTTGCCCGTGAACTTGTGTTCGGCCCGCTTGATCAGCAGGGACTTTGTAACGACCTGATCGGCGTTGGTTTTTGCCACTACCTCGAACGAGTTGTCCCCTGGGAGCAGGCCAACCCTCAAGCTGAACCGGAGTCCCGAGGGAGTTTTGTCAGTCCGTACGGGTTTACCATTGATGGTGATGGAAGCGAGCAGGCTGTCACCTTTCGCAACCCCCTCAATCGTTACAGAATCCATCTGCTCGATGACAAATTCGCTCGGGCTCGGTCGCATGAACTCGATTCGCGGCGGGAGGACTTGAGCGGCAACAGGTTCGGTAACCGAAGAATCCTTCGGTCGTGTGAGAATCTCCATGCATTGCTCCGCATACTCGCCAAAAATCCCACCAGACCTGAGCTTACCCAGCACTTTGTCGAGCGGCTCTTTCAGAGTGAGCAATCCATCTCCCCGGTCAACGCTATCAAGGCTCGAGAATTTCTCGGAGCTCACGAAAGCATGCAGAGCTTCCTTGCCGAAGGGTAACGTGATTTGAAAGAGCGTCGGAATGACGTACTCAACTCCTCCATGCACCTTGTCATCGCGGTCTTGATAGTTGGGGAAAATGATGACGTCCCGACCACTCGCCTCGCTGTAGATCAGCCGGAGGTAACAGTTCTTATTGGCTGTCACCGACACTCGCAGGGTCTCCCCTTCGTAATAGGTGAGGTTCGGATGATTCACCGACACCTCAACCTTCAACGGTCGCTGTTGCGGAGAAGTCTGAGATTGGAATACGGGAGAAGCGAAGGCAGAGGTCGCAAGACCAGTGTGAAGGACAACCAAACCAATGAATGATGCGAGCTTCATGGCATCAATCTGATGAGCGAGACAATGCTCCGATCGGCCTGCGTGATCTGAAGAATGTGGACTCTTATTTTCCCGAACCTTCTGGGACGATTGTCAGCGGCAAATTGATATCGAAATTTCCGCTCGAGATCGGGCTTTGCTGAGACCGAGTTTCCCTCCGCACGTTGTCGCTCACGTATTGAGTCAATTCACCCAGACGAACCATTTGATCCTGGTTTAAGTCCGCCTTGCCGCGAAGCCCTTCGAGCAGATAGTGCGTAAACACACCATGTCCGCCTCCCCACCGCTTGTCTTCCTGCGAGAGCTGGTTGACATCACTGGCGCTGAAAGTCAACGTGCTGGCCCGGGCTCGTGCAAGCTCGGCGAGGTAATCGTTGACAAGCTCTGGGGAAGCAAGTGCTCGCGTCGTCGCGCCGCCGGTGACCCCGCGGCTGTGGCACGCATCTGCAAAGACGAGCACCGACTTTGCCGTGACGTAGTCACGGAGTGCATCCTGGATTTCCTGCATCTTCACGGAGGTAGCACCAAGCCTGTTCAAGTCAGAATCGTAAGTGAGGAGGTAAAGGATCTTTGGCCGATCGGGATCCGGTGCTCCGTGTCCGGCGAAGTAAATGAACACAAGGTCCTCTTCGATCGCCAGCTTGAGAAAATCGGTGAGTGCTTCGCGGACGTTCGTTGACGATGCCTGTTCATTCAGGAGAAACCGGACGTTTGATTTCGGCACGCCAACACCCCCTTCTTCAATCGGCTTCGTGACAGTGTTATAGAACTCTTGCGCGTCTCGATCAGCGTAACGAAGCTGAGGAACATCTGTGGATCGGTACCGGGAGATTCCAACGATGACGGCCCACCGCTGTCCCTTGAACAGATTCGTCGGGATTTGCCTTTTCTCAGCCAGGGCTTCGGGATTCCGCGTGAGTTTGAAAACAAGCCTGTTCTCGTTCTTGAACCGATCAAGCGCCCTCACTTCGATGTCATTCTCGCCGAGGACTAGCAATGCCTCTCCAACGAATTCAAACCCATCCTGCCCCTTCGAGAGCCTAACTTCTTGACCGTTGATCGTGACCACGGCTACACCGCTGGTGTCCTTCGCCACTCCTCTGACAACAACAGAGGAGTTCTGCGTCGCGAACTTCGAATCGCTTGGGATGATCTTCACACCCCGTGTCGAAGTCACAACAGGTTCCCATACCTCAATGTCGGGAGGCGCCGTATCTCGAGCGAGCACCTTCTCTTTCGTCGTGATGGAGAGAGCTTTCGGCTCAGCGGAGGCACCGCTTGCATCCGTCGCCTCCACAATCAGCGTGAGGATCTGGCCGCGAATTGTCTCGGAGGCTTGAAGCGGAATGCGAGCAGTTGCAGAAGCCTTCGGCGCAATATCCCCCACCTGTACCGAACCTGGAAGACTGATCCCGCTCACCGTAGGGTCGAATCTGGGCTTCACCACCACGCCCTTCGCTACAGAACCTCCAGAGTTCGATATCGACACCAGTACTGTGCCCGATTCTCCGGCGTCTAGCGCTCCATTGCCGGATGGCTCCACAAATTGGAGTGTCGAAGCTAACGCCGCAGGCTTGATTGCGGCACGCGTCGCAACGGATATCGGTCGGGGTTCTGCCTTGATTCCGTTGTCCGCGCTGACTTCCACTGTAAGGGCAATCGTCTGGCTCGTGACGTAGTCGAGGGCAGAGACGTCGAACCGACCGCTGCCTGAGCCATTTGGAGCGATATCGCCGATCGTCACGGATTTCGGGAAGTCAAGTCCGATTGTGGGAGCCGCAGAAGTCAATTTCGCCACAACGTTCTTCGCGACCGTGCCTCCGCTGTTTGAAACCGTGACCGTGATGGCACCCTTTTCGCCCGCGTCCAGGGCCTTGTTGCCTGACGGTTCTGTAAACTCAATCGTCGCGGCAAGTATCGCAGGCCTTGCGGCCGCGAGTGTGGCGACACTCACGCTCCTGGGCTCGGCCTTGAGCCCGCTGTCGCCTGTGACCTCGACGGTGAACTGGAGCGACTGTGTCTGGAGACTCTGCTGCCCGGACAGTTCGAAGCTGGCACCAGACGAGGCGTTGGGGGCAATCACGCCGATCACCGCCACATCCTGAAACTGGAGGCCGGCCACCGGACTGGTGCTACGGAGTCTCGCCACGACGTTCTTCGCAGGTGCGCCTCCGGCGTTCGAAACCGTGACCTTGATCGTCCCCTTTTCACCCGCGTCGAGGACCTTGTTGCCGGACGGTTCTGTAAACTCAACCGTCGCGGCGAGGACTGCTGGCATCGCCGCAGCACGGGTGTTGATGGTCAGCGACTTGGGTTCGACCTTGACGCCGTTGTCATTGGTCACGTCTACCGAAAACTTCAGGGACTGGGTCTGGACATTCTCCAGCGCAGAGATCTCAAAGCTGCCGACGCCTGAGGCATTCGGGGCAATCTCGCCTATTGCGGCGGCGTCTCGGAATTGAAGTCCGGCGATCGGACCGGCGGCGGCAAGTTTCGCGACGACGTTTTTCGCAGCACTTCCTCCGGTATTGGTCACCGTGACCTTGACAGTGCCCTTCTCTCCCGCATCCAACACACCGTTGCCCGACGGTTCGCTCAGTTCAACCGTCGCAGAGAGCACCGGCGGCCGGACCGGTGGCTGAATCGAAAACGTCTGGCTCCTCGCCTTAACCTGGCTCTCAGACGTTTGTGCGACAAGCGCAACAACTGCTAGAACTGCCACGAACTTTTTCATTGGGATCATCCTCCCTCTGTAGTTCCAAAATCTATCGAGAAGCTTGAGAGCGCTGCAAGGCCATGCGCGATTGACGTGGGCTGGCCTTTTCCAATTCCTGTCCTATTGTGAGGGACGCGACGGCGGGGCCGGAAGCTCAGTCGGAGTCGGCGATGAAGCCGCACCCTCCTTTTTCCCACCGCCCAGAATCGCAACGCCACCGCCAATTACGGCGAGCGCACCCAATCCTACATACAACAACAGATTGCTCTCCTTGACTTTTGTCACAGTAATCTCAAAATAGAAACCATCGCCTCCCAAACCAGTTGGGTAATCTTTCGCAAATTCCCAACGGACCTCTCGAGTACCACCCGAGAATTTCCCATCTCCGATGTCGCCAGACGCTGCACGCACCGGGACTCTGAAGGATGGGCTCCCTTCCTTCAGCAGCACGAGACTCACTTCGTATGACTCCGTAGCCGGTGCGATGAGCTCATACGTGATAACGATGTGATCAGGTTTGACCTCGACCGCCTTAAGGGTCACTTTGATCTCATCCTGGGGTACCACTTTCACAAATGCGGAAGCATCAACACACCACAGGAGCAACGGTATGATGAGCGCTGCCACGATACGGCGGCGAAGTCGATATACTCGAGAAATGCGCATTGCTGTTCCTCTATTTCAGGATAGTGAGTTTCCTCGTCTGTTCGGCGTGTCCCTCTGAGATGAGACGATAGAAATAGACTCCGCTGGCAACTGACCTTCCGGTCATGTCAGTGCCGTCCCATGCAATCGAATACGAACCAGGCGTCAGCCATTCATCGACAAGCGTTCTGACCCTTTGACCCAGCACGGATAGAATATCAAGTTGAACACGCCGTTCCTTCGGCATTCTAAAGATGATCGTTGTGCTGGAATTGAACGGATTCGGATAGTTCTGGAGCAATTCAACAGTCTGTGGAATGAGATCGACAAGCTCTTGTTCCACGAACTGCTTTTTGCCCACGACGAGTTTGAACTTGGTGATCTCATCCGTCGCCTGATAAGAATACTCGCCGTTGATTCTTAGATCTACTGGTGAAGCACGTGAGAGATTGACAAGCTTCACCTCGAATTCCGATGAAACACCCTCGATGCCCGTGAATCGAATTCTCCCCACCGACTTGCGCGGGTTCCGAACCACAAAATCCCAGACCTGCCCGTCACCGAGGGAGGGCCGGAAATCGCTACTGAACATGCTGAAGGTCTTGTCCCATTCAGGCCGCTCGAAATACAGGAAGCCCTGATCCATGAAGAGCGGCGGCTTGCGACCCTCCAGATCGTCAAACCCCTCCTTTGCTGCCGGCGCAATTCCGATGAAGTTCTCGGGATCTTCGTTAATATCTGATGCAAAGTTCAGCTGGATTTTCCAATCGACTGGGGGAAGCTGATCAATGGTCCCAATCTTGCCGCCAAAGGGATACGGTATCTTCAACGACGACGCACCGGAGCTGTTGAAATAGTAGTATCCCTTGTAAGCATCCAAGGACCCACTCGTCGAGTATGATCCATTGTAGTCCTGGATGCGGGTCGTCGCCATCGGTGTAATTCCATTTGCGTTGAGGACCGCCGACCACGCAACATTCTTGTCAAACGGATTACCGATGATATTCCAGCCGCTGTGGAGTTGTATCGCGTAGGTCGCATCCAGGCCCACGGTAACAGCCGACACGCTTCGCGAAATCGTCAGACCACCCCGCTTCAAGAGCCAATAGCCCTCACCCACACTCAACGTTGAACCTCCGGAGAGTTCCACAAGGAAGTTCGAACTGGCCCCATTATCGCTATACATGCGCCAGTCAGTTTTCTGCGAGCCGGTCAAAATCTGGCTGAGGGAGAGGGAACTCACATTGCCCGGCAGGCTGACCAGCCGATAGGAGGTCGACGCCGTGAGATCGGAGCCGAAGGATATGTTCCCCGAGAGTTGGATTGTCGATGGCAGCGACCCAGAGACGATCGTGAAGGTTCCACTTTCGCCTCCCACCGATGCGTTGACGACAGACTCGACCCGTAACTTGCAGTTGGTGGACGCCGAGGTCGACGCGGGGATAGTAACCGACGCCGAGCCAGTGTTGGGCGCATTGCTAAGAATAGTCGTATACGTGTTGCCGCCATTCGTTGACAAGCGAATGTTGACGTTGCCCGTTACGTTGCTGCTCGTCCAGGTGAGTGGATAGCTGAAGCCTGTAGCCCATACCGAAGGAGTTAACGTTACGGTGATTGTGCCGGCGGCTGCGGTCGTGAACGACTGGTCTGCACCCCAGACCGTGCCGTATCCATTCGATGCCACGGCTCGGAAGTGATAAAGCGTACCCGATGCAAGTCCGCCCAGGGGGCCACTGAATGATACCGGACTCGTGCCGCTGACGGGGGACGTCGTCACCGTGATCGTCGATCCATAGCTTGTTGTGGTGCCGGCCTCAAAGTACACAGTTGTACTTACTCCCTTCGGATCAACAGTCCCATTAAGGGTTGCGGAGCTAGCGGTCACGTTTGTGGCAGCAGTTGTGGATACCGATGGAGCAAGACTTCCCATAAGTGCATCCCAGAATTGTTGCGCCTTTTGAGTTGCATTGCGCACTCCGGAGAGTCCATTACCGACAGCGAGAGCAATCACAATGGTTGTCGAGTCGCCGGGTTGGAGCTTCACGGGTCCGACGGACTCCAACACCCTGTAGTCCGCCGCAGGATCGCTTGACGGATCGTCGTCACCGACCGTTGAAAGAGCCTTGTACCACTCACCCGCTGTTGCCCGTTCGAGGTTGCCGGCATAATATCGGCGAAACGAGGTCGGTTTAGTATTCAGCATTCTCATTCCGACATAACCGCTCCATCCCCCCGAGGCATCATAGGCATATGCCAGCTTGTTCGAGCTCTCATAGCCGGCACGGTTCTTCGAGGGGTCATTCAGGTCAAAATCGCAAAAGAGTCCAAGGAACGCATTGGTGAGCGTAGACGTCCCCTTGTTGTAGATCTTGTAGGCGAGAACAATGTACGATCCACTGTCCACGGCAAAGGTATGCTGGTCGATTTCGATTCCTGTCGCCTTCTTCACCAGACAACGACTGATCGTCTCCACAGAATTCGCGCGGAAGATCGGCACGGCCGTTTGGATAGGAAAGAATGCGTCCTCGAATGGCACATTCGCCAGCGTGTCAGCAGGTGAGCCGATCGCTCCAAGCACCAGATGGCCCAGATAGAGGTAGTGATGGCCGCTCCCGGGTGGAAATTCGAGTGAAGGCTCGCCGGGATCATTCGAGCCAGACGCACTGCCCGTGAATCCGTCATTGCGCACCGTATGGGAGATTACCCCCGTGTTATGAACATACGTCTGCACGTCAGCTATGGTGAAGGCGTCGTCGCTGACATCTTCCGCGGTCTCACCCACAGAGTTAACAGCGACGACTTTGACCAACGCGTTTTTCGATGGCGCCCGTGGCGCCTTCCAGGAACGAGCGCCGGTGTTGCTGAGTCCGCTGAAAATCTGATTGTAGGTTGCGCCGTTGTCCGTTGAGTAGAGGATTCGGATTTCGGATATCGGTGTAGCCGTCGGGCTGCTGGCCTGCCAGAAAATGCGGTGGGTGAGGTCCTCATTCCAGACTTCACCCCCGTCTGGGCTAAGCACCTTGACGGTGGTGGCGGTGGCTGGTGCGACAGTCTTTCGGAGGATCGTACCCTCATCACCGACGACAAGCAGCGTCCCGCTTCCCGCAAAGGCTGTACCGTACAGACCGTTCCATGTCCCGCTTTCCTCCTTGACCCATGTTGAGCCGCCGTTCTGCGTTCGCCAGATTTCACCTCCGGTGGCCGGAACGATCCCGTTGTTCTCATCGCGGAAGGCAATCCCAAAACAGTTCTCGGAAGTGGGAAGGTTCTGCTGTGTCCACGCTACGCCTCCGTTGGTTGTCTTCAAGAGCACACCATTGTAGCCGATGGCGTATCCCACATTGGCATTCACCAAATCGACTCCCTGGAGATGATCGGTCGTCGAGCTTACCTGCTGAGCCCACGTTTTCCCCCCGTCTGTCGTGCGCAGGATGAAACCGTCCCAACCCACGGCTACGCCCAGATTTGCATCGGCGAAATCCACGCTGCGAAGGTGCGTACTCGTCCCACTGGACTGAGGCTTCCAAGTCGTACCGCCGTCTGAAGTGCGTAGAATCGTGCCGTCATACCCAACGACAACAGCTGTGGACGTGCCGGTGAGACAGACGTCCTTGAGCTCTCCACTTGCTCCCGATGACTGGCGTACCCAAGTCGAGCCGCCGTCGGTCGTCCACACGATTGTTCCGCTCTCGCCTACGGCACAGGCAATGTTTGGAGTCACCATCGAGATACCGAACAGAAAGTTGTCTGTATTGCTTGTCTGACGAGTCCATGACTTTCCTGAATCCGTGGTTTTCAAGATTTCACCGTTTGCTCCAACGATCATGCCGATATCCGGGTCGACGAAGCTCGCGCTCCACAATGTAGCGCGAACCGACGATGCCACTTGCCCCCAGCCGTCTGGCGCCGGCGGAGTTGTGAAGGCCTGGTTCTCCGTCTCAGACCTGCCCAGACTGTTTGTTGCAACGACTCTGAAGTTGTAGGAAGTGTTCGGTGACAATGGCCGCAGCTCATCATAGAAATATTGGCCTACGATATCTTTGACCGTTGCCAACGTCCTGGACGAGCCATAGCTTGTGGTGGTTCCATATTCGACGGTGAGGGTGGTATTCAGCCCATTGGGAAAGAGATCACCATCAAAGGAGGCCGAATTGTAGAAAATGTTATATGCCCCCCACGTCACGACTTGCGGAGCAAACGGCCTGAACCTCATAACGGCCAGCCGGTAGCTTCCCGTGTCGCCGAGCGCAGGAACCGACTTCTGAAGCGGGGTAGCCTTCCCAAGCTCCCCGAGATCTTCCAAGCGAACGCCGGACTTCTTGCCGACCGCATTTGGATAGTCGCCACCCGTCGGATGGCTTGCATAGCGGATGTAGTACGTTCCAGAGGTTGGTATGATATAAGTGATTCGAGACGCGTCGGGACTCAAGAAATCGTCATTCTCATCGAGGAGGTTGCCGGATGCGTCGTACAGCTTGAGGTATCCGTCAAATGTGGACCCGGCCGCTGTCTCGCCAAGCACATCAATCGTGTCGCCAGCGGCGAGGTTGACCTTGAAATAATCGACATCACCGGAGATGGAGAAGGCACCGTCGATGATGTCTCCGAGCGTTATTTGATTCGCCTGTGCTGCGGTATTGTTCGGCTCGACCTCCTTAATCCCGACTAGCGGCCTGACACTCCGGAAAACACCACTGCCGTCTGTTCCTGCAAAAAGGTACTTGTGTGAACTGACAGCAAGAGACGTGACATAACTGCTCGTCAACCCGGTATTGACTCCTGTCCAGCTTGTCCCGTTGTTCGTGGAAAGAAACACACCACCACCGAAAGTCCCCGCAAAGATGTTCGTGCCACTGATGGCAAGAGACTGGACAATAGTACTCGTCAACCCGGTATTGACTCCTGTCCAGCTTGTCCCGTTGTTCGTCGAAAGAAACACACCACCACCCCAAGTCCCCGCAAAGATGTGACCGCTCGCATTGATGCCGAGTGCGCGAATATCGCCACCGTACAGTCCATCCGTTGGCTGCCAGAAGTCTTGGGCCATCGCTGAACCGCAAAGCAAGAAGGCCAATAGAAGAAACTCAACGCGTTTCATTTTGTGCTCAGTTGTTAGATTTCGAGAACGCGATCCGATGACGAGAGGTGCATCCGTTTTGTTAAGATATGCCGACAGACGATGGTAAGAGTGGTGTTGTCCACAGGTTCAGTCCCCTCTTTGTCTGAAATACAAGCGGGCCAGACGCCCGACTGTGATACCAGACAACTGTGAAGACGTGAGAATTCTACGGTAAGGCTGGATTCCCTTAGCTAAATTAAGCCAAACCGCCCTGAATGTCAAGAAACCCCTTTATGGCAAGTCTCACAATCCCTTGTCAGAAAGTCACTTGACATATCGCTCAACAATCCCTATTTTCCAGCCGGTTTTCGCGACCGATCGCAGCGATGAGCAGAATTTGACCGAAAGAAATCCGACCGATGGCAATCGACCTTCTCAACCAGACTCTGCCCTGCATCAAGAGCCACATCTACCCGGCATCTATCTCCTTACCTGATTGGAAGTTAAAGGAAGGGAGTGTTCCGAACGCAGCTTCTCCGACTCATAACGATGCAACCTGGTGGAATTACACGATCCCCGCCCCATGGGGCGGCTACGACAAAACGGGCTGGTTCCGAAAACGCATCAGCATTCCGGAGCAGTTTGCAGGCAAGCACGTCGCCTTGCTTCTCGATCTCCCTGAATCACTCATTTACGTCAACGGAAAGCCGTATCAGGGAGTCGACGTACACCACCAAGAAGTATTGCTCACGACAAGGGCTCGAGCAAACCAGAGTTTCTTGATTGCTCTTGAGGCATACAGTGGTCGAAAGAAAGAGCTCAGCACGTTCACTTCGGCTCAGCTCGTCGTGCTGAATCCGACTGCCCGTGCGCTGTACCAAGGCCTCCTGGCCTTGCACGAGCTCGAGAAAACGGTTGGTCAATCAAGCCCGGAATCGAAAGAGATCCGCGAACTGATCCGGCAGACGCTTGTCTTCCTCAAGTACTTCAAGCCCGAAGGCGAGGAATATCCCAACGCCATCGAACGGGCCTACAATTTCCTTCTCAGAGCCATCGAGGGCTCGTACAAGACTGACATTCAAGGCCTCGTTCACCTCGTCGGTCAATCACATATCGATGTCGTGTGGTTGTGGACTTTGCAGGAGACAAAGCGGAAATGCGCTAGAACGTTCTCGACCGCACTGCGCCTGATGGAGGAGTACCCTGAGTTCTCCTTCACACAGTCTCAAGCTTTTCTCTACGAACTGACCAAGAAGTACTACCCTGAGCTCTACAAAGAGATCAAGCAGAAGATCGCAGAAGGCCGATGGCATCCGACGGGAGCAATGTGGGTCGAACCGGACTGCAATATTCCCGACGGCGAATCGCTGATCCGCCAGATTCTGCACGGAAAGCGATTCTTTCGAAAGGAATTTGGACTCGATTCTGACACTCTGTGGCTTCCCGACACGTTCGGATTCAGTTGGGCTCTGCCGCAAATCCTGAAGAAAAGCGGCATCAAGTACTTCTTCACCACCAAGTTGACGTGGAATGACACCACGAAATTCCGCCACAACACATTCTGGTGGCAAGGTATTGACGGCTCGAAGGTCCTGGCGCACGCCCCTGCTGTTGGACTGGAAGGGTCTGTTACGCCAGAAGATCTCAACAAGAGCTGGGAGGGATTTCAGGAGAAGGAGAAGAGTCCGCACACCGTCCAGACCTTTGGCTACGGCGATGGCGGCGGTGGCCCGTCCAAGGAGCAGATCGAGACATCCAGAGTACTGAAGACGATTGTCGGGTTGCCATCGTCAACACTCTCGACCGTGTCAGGATTCTTCAAACAACTCGAGGAACGCGCGTCCGAGCTTGACACATGGAACGATGAACTGTACCTGGAAAGACATCGGGGGACATACACGACGCACGGCTGGGTGAAGCGTGAGAACCGTCAGGTCGAGGCTCTGCTCTCTACAACGGAGCTCTTGTCAGTGCTCGGCATGCTGTTCGGCACGACAGGCGCTTCACGCCGCTACCGTCAAAACGAACTCGAGCAAGCGTGGAAGAAGCTCTTGGTCAATCAATTTCATGACATCGTCCCCGGCACGTCCATTGCTGAGGCCTACGATGATGTCCGGAAGGAATTCTCGGCGATACGATCGATCTGCAAGAAATTGCAGCAACAGGCTCTTTCAGGATTCGCGAAACAGGGGAAGCGAAATGCCCGGGAAATTCATTTCGCCGTGTTCAACCCCGTTGGATGGACACGAAGGGACTATGTGACTCTCGAAATCCGATCGAGAGAGAAGAACTTCCTTGTCCTTGATCACCACGGTCGAGCGGTTGAACACCAGGTCCTGGGACGGAGAACGGGAGTGGTTCAGTTGCTGTGTTACATCGAGAACGTTGCCCCGTTTTCGTTCCTGAATCTTGTTGTCAGCCCGAGCAGCACGAAGCCAGCCCCTTCAGATGAATGGAAACTGAGCAACCGGACGATCGAGACACCCTTCTACCGTGTGCGGCTTGACTCGAAGGGGCAGTTATCCTCCTTGTATGACAAAGACCTGAGGCGGGAACTCGTCGTCAAAGGCGGGCGTGCCAACCGGTTTCAGACATTTAAGGATGTTCCTAAACAATGGGAGACGTGGGAGATCGATCCCGATTATGCGAATAAAGAGTTCGAATTGCTGAAGTTCAAGAAGCTCAAGATCGTTGAGGTGGGACCACTTCGAGCAGCGCTTCGCGTGGAGCATCAATCGGACAATGGTACGAGAATAGTACAGGACATCGTATTCTATGATAAGTCTCGACGAATCGACTTTGTGACGAATATCCGCTGGAAAGAGAGACAGACCCTCCTGAAAGTCGGTTTTCCTCTCAACGTGAAGACGACCTCGGCGACATACGAGATCCAGTTTGGGGCGATGCAGCGAACAACGAAACCAACCGAGCCCAGGCAGAAGGCCAAATTCGAGGTGCCCGCCCAGCGGTGGGCTGATCTCTCCGAGTCGAAATTTGGCGTAAGCCTCTTCAACGACTGCAAATATGGCTATGACGCGATCAACAACACGCTACGCCTGACGCTGCTTCGCTCGCCACATTATCCGCATCCACTCGACCCGCTGTGGTTGACCGACGAACGGTTCACGGACCAAGGCGACCACCAGTTGAGCTATGCTCTGTATCCGCATGCAGGCAACTGGCGAACCGGTGAAACCGTTCAACGTGCCCGGGAGTTCAATCAAGCGCTGATGGTCATCCCCGGCGCGGTGGAGCATGTGAATCCCCTCGTCAGTTGCTCAACCTCGAACATTGTGGTCGACAGCGTCAAGAAAGCAGAAGAGAGCGATGATATCATCGTCCGCGTTCACGAGGGCCACGGACAGTCGACGAAAGTCGCTCTGGAGTTCGGCCCAAAAGTTGAGTATGCGGCTGAATGTGACATGCTGGAACAAGAACTGGCTCCACTGAAACTCGTGAAAGCCAAGCTTGTGCTGAAGTTTTCGCCTTTTGAAATCAAGACACTCAAGCTGAGATTCAGAACAAAACGGTAACCGCTCCGCTCCACCTTCTTCGACCGCCGTTATAAACCTTTCAAGATCCAAATTGAGCGATTGATGCCGTCTCGTCTCCAACGCGGGCTCATCGTTTCGTGTCAAGCTGAAGAAAACGACCTCTTCGACTCTTCCGAATTCATCGTGGCGTTTGCGGAGGCTGCCGAGATCGGTGGAGCCGTCGGGGTTCGAATACGCGGAGCAGCGAACATCAAGGCAGTTCGAAAGGCCGTCCAGCTGCCAATTATTGGGATCACGAAAGCGACATTTCCGAACGGTGAGATGCTTATCACCGGCACGCTCGAGGAGATAGAGATGATTGGTAGCTCAGGGGCGGATCTCGTCGCACTCGATGGAACGGGGCGTCTCCGTCCAAATGGTTTGGACGGTCCGGCTATGATTGCCGAGGCGAAGCGGCGCTTCAGCATCCCTCTGATTGCCGACGTGGCAACGCACGATGAGGGGATCGCTGCAGCAGCAGCCGGTGCGGACTACGTGGAAACAAACCTTTCTGGTTACACGGAACAAACCAAGAACACTCGGCTCGATGTCCCGGACTTCGAGCTCGTTGAAAAGCTCGCGAAGCAACTCCCGGAGAAGGTCATTGCGGGGCGGAGATTCTGGACGCCAGAGCAGGTCGCGTATGCATTACGCGTGGGCGCCTTTGCGGTCGTTGTGGGGACAGCCATCACAAGGCAAATCGAAATCGTGAAGAGGTTTGTGAATGCAACGAAAACCCAGTGAGAATCCCTCTCTAGGCTCGGAGGCGGGAAAATGAAAACGGGGTTGTCCATAAAGTCATTCTGAGTCCCGCCGCTTCCCAAGCGGGGCGAAGAATCGTTCGACTGAGCTCACGACGAAGTCTGATCAAAAAGGCAGATTCTT
>Ga0315277_10005132_pt1 | contig 17334 bp, 16 predicted proteins | sample YL17G05_15_MG_FD_203695 | JGI IMG/M metagenome (GOLD analysis project Ga0315277, IMG submission 203695) | Sediment microbial communities from Yellowstone Lake, YNP, Wyoming, USA - YL17G05_15 | ecosystem: Environmental > Aquatic > Freshwater > Lake > Sediment | place: USA: Wyoming | collected... | reverse complement strand
TTTTTCTGTCAGGAATGGGGGTCGAGCGGCGGAGTATGTTAGGATCACGAGTTGCACCCTTGAGTTACCACGTACCGGAGGTGAGGCAATGATACGGTTCTTTCTGCGATTGACAGCACTGGTTGTGACGAGTATCGCGTGTCTGGGGGCCGGTTCGCAGGCCCTCGCAGCGGTCTACCTCGACCTCACCGCGGTGACGGAGGGGGGGGCGGGGGTCGGCGGCTTCACGGGGACCCTGGACGGAGTGGGCGTCACCGGGGCGATCCTGCTCGGTGAACCCGAGTACCAGACAACGAAGATTGGCCTTAGTTATCTTGGCACGACGATCGACGGGAGTTCTCCGCAGTACAGCCACGCCGGAGTCTATACCCCGACAGTGCTCTCGACCGACAAGGTCGGCTACGCCAAGTATTCGTACGCTTATGGAACCGCGATACTCCTGATCAGGTTCGACTCGCCGATCACGGATCTTGCCTTCCACGTCGCCAACCTCGACAAGATGACCATAGACTTCTCGCCGTCGGACCTGACTGCCGGCGACGTCACCCGTTTATCCGGGAACAGCCAGTTCGAGGTGGCCGGCACCATCCTCCACGACATCGATCCCATGACAGCGGCGCACTGGCTGGAGTCTGATTCGCCGGTGAACGCGCCTTCCGCCTACGGCTCGGTGCGGCTCAACGGGACCTTTTCATCGGTGACGATCAAGCTCGCGGAGGTGGCCAGCGCGCCGTGGGGTGACGGGGGATCGTTCACACTAAGCGGCACTGCGGCCCCGACCGTTAGCCATGCCCCCGAACCCTCCGCCTTGATCATCTGGTCTCTGTTGGGAGTCCTCGGCATCGCCATTGGCAGGTGGCGACGGAAACGGCAGGCGTAACAACGACGAGCGCTGCGTGGTTCTCATATCAGAGCCGCCGATTGTTCGGCGGCTCTTGCTGTTTGGCCTTGTCGACAAGAGTTACATCCTGAAAACCGGCATTCTTCGCTTCATCCGTTCAGAGAACCAGGGCACGCGGCTCCGCGCGTGAGCCGGGTCGCCCGCGAGGGGCTTCCGATTGGGCCGCGGCGCGGATATCCTCAACGGTTGGTTCGATTTGCGGCGTCAGTTGGCCAGGTCTCCGATGAGCAAGGAATTCGAGCAAATCGTTTGGGACGACCGGCTCCGGGCCGACTGGGAGGCGCTGCTGCGGCTGGCGGTCGCCGAGGACCTGGGGGAGGCCGGCGACTGGACCACCCGGGCACTGGTGCCGGAGGACGCGGCCGGCCGCGCGGCGGTGGTCGCCAGAGAGCCGGGGGTGATCGCCGGGCTGCCCGGCGTCGAGTGTACGCTTCGGCAGATCGACCCGCGATTGCGATGGTTGCCGGCAAAGGAGGACGGTCAGTCGGTGCGGGCGGGGGATCGCGTCGGGCGGATCGAGGGCCCCGCCCGGGGACTACTTGCGGCCGAGCGGCTGGTGCTGAACCTGCTGGGGCGTCTTTCGGGCATCGCCACGCTCACCCGCCGCTACGTCGAGGCGGTGCAGGGCACCAAGGCAAGGATCTACGACACCCGCAAGACCACGCCGGGCTGGCGGCGGCTGGAGAAGTATGCGGTCGGCCAAGGGGGCGGAAGGAATCATCGCGCGGGGCTGTTCGACGCGGTGCTGATCAAGGACAACCACCTGGCCCTGGGGGCCCAGCTCTGCAGTGCCGCGACGCTACGCTACACGGCCGCGGAGGCCGTCGCCCGTGCCCGGCGGATGCTCCAGGAGTGTGCTTCCGAGCGTAGCTGCGTCGGGATGATCGTGGAGGTGGAGGTCGACCGTCTCGAGCAGTTCGAGGAGGTGCTGTCTGCGGGTCCGAACATCGTGTTGTTGGACAACATGAGCCCGGCCGAACTGCGCCAGGCCGTCGCTTGGCGCGACGCCCGCAATCCGCGGATCGAGCTGGAGGCGTCGGGGAAGGTCGACCTGAGGACGGTGCGGGAGATTGCCGAGACGGGCGTGGAGCGGATCAGCGTGGGCGCGCTGACCCACTCGGCAGAGTGTCTGGACATCGGACTCGATTGGATCGGCGACGACGTGGCGAAAAGCTAACGCCGCCGTCTGGCAGCCGCACGGGACTGTTGCCGGCGGGCACCGAGGAGGCGAATCGGCAACGCGGCGGACCAGGCCCGGAGCACGTTTCCGCGCCAACTGTCGCACTCTGAGTCTCGCTCTCTGCCGGGGCGCAAGCGAGAATCCGGGCACGTTTGACACGGCTTGCGTCCGCACTATAGTTTGGTGTGCCCGCGCCTTGGGGAGGGGCGTCGGCCACAAGGCGCAGCGGGGAGAGCTGGGAGCTAGAGGGGACCCTGCTGCGCCCCTTTTTTTTCGGGCTTATTCGGACAATTCCGGCTAAGAACGGGGCAGTCTCCTCGGGGCTTGATGATCCGGCAGACCACTGAGCCAAAGGGAACCACCCCCTTTTCTCCCGCCGTGAACAGAAATCGCCCATCCGTCTGTCGCCGCGCGGAGGTTGCAGCCGGATTCACTTTGGTCGAGGCCCTGCTGGCGATCTCGGTGGCGGCCTTGGCCGGCAGCGTGCTGCTGCTGGGGATCAGCAGTTCGCTTCAGATGGCTGATGAGGCCTTGCAGCAGGCGCTCGCCGAGGGCATGGCCCAGCAGTTGATGGACGAGGTGGTCGGCGGCCGTTACCACGACGTGGGCGTAGGCCCGTATCAGATCAGCTTCAGTCCGTCTGCTTACGAGCTGGGGGGTTCGGGGCGGGAGCGGTACGACGACGTCGATGACTACCACGGTATCCGCAGCCAGCCGCCGACGGACCCCTGGGGAATCGAGCTGGGCAAAGACGACGGGGTGGGAGGCGAGCGTCATCCCAACTTCCTGGCCCCGGCCGGCTTCTTCGACAACTGGCGACAAGAGGTCGACGTGTACTACGTGGGCCAGTCCGATCTGACCACCGCGCTGGCCGGCGGACAGGTGAGCGACTATCGCGCGGTGGTGGTGCGGATCGTGTACGTGGATCCGGAGCGGGGAGAGCGCGTGCTGGCCGAACTTCGACGGGTGGTTGCCTATGTTCCGCCGTTGTAACAGACTTGGCGGGGATTTCGGGCCTGGCCGGCGTGCCACCGGCGTGACGCCAGTGCCACGCGGCATGACGCTGCTGGAGCTGTTGATCGCCATGACGATCATGGTGATGGTGGTGGGCACCTTGGGCGCCCTGGCCAAGGGGGTCCAGGACGGTTTCCAGTACAGCGAAGGCCACGAATTGGCGACCCAGCACGCCCGAGTGGTCCTGGATCGGATCGGCCAGACGGTCCGCGAGGCGACGGCCAACGAGCGGTTTCCCGGCGTGATGGTGCTGGCCGGGACGGTCGGTTCCTGGCGGTTTCCCGATACGCTGGTCGTGTGGCACCCGGCAGGGCGTCCGACGGATCGCAGCGGTCTGCCCCGCTACAACGAGCTGGTGATCTACTGTCCCGACTGGTCGGAGCCGAGCCGACTGGTCGAGATTACCACCGCCGATACGCGCACGGTGCCCCCGGTGGAGAACCCCGCCCAATGGGCGGCGGAGATCGAGGCCATCAAGCAGTCTGGTTCGAGCCGGGTGGTGACGTTGACCGAATTGCTGCGGACCGGCCTGGCCGACGATTCTATCGCCACGTCGTGGCGGGGAGCGGTGCGGTTCGAGACCCGGCTGCGCCCCTCGCAGAGTGAGTGGGACGGCTACAAGAACGGCAAGCGGAAGTGGGAAGACCTCTCTTGGGTGCAGGGCATTTGCGGCTCCCGGAGCGGTCTGCGGCAGGTGTGGGTGCGGACCGAGCTGCAACTGACGGCGAGCGGAGAAGTGGGCGCCGCGAACGGTCGCCCCCTTCCATTCCTCAGCTCGGCAGCCCTGTATTACCAGATGCGAAAATGAAACGCCTCCGATCGTCACAAAAAGCGCAGAGTGGAGAGTGGCGAGTGGCGAGTGGAGAGTGGAGAGTCGAGAGTGGAGAGTGGACAGCGACGAGTCTCACTCCTCCCTCCTCACTCTTCACTCCTCACCCCCTCACCCCCTCACCCCCTCACCCCCCCACCCCCTCATCAAATAAGCGCCCTGGCGCTTCGGGACGGCGGCGGGTGGCACTGGCGTCACGCCAGTGGCACGGCGTGGCCCTGGTGCTGGTGTTGCTGGTGATCTGTATCACGCTGGCGCTATCCTACGCGGCGCTGCGGAGCCAGTTTACGGGATTGAAGATCCAGGGGAACGCCCATCGGCAGATTTCCGCCCGCCAGGCCGCGGTCACGGGACTGACGATGGCCATCAAGAGGATGCACAGCGGCACCTGGAACGGCGTCGATACCACGTTGAGCGGGACGCTGGGCGGCGGCGCGGGTTTCGAGGTGGCGTACACGGCCGGCGATCCTTCGCTTCGCCCGGGTCACGCCGACTACCAGGATTCTCCTTATCGGGTCACCTTGGTGTCGACGGGTAGCGCGGCGGACCCGGACAATCCGGCGGCGGTCGCCACGTATCGGATTCGGGCTGTGTTGCGGCTGGCGCCGCGGGCTCTGGCCGCCGAGCCGTCGGACTGGAGCAAGATGCAGGGCTACACGGTTTACCAGTCGAAGAAGTACCCCTTTGAGGTCGACATTCCCTGCCGGCTCGAAGGGCCGGTGCGGATCCAGGGCAGGCTCCAGATCGCCCTGCATTATCCGAACGATACTGAGGCATGGCGGCGTTACCTGGAGGACCTCAACGCGATGCGACCGGCCGGGCGTCCGGATTACCGGCCTTTCAACGGCCCGGTGAGTCTCCCTTTTTCCGAGCAAGACTGGCGGGACTATTATGCGCTGACTAGCAGGCTAGGCGTGACCGCGGTTGACGTGCCGGCCAGTGAGGCTGCTGCCGACTGGGTCAGACCCACCGGGCTGGCCAGCTATCAGATCTATGACGGGGGTCCGACGTACACGATCCCCACGGTAGGCGCGACACTCGAGGCGACAACGCTGGAAGGGGATCCGCTGGCCAATCCGCTGGGCGTCTATTACCGCGACGGCACGGTGGAGATCGGCGACAACGTGACGATTCGGGGTTCGCTGTTTTGCAGAGACGACATCAGGATCAAGGGGACCAACGTCCGTTTCGAGCCGGTGGGATTGCCGTCGCTGCACGGCTCGGAGGCCGGCGTGAGGCTGCCTGCGGCCACCTGCCGGAAGTTCGCAGTTGCGCCCACTGCGGGTGGTACCCTCACGGGGCTGCTGGCCGTGTTTGAGAAGCTCGAGATCGAGAAGAGCCCCGACACGGTGGCGTTCGCCGTCCAAGGTCGAGTGGTAGCGCGTGAGTTCTACGTCAAGGAACGTCAGCCGTGGGAGACACTGAACTGGGGACCCTACTACGGGGATTTCAGGCAACAGCTCGACGCGGGCGGCGAGCCGTACTTTCCCGTGTGGATGGGCACTCGGGGGCGGGATCCGAAGCCGCTCTTGACCGTCAAGCCGGATTCTGCTTCTATCAGGTACCACTGGCATTACCCCGGCAATCGGATCTACGTGCCCCACCCCGACGACGACGGTCTTCGTTGGGATCTGTGGGAGTGGACCGAAAACCCGTAACAGAAGAGGGAGGAATCAGATGAAACGCCGAACCGGCTGGGCGCTGCTCTTGGCCGCCAATGTGCTGTGTTATTGCGTGCTAAGCTTCTATCAGACGAGCGACGCGGCCTCCAGCCCGGCCGCCAAACCGCCGTTTGCCAACGCCGTGGAGCAGCGGATGGAGATGATCCGGCTGCTGACGGAGATCAGGGACGGATTGAAGGAGCAGAACGCGCTCTTGCGATCCGGCAAGCTGACGGTGATCGTCGGCCAGCCGGAGAAGCTGCCGGCGAAACGGTGATTGCCTTGCCATGCTAAGTGGACCCACATGGGAACTTGTGCTCAAAGTAGTCCGCACACTCCGTGTGCGGGGCTGCGGCACACGGAGTGTGCCGCCTACGTTCCGATGTGGGTCCACTTAGCTGGCCGCCGACAATCTGCCGGATTCTCGCTGATCGAGCTGTTGATCGTGATTGCGGTGTTGGGGATCCTAGCGGGCCTGGTCCTGCCCCGCAGCAACCCCAGCCTCTATGACCAGTTGCGTGGGGCTGCCCAGGTCTTGAGGACCGACCTGGCCTACGCGCGCAGCCTGGCGGTGACCAACAGCAGCAGCTACCGGATCACTTTCGACGCGGCGGGCAATCGGTACGTTCTCGAGCATAGCGGCAGCAAGGCCGCCTTGGACCCGCTGCCCGACTCGCCGTTCCGCGATCCCGACGATCCGGTGACCCGGCACGTGGTCGAGCTGGACCGACTGCCGCACGTCGGTCTGGGCGTGCGGATCGTAACGGCGGCCAGTTCTGGGGCGGGCACCGAGCGGGTGAGCGACGTGGAATTCGGCCCGCTGGGCCAGACCACCCGCAGCAGTCCGACGGTGGTCTGGCTGGCGGCCGGCCACGGATCGGACACGCGCTATCTCTCGCTGACGATCAACCCGGTCACCGGATTGACGGACGCCGAGTATCGTGCGGCGGAGGGGCCACCCGCGGAAACGCTCCCCAGCCAGAGTGCGTCCCCCTGATTATGGCTTAGAGTTTCTCTGGGCAGGTGCGGGTGATTCGTGGCAGGCTCGGCCCGGGCCTGAGGCCACGTCCAGACGGCAACCTTCGGGGGACTGCCATGGTCGGATGGATTGCCAAGCGACGCCCAAGCCCGATCGGCGTCGATATCGGCAGCCGGTCGGTCAAGCTGTTGCAGTTCGACGCCGGCCGCGCCGAAGTCCGCGCGGCGGCCCGCTGGGACCTTCCGGCCGACCCGCAAGCGGGTACCCGGCAAGCGGGTGCCCCGCCGGACAGCGCCCCGCGGGACGACGAGCAGATCGTGCAGGCCGTTTGCCGGGCCCGCGAGGGGCACAACTTCCGCGGCCGCGAGGCGGTTTTGTGCCTGGGGTCGGGGAGGCTGTTCGTGCAGAACATTCGGGTGGCCCCGGCGTCGGGGGAGGAGTTGAAGAAGCAGGTGCACCTGGAGGCCGCCGGACGGCTGCCCTTCAGCAGCGAGGAGGCTGAAATCCAATACCTGGAGGCCGCCGACGTACGCCAGAGCGACATGGTTCGCCGCGAGGTGATCGTGCTGGCCTGCCACCGCCCGGTGCTCGCGCGGATCCTGGCGCTGGGCGAGCGTGCCGGCCTGAGACCCGTGGCAGTGGACGTGGAGCCGGCGGCCATGCTCCGCTGCTACTGCCGGCAGTTTCGCCGGGATGACGACCAGCAGCGACGGATGGTGTTCGTCAGCCTGGGCGCATCGACCACCCTGGTGGTGATTGCGCGGGGCTCCGACGCGGTGTTCATCAAGTACATCGAGGTCGGGGGCCGGCACCTGGACGAGGCCGTCGCCCGCCATTTGCAGATGACCCCGGCGGACGCCGCCGCCCTGCGCCGCCACAACGGGGATCGTCGCGCCGACCAGCGCGATCCCGACATCACCCGCAGTATCGCCGAGTCGGTCCGGCCGGTGCTCGACCGCCTGGCCGGCGAGCTTTCCCTCTGCCTTCGCTACTATAGCGTCACCTTCCGCGGCCAACCGCTTTCACAAATCGTGCTGGGTGGGGGCGAAGCCACGCAGTCGCTGGCCGATTGGCTGGCCACGCGACTCGACTTGCCGTGCGAATTGGGAGATCCGCTGCGGAGCTACCAGAAGTCGGTGTCGTCGGAGCGGATCGGGCAATGGAACGTGGCGGCGGGGCTGGCACTGCGAGAGCCCACCTGAGCGGAAGACCCCCCAAGATGCAAGAGATCGACTTTCTCCCGGTACAGTACCGACAGAAGTACGCGCGGCGACAGTGGCGACCGTGGCGCGTCGCCGTGGTGACCGCCTTCGCCGTGCTGCTGATGGCGGCGGTGTTCGGCCAGCGGGACCGCAAGAGACGGGCGGAAACAGAGCTGGCGGCGATCGTGCCACAGTACGACCTGGCGGTCGGGCAGAACCGCCGACTAGCCGAGATCTGGACCCAGTTGGACGCGGCCCGAAACACCGCCGAGCTGCTCACCTACCTCCGCCACCCCTGGCCCCGCACGCAACTGCTGGCCGCACTGCTGGCACCTCTGCCCGAGGGGATCAGCCTTGAGGAGCTGCGAATCACCCACGAGACGCCGCAAGGTCGTGCAGTCCCCGAGCGCCGTCCCCGAGCGGAGAACGCGCTCGAAGGCGGACAACTCAACACGTTGCCTCCCGCTGCCCGTGATCTGACGCGCCTGCGAGAGGAGTTCGACAAGACCAAGACCGTGGTGCTCATCTCGGGGACCACCAGCGATACTGCCGCATTGCACCGCTATCTGGGGGAGCTGGGCGGTACGAGCCTGTTCAGCAGGGCCGAGCTCGACTCGCTCCAAAGCGCCGGGAACCAGCCTGCCGGGACGCTGCAATTCCGCGCGACGCTGGTGGTCCGACCGGGTTACGGACAACCGGGCGGCCCCACCGGTTCGAAGAAAGGCGCCTTTGCGCAGACCGGCCACCAGAACAAATGAGGGCTTGTCAGTGAAGAAATCCACCCGCCGCAATAGCTGGATCGTGACCGTGCCGCTGGCGGCCGCCGCGGTCGCGTACTTCACCCTGTCTTTCCTGCCCGAGCGGCGTGCGACTGCTGAGGCCCGCCAGCAAATCAAACAGAAGCAGGACTACATCGTGCAAGCCGGCGGGCTGGCTGCGGTGCTTCGAACCGCCGAGACGGAGTTGAAGAGGACGCGGGCCTACACCGCGGCCTGGCAGGAGCGAGCACCGGTCGAAGGCGGGCTTTCTGCGACTTACGGCAGGATCCATGAGCTGGCCAAGGCGGTCGGCGCCAAAGTCACGCGTTTCGACCCCGAGCCGGCTGTCCGCTACGAGACGATCTCCCAGATCCCGATCAAGATGGGCTGTGTCGGCCCGTTCGCCGGGATCTGCCAATTCCTGGAAGGCGTAGAAAAGCTGCCCCTGGTAATCTGGGCAGAAGAAGTCACCGTAAAGCAGGATGGGCAGAATGGAAAACAGGTATTGTGTGAGCTAATCTTGGTTGTCTTTTCCAATAACTCAGAGAATTACGATTACGTCGGGAAGTCCGAATAACCGATAGACTGGAGGAGTCGGACCAGGGCGGTCAGTGTCCGCCGTGGTCCGCGACACGATACCGTGGGTTTGAGCAGAGTAGGCAGACAGTTACGGCGGGAGTTGACCAAGCACCCCAAAAAGGCGGGCGTACTGGGGACGTTGTGCCTGGTGGCGTTGTGGTTCTGGGTACCTCTGGTGTGGGGTTGGATGAAGAAGGACGATGCGGCAGCCAAGGCCCCACCGGGTGGTCAGGCTACCGTCACGGCTCCAAGGCGATTGGCCGCTATCCCGACTGATTCGGGAACGAAAGGAAAGAAGACCGAAAGCCCGAAGCACCCTTGGCACCAACTGGTCCAATGGATGGACAACGATCCGCGGACCACAGCCACGAACCCCGTGCTTGGCCGGCGCGATCCGTTCCGGATCCCGCAGAACGAGGCGGCCAAGGCGGAAGCCGAGAGCGGACTTGCGAAGAGGGCCCTGGAGGAGACGCCGGAGGGATTGGGTATGGTGCTCTCGGGCACCATCGTCGGATCGCACCGGCGGGTGGCGCAGATCAACGGGAAGTCGTACCGTGAAGGGGAAACCGTGAGACTGGCCAAGGAGGGGCAGCAGATCGAGTTCACGTTGGCCGCGGTGCACCCGCGGCGGATCGTGTTGCAGCGGAAGGGAAGACAATTCGAGTTGACGCTCCCCCTCCCGGCCCCCTCCGGCCGGATTGAGCTTTTCAGGGACGGGGAGTGAGCCGCACGTGACGGCGAAAGGCAAAAGGCAGAGGGCAGAAGAACCAGGGGCAGAACCAGGAGAACCTTGCTACTCGGGGTCTTCAACCCCAATTCCCGGTCTCTGATCCCCTATTCCTCGCCCATTGTCTTGGCGTCATGGATGACCCATGAGAACCTTTCGTCGTGTGGCGCTATTGTGTGCGTTTGCCCTCCTAGGTGTCGGGCTGGCGATCTGTGTGGGCTACTGGGGGATCCCGCCGGCGGCTGGGGTCGACGGGCAACCACGGGGCAGGGCACCGACCGAAGGTTGGTCCCGAAGCATGGTCGCGTTGGTTGGTGAGCCCCCAGACCCTCGCCCTTCCGGGGGCTCGCTGGCGCTCGACCCCGGCCACCGGGAGTCGCTTTTGCAGCCGGCGCTGCGGGGGGTGGACCTGATTGCGCCCGGGCCGACCTATGCTGCTCCGCTCGGCCCGCTGCCGGCCGAGCCGTATCTTGCCCACACGCAGCAGTTCATGCCCGAAGCGGGCAAGTCCGGGTTGGAGGAAGTGCGGGATTACGTGCAGGAGCAGCTCGATTCCGAATCGGAAGGGGCTGCGACGGAGGAGGGGCCGAGTGCCACTGGCGGGACGCCAGTGCCACCGGCGGTGCCACCGGCAGTGCCACTGGCGGTGCCACCGGCGGGTGCAAAGAAGCCCTCGTCGGCCGTGGCCGCAGAAAGCGGCCCGGCACGTCCCGGCGCCAAACCTCGCATCGACGGGGAAGGGGACAACAACCTCTCGATCCACATCCCGGACATCGACATTCGCGAGGCCCTGGATTTTCTGGCCGCCGAGGGCAACCTGAACATCCTGGTCAGCAAGAGCGTGCAAGGGAAGGTCTCGGCCTCGCTCCGGGGTGTGGACGTCGAAGGGGCACTGGACGCGATTCTGAAGTCGAGCGGGCTGGTGGCGCGGCGCGAAGGAAAGTTCATTTTCGTGGGTACCCCGGCGGACTTCGACAGCCTGGAACAGGCGATGGACAAGGTCGGCACCCGCGTCTATCGACCCAATTACGTTACGGCGGCCGAATTGCAGACCCTCATCCAGCCGCTGTTGACGGCGACGGTGGGCGTGGCGAGCGTCTCCACGGCGGCCGAGGTGGGCATCGCCACCGACGACGCCGCGGCCGGAGGAAACAAGTTCGCCGGCGGCGACGTGGTGGTGGTCCGCGACTATCGGGCGGTGCTGGCCCAAATCGACCAGGTCGTCGAGGAAATCGACGTGCGGCCGCTGCAGGTGGCCATCGAGGCGATGATCCTCAGCGTGAAGCTCGACGACAAGAACCAGTTCGGCGTCAACTTCCAGTTGCTCCGCGACAAGGCCAACGTCAAGCTGGGATGGGGCACCCCGCCCGGCTCGCTGGGCGAAGTCAAGTTCGAAAAGGGCGGCCTGAAGTTCGGCTTCTTGGACAGCAGCCTGGGCGCGTTCCTCGACGCCCTGGAGACCGTCGGCGACACCAACGTGATCGCCACGCCGCGGGTGATGGTGTTGAACAAGCAACGGGCAGAGATCCAGATCGGCGAAGAGAAAGGCTACATCAGCACCACGATCACGGAGACCAGCTCGTCGCAGAGCGTGGAGTTTCTCAAGCTGGGGGCCCAGTTGCGCTTGCGGCCGTTTATCTCCAGTGACGGGCTGATCCGCATGGAGATCCACCCCGAGCTGTCCGACGGGTCGGTCGACACCTCCAGCGGCTACACCCTGCCCAACAAGGAAGTCACCCAGGTGACCACCAACGTGATGGTCCACGACGGTTGCACCGTGGTGATTGGGGGATTGATGCGGGAGCAACTGGGCACCACCACCAGCCAGGTCCCGCTGCTGGGCAATCTTCCCCTGGTGGGCGTGGCGTTTCGGAGCAAACTGGAGACGACCGAGCGGCGCGAGCTGCTGGTGCTGATCACTCCGCGGATCGTCTACGAGCCGGAGAGCTGCCAGGAAGGGGACCAGGCGGCCTGCGAGTTCCATCGCCGCCAGGCCGTCTATGCCGACAAGATGAGCCCGATCGGAAAGCGGGCGGTCGCCCGGCAGTACTTCCGGCGGGCGCAGGGCGCGTGGGCGGCGGGTGACCGGCAGCGGGCCCTGCGGTTTGCGGAGATGTCCGTCCACTTCGACCCGCTCAACCGCGCCGCCATCGACCTGCGCAGCGACATCTCGTTGGGCAAGCAACACGGCGAGCACACCCTGGGAGCCGACGCCATGAACGGACCGCCCCAAAGCCCGATCGACGGCGAGACGATCCCCGCCTGGGTGCTGGACGACCTGGAGCAGGAGCCGGCACCCCAGCCGGCGCCGGTTCAACCGCTGGACACGGGCCAGCCGGGTTCGCATACGGACGTCGTGCGACCCAGGAGGCTGCAATGAGCATCGTGGGCGATTTCTCGCGGGAGGTGCTGTGGGTTGGAGCGGTGTTGATGCTGACGGCCGGCTGCGCAACCCTGGACGTGCCCAACCCGCTGGTGGCCGACGTCACCTTAAAACGACAAGAGCGAAACGAGCAGGTGGTCCGCGAGTTCGAATCGACGCGAGACCTGGCCGAGTTGCAGTCGGCCTTGGAACATTGGAATCAGGGCGACGCCGAGGCCTGTGAGGAAGTGCTCCGGCGGCTGCTTGCCCGCAATCCGAATCATCGCGAGGCCCGGCTGTTGATGGCAGAAGTGTGCCAGGCCGACGGTTGCCAGACTACGCCGGAAGCCGTCGAATTGGCCGGGGCGTCGTCGGCCGATGCGACCGGGTCGCCCGGGCGCTCGATCGAGGCTTCGGCCAAGCCGGCCCTGGTGATTCCGGACCCCACCGCACGGCCGATGAAGCCGGTGTCGACCCTTGCGGGAGACAGGCCACACGGGTCGAAGGCAGCCGCGCCGGCAGATGAGACTCGGCGGCCGTCAGCCGCCCTGCGTTTCGCCGCGCCCAAGGAAACGACCGGGTACCCGTTGGGTGGCGTCGATTCTGCGGGTCCTGCGGAGGCTGCCGAGACGGATGGGGTCCAGGCGTTGATCGGCAAGGGGCGGGCGGCGTTGGCCGAGGGTTCGCCTGATGAGGCGACGGTGGACTTCCGGCAGGCCGCGGCCATCCGCCCGAACGACCCGCAAATCCCGATCGCCGCGGCCATGGCCGCCCTACGAGCTGACTGCCCGGAGGTAGCGGTTGAGTTGCTCCGACCGGCGGGTGGCACTGGCGTCACGCCAGTGGCGGGCCGGGCGGCGGCTCAGTTGTACCGTATTCTGGGCGTGGCCTACTATCGGCTGGAGGACTACCAGTCGTCGGAAGTTGCACTCCGGCAAGCACTTTCGTTGGACAAGTCGAGTGCTCTGTCCTATCTTTTGATGGGGTGCACGTTGTCGAAGCTCGGGCAGTTCGAGTCGGCGGAAGCCCACCTGCGGCAGGCCCGGACGATCAACCCGAGATACTCCGTCCGGCGGTGAGCCCGGGGTCTGACCCCAATCCCGCCTTCACGGCGCAGGTTGCCGTGACGTGTGCCCCGTGAGCCGGCCCGGCGGCTTTCATGGTTTTGGTTTCTCCGCGCGGGTCGTGAGACGTCGGCCGCAGCGGTGCTGCGCCGGGAGATGTGGCCAGAACGGGGCAAGGGGATCGGCGTCGCAACGTGGAATGAGCGGCTCGAGGTGCCACAACGTGTTGGCCGGCGCGGCGCTGGTGTTGTCCGCCGGCTGGGTGATCGCCTGGATAGGCGGCCTGGTGACCGGCACGGGATCCTGGCCGTTTCGCGCGGGCGCGTTGGGTGTGGGCCTGGCGTTGGCCGGCGGGGCGGCCGCTCTGGTGTGGCGCCATGCCAGGGGGAGCCGCCGGGCGGTGGAGCGGCACTTCGAGGCCCTCTGCAGGGCAGACCTTGAGGACCTGTGCAGCGGCAGCACCGCCGGCGACGTGTCGCCGTTGCCGGCCCGTCACCCCTGGCGCCGCATCGCCGATCGGGTCCGCGAGTCGTTCCTGGAACATGGCCGGCGGCTGCGGGAATTGGAGCATGCGGGGACCGCGGCGAACGTCCGCTGCCGGCGTGCCGCGGCCCAGGCCGAGCAGATCAAAACGATCCTCTCGGGTCTGGCCGAACCGATCCTGGCCATCGACGACTACCAGGAACTGGTGCTGGCCAACCGGACGGCCGAGGAGCTTTTTCAACTCGACGCCGAGGATGGGGCGACTCGGGTGCTGGATCAATTGGTGCGTTGCCAGAGGCTGGTCGATCTGTTGACGACCGCCAGCCACCGCAAGACCCCCGCCGCCCGCACGGAGGATATCCAAATTGCCGACAAGGACGGCAACTGTCGCTGGTACCGTGTCACGGCCACCAAGCTTGGTTCCGCGGCGGGCGAGAGCGCGTCGTTGGAGCAGGGCTGCCGCGGGGCGGTGGCGGTGCTCCGCGACATTGGCGAACAGAAGGCGCTTCAGCAGCGGAATGCCGAGTTCGTCTCCGCCGTTAGCCACGAGATGAAGACGCCCCTGGCCGGCATCAAGGCCTACGTCGAGTTGTTGGTCGACGGCGACGCCGAGGATCAGCGGACCCGCGAGGAATTCCTCGAGGTGATCAACAGCCAGGCCGACCGGCTGCAAAGGCTGGTCGACAACCTGCTCAACCTGGCTCGGATCGAGGCCGGGGTGGTGAACGTGAGCAAGGAAACACGCTCGCTCAACGAGCTTCTCGAAGAGGCCTTCCACGTGGTGCAGCCTTCGGCCGAGGCCAAACAGATCGAGCTTTTAAGCGAGCTGAGTCCGATGTACCTGGGGGTGCTCGCCGACCGGGACATGCTCTCGCAGGCCGTAATCAACCTGCTCTCCAACGCCGTCAAATACACTCCCGCGAAGGGGCGGGTCACGTTGCGAAGCCGCCTGGAAAACGACCACCTGCGCGTCGAGGTCCAGGACACCGGAGTGGGGCTGAGCGAGGAGGACTGCCAGCGGGTGTTCGAGAAGTTCTACCGCGTAAAGAAGGACCAGGACATGGCCTCGGGCACGGGGCTGGGGCTGCCGCTGGCGAAGCATATTGTCGAGGACGTTCACGGCGGGCGCCTGTGGGTGGAAAGCGCCTTGGGCGAAGGGAGCACCTTCATCGTCACAGTTCCCAGCACCGGAAAGCTGACCTGACTTCTGCAAGACGTCCCGCAAGGAGTCTCTGTCGCGGAAAACGGTTGTCCACGAGTGTGTTTATTGCGTCTCAGAAAAGTAAAGTCGTGTGCGTTTAGCGGCCGACGGCACGTCGGCCCAAGCACTCGCCGCCGTTCCGGCGGCGGCTAAACGGGGCCCGCCCCACCGAGAGACCTTCCGCAACAAAAGCTAAGGAGAAAACCATGGCAAAACGCGTCCTGCTCTGCGACGACGAGATCCACATTCTGCGGGCGGCCGAGTTCAAGCTCAAACGGGGCGGATACAACGTGCAGATCGCCGCAGACGGAGAGCAGGCCTGGGAGGCCATCCAGCTTGCGAAGCCCGACGTGCTGATCACCGACTGCCAGATGCCCCGGCTGGACGGATTCGGACTGGTGCGGCGCGTGCGTGAGAACCCCAACACCCAGGATTTGCCCGTGCTGATGCTGACCGCGAGGGGTTACGAGCTGTCGCAAGACGAACTGGCTGCAAAGTGGAACGTGGCGGCGGTGATCCCTAAGCCGTTCAGTCCGCGCGAGCTGCTGCGCTGGGTGGAGAAACTGCTGGTCGAGGAGCCGGCCGAGGTTTGAGGGAAGTCGGAGTGCAGAAGGAAGAATGCAGAAGGAAGAATGCAGAATGAAGAATGCAGAATGAAGAATGCAGAAGGAAGAATGCAGAAGGGGGACCCTTTGTCGAACGATCAATCATCAATCATCAATTCCTCCCCTGGCCCCTGCCCATGAACCTGCCTACTGAAATCTTCGGCGACGTGATTGTAGTGCATACTCCCCAGGAACTGGGGTCGGACCAGCGCGAGGGGTTCGAGGCGTACGTGCCGACGCTGGAACGCCGCAAGGTCGTGCTGGACCTGGACGGTACCGAGACCCTGGACAGTGAAGGGCTGACGGCGTTGTTAAACGTGCAGGAGGGCCTCCGCGGCCAGCAAGGAGACGTGAAGATCGCCACCACGAACTCGGTCAACCGCAAGATTCTGGAGGTCACCAGGCTCGATCAACAACTGGAAGTCTTCGGCAGCGTGATCGAGGCGGTGAAGAGTTACCACTGACCCGGGCACCGCCGGTGCTCTAACCGTGACGCGAGCCTGCCATGGCAAGTGCAAGCCTTGTATCGCGACGTCTCGGCAATCTGCTCATGGACAAGGGCTACGTCTCCGAAGAGGACCTTCGGGCCGCGTTACAGAAGCAGCAGCAGGGGAGCCGCAGCGAACTGCTCGGCGAGATCCTGGTGGATGAAGGGGTCTGCTCCGAAGACCAGGTGGTCGAATGCCTGGCCGCCGAGTACGGCGTGCCGTACGCAAAGCTGGAGGCCCGGCTGTTCGACCCCGCCGTGGTCGACGTGCTGCCGCGGGAGTACATCGAGCAGAACCTGGTGCTGCCGCTGTTTGTGGTGCGCGGGGTGCTGACGCTGGCCGTCTCGGAGCCGTCGAACCTGTTCTTGATCGAGGAGGTTCGCGGCCTTTCCAAGCTGCAGGTGCAGATCGTCGCCGCGACGTCCAAGGACATCCGGCGGATGATCACCACCTTGCCGAACTCCAAGGTCTTCGTGATCGACGACATCATTGAGGACACGGACACGGCCGACGTGACGCTGATCGAAGAGGCCATCGAGGACATCGGCGACGTGGAGGAGATCGCCGGCCAGTCGCCGGTGATCCGGCTGGTGAACTACGTGATCTTCAACGCCGTGAAGGAGGGGGCCAGCGACATCCACATCGAGCCGGCCGAACGCTGCATGCGGGTCCGCTACCGCATCGACGGGCGGCTGCACAAGTCGCTGGAGGTGCCGCTGCACCTGCTGGGCGCGGTGACCAGCCGCATCAAGATCATGGCCTCGCTGGACATCAGCGAGCGCCGGCTGCCGCAGGACGGGCGGATCCACGTGATGCTGGAAGGCCGCAAGATCGATCTGCGGGTGAGCACTCTCCCTTCCACGCGAGGCGAGAAGACGGCCATCCGCGTGCTGGATACCCGCAGCATCTCGCTGAACCTGGAGGATTTGGGCTTCGCCGAGGACGTGCTGAGCAGCTTCCAGAAGAGCATCCGGGCCCCCAACGGGATCGTCCTGGCGACCGGGCCCACCGGCAGCGGCAAATCCACGACCTTGTACGCCGCCTTAAACGCGATCAGCTCCATGGAGAACAACGTCTGCACGGTGGAAGACCCCATCGAATACCACCTGCCGCTGATCAACCAGTTCCAGGTGCAGCCCAAGATCGGGCTGACGTTCTCCAAGGCGCTGCGGACGCTGCTGCGGCAGGATCCCGACGTGATTATGGTGGGCGAGATCCGCGACGAGGAGACGGCCCGGATCGCCATTCAGGCCGCCCTGACCGGGCACCTCGTCTTCAGCACGTTGCACACCAACGACGCC
>Ga0315277_10005131_pt1 | contig 17334 bp, 21 predicted proteins | sample YL17G05_15_MG_FD_203695 | JGI IMG/M metagenome (GOLD analysis project Ga0315277, IMG submission 203695) | Sediment microbial communities from Yellowstone Lake, YNP, Wyoming, USA - YL17G05_15 | ecosystem: Environmental > Aquatic > Freshwater > Lake > Sediment | place: USA: Wyoming | collected... | reverse complement strand
ACACCATAAACAAGTCATACGTTGCAGGGGGGACTCGAACCCAGGGGGAGCCGGGGGAGAATCCCCCGAACTTATTTCATTCATGGGGGGTGACAGCAACCCGGAGGGTTGCGCCATCAGGGGGGCGGGGAGCCCCCCTATGGGGAGCGAGCATGCGAGCGACGGTTTGATGTCCCCCCTCCGACACCAAAAACCACGTGGCGTACGCAATGTCAAAGTCGAGGTTCACGAATCTGCACGCCGGAGCCATTGCTATTTGCCCGGCACGTACCCCTCGAAGCAGGTGTATAAGAAGAACCCGTAGTAGTCAGGCCTGTCGAGTATGTATTCCTCTGACCCAGACTCGCTGATGCGCTGATAGAGTTGCCATTCATCGTTCGACACCGCAGGGCGAGCGTTCTCCCAGAGCATGTCGAAGATCGCCCGGACGGCTTCTTTCTCCTCATGGCTCAACGGGCCGGATATGTCGCCCGCATAGGACCTGGCCCCCGTATCGGCAAAGCCAGCTTTCTGAAACCAGCCTTTAGCGCGCAGAAAATGGGCTTCCGGCCCCCCGTCGGTGCCAGGCGGTACCACGAGCGAGGATGCGGTATTGAGCTTGGATTCAAGGAGTGGGTAGCCCGGCAGGAGTTGCTGGTATGTCCAGCCCATCATGGCCACTGTCCCACCGGGTTTTACAACCCTTCCAAACTCGCGCAGGAGGGCAACCGGTTTTGAGCTAAAGGGATACCCGACGCAGTCAACGCTCACAGCACAATCGAAGCTGTCCTGCGTAAAAAGCAGGTCATTCACATCGCCCTGCACGAGCGTCACGCGGTTCTCAAGACCATCATCGTGAACTCGTTGCCGAGCTATCGAGAGAAGCTCGTCCGAGATATCAAGACCGGTGACGTGCCCAGATGGTCCAACCTGTTCGGCGAGCAATGGGAGGCAACTGCCTATGCCGCACCCTGCATCGAGCACGTTCATCCCGGTGTTGAGGCGAAGATCGCCTATTGCCCGCCTGATTACGGGTTCCCTCAAGAAATCCGCGAGACGAAGTTTTTCAGGGTAGTCACTCTTCTTAATTGTCATGGCGCTGTTCTCCCACCGTTAACTCCTGGCAAACAGAATCGCGAACTCCTTGTGGACTCGTCCTGACGGTCCAACTCGCTTTCTCACTTTGAATCCCCGGCTGTCCATAAGTGAGACGAGGTCATCAATATCGTGGAACCCGTGGTCCTTATCCAGTCGTGAGAATAGCCTCATCAGCGCTCCCGGTCCTGTGATGTCGCTGAACAGGAACGCCCCACAGGGGCTCGTAACCCTCGTGACCTCTTCGGCGGCTGCCCTCCAGTCAGGGATGTGGTGAAAGACGTTTTGCGCAAGTACGAGGTCAAAGGAGCCATCTTCGAAGGGGAGAGCGGTGGCATCGGCTACCAGGAACGATAGTTGTTCCATATCGTCGTTTAATTGTTTTGCCGTCTCTATCCTGTCGGCCTCTGCGTCGGTGCCGACCACCCGTAACCGGTACTTCGAGGCAAGGTGTGCAGACGCGAAGCCTGCACCGCAGCCTAACTCTAGGGCAGTGCCACCCTGGGGGACAGGGCAATCCGCCAGTATGTTGTCAACCAGTCGTATCCTGGACCTCGCGTGGACCCTGCTGTTCATCATTATTCGGGCAAACCTGTTCATCGATGCCTCCAGGATCTCTCCAGTCACAGGGTTTCCGTGCGCCTCATTCCCGTCGCCTGCGCAGCATCTTCCCTCGTTATTTCCTTCAAGCTCTTCTTGTATCGGGGGCCGAGATTCCTGTAGATACCCGACGACATGTGGATGGATTGCTCCATGTCGGGGGTTAGGGATTTTCTAACCTTGCCGGGTACTCCCATTACGACGCTCCGGTCGGGAACATTCGTGCCGTTTGCCAGTACCGAACCCTCGGCTACGATGCAGTACTCTCCGATTCGAACGTCATCCGGAACGACCGCTGCCATTCCTATGACTGTGTTATCCCCGACTGTCGTTCCGTGCAGGACCGCCCCGTGGCCGACGGTCACACACGACCCGATATTGGTCTCGCAACCAGGCCTCGCATGTATTACGCAGTTCTCTTGAACGCTCGTGCAGTCGCCTATCCGGATATGACCGTAGTCGCCCTTGATTCGCGCTCCCGGCCCGATGAAGCACTCTTCGCCTAACTCGACGAAGCCTATTATCGTAGCGGTTTTGTCAACGTAGCAGGATTCAGGTATCCGGGGTACCCTTCCCTCGAACTCGAATATCGCCATCTTCCCTCCTACTTATTGAAAAATGGGACGGTCCGGTGCATGGCACATCACAGTATTTCCACCGGGTCGCCTTTCCTTATCAAGCCGCCCTCGATGACCCTGCAGAACAGCCCTTCATCCGGTAGAAGGCTGATCCCGAACGTCTCTGTAACAACGCTCGGATGGTCTTCTTTGCCTATCTGTGTGACCTCCAGGATGGCGGTAGTGCCCAGCCTCAGTCTGCTACCGACTGTCAGGAGTGACAGGTCCATCCCTTCAATCAGGACATTCTCGGCGAAGTCGCCCGGTCCGGCATCGAGGCCGTGCTCCTCGTTGGCCTTCTGGACGCTTGCCCAGTCTAGACAAGTGACCTGGCGGCCCCATTCACCCGCATGGCCGTCGTTTTCTAATCCGTGGTTGCTTACGAGGTTGGCTTCGGGCACCTCGGTCTTCAGCTGCCCCCTGTTCTCGCTGATGGATATAGCCTTGATGGTGCCTGTATTCACCAGAACACCTTCCGTTGCGAGTTCTCTAGGGGCATATCACCAGTTCCTCAACCTCTGCTCTCCAAGTTTGTGGCGAGCTTGAAACAACCTTGAAATCCGCCTCCACGGTCTGTCGTTCGTTTACTGTGTCAAGGCTAGCGGCTTGGTCCTTACCACTGCGACGGTCGATTATCCTCGAGTTCTTCGTAACGGTCAGGAGCGCTTCGTCGACAGGAGAACTCCTGGTGCCTTCAATCAGCACTGTTCCGAGGTCACCATCCTGCACTTCCCTGGTCACCTCGATGACCTCACCCCGGATATATGTTTCGTGCTCGTCGTGAGTGTGGTCAGAAGGTATCGTTGTGGTGTTACCGCATCCAACGGATACTATGAGAAGAGCAGTCAAAGCAAGGATGATGATGTAAGGGCGCAGAGAGCGCCTTGACAGACTTGCCTCCTCGACATCCCTGGTTATTAAACGGTCCTCGGACATATCTACCTACAATGGCAGTGACAGGCCGGTCTGGCCAGGGATCACCCTGTCCTTCAAGCGTTCTATAATCTGGATGGTTGCGTTCAGGCCGGTGCAGTGGCACGGGACTATCTTTTCCGGGAGTACTTCTTCGAGAAAGTCCAGAGTGGCGCCGATCCTCTCGGGGCTCGCGCCCAGCCCCAGGTGGGTGCCCCCTATTATGGCCTTGATCTTCCCCGATGATTCGAGCACGTGCTTCAGTATGTTCACAAGCCCAGAGTGGGCACACCCGGTGAGGACTATCGCGCCGTCCGGAGTGTCGACGACGAGCGACTGGTCGTCTATGAACGGGTCGGGTTGTACTTCCCCGTCCGTCTGGCAGTAGAGGTTTGCTTCGAAACCCTCGAACTCAGTCACCCTCGGCACCTCACCAGTCAGGTGTACGCCGGGCATCACTTCCAGTTTGTCACCCGAACGCTCAACGCCCGCGCAGGCGGATTCGATGGCTTCTCTGCTGAAAGGTACCCCTATGAACCTCTTGATGTCTCCGACTATGAAGAACTTGGGCTCCAGCGCCTTGGGGTGCATGTACAGCTTCTTGGGTCCGGAGGCGGAGAGCACCTCCATGAGCCCTCCTGCGTGGTCGAAGTGGCCATGTGATATGCCGATCCCCTCAAGCTTGCGCAGGTCGAGGCCGGAGATTTTCGCGTTGTGCACAGCTACGTCGGACTGGCCGCAGTCCCACAGGAAGCTCTTGCCCTCGACTTCCAGGAGAACTGCGAGCCCGTGTTCCCCCTTGAAAGACAGAGGGCCCGCCAGGTTGTCGCAGAGAATCGTCGCCTTTACTTCCATCACCAGCCCCTTTCTCATTTCTGCTCATGATAAACAGCCTGCCACATGTTTCTCCACTGCCGGGGTTGACCCCGAAAGTCAACCGCGCTATGCTTATTATGAACATATGTCCATATCATTGTAAAGGCCACAGAGGAGGCAAATTGCCGAGGCCCAGGAAACCGAGGTGTGTGCGAGACGAGCCATCCTACTCATTCTTCAAGCCGCAGGGTATCCCGTTAAGGGAGCTGGAGATGGTGACTCTGTCGGTGGAGGAACTGGAATCCCTGAGGCTTGTGGACATTGAGGAGCTGTACCAGGAAGATGCCGCAGCACAGATGGAGGTTTCTCGCCCGACGTTCCACAGGATCATCAAGGAAGCACATCACAAGGTGGCCGAAGCCCTGGTGGAGGGAAAGGCGCTTGGCATCGAGGGGGGGGACTACTTCCTCGCAGGAGATACCCGGATCTTCGAATGCATGGAATGCGGGCACACCTGGGAGGAGCCTTTCGGGACCGGGGTCAGGGCGTGCGAGGCGTCCTGTCCCAAATGCGGTGGGGCCGTTACAAGAAAGGGATGCGGCAGGGGTCGCGCGCGAAGAGGTCAGGGATCCCGGGGCCGGTGCGGACCATCTGCCGGTGGGACAGGACAGCAGCAGTAATAGTACGGAGGCAAACATGAGAAAGAAGAAGAACGACAGCCCGAAAGAAGGATCCTCAGAGCCGACCGGGTGCGGGGCACAGGGGAACGCGGCATGTCAACCGGGTCCGCCGCGCTACAGCACGCACCCGGAGTCGAGCATCAAGAACACGGTCGCGGTTATGAGCGGTAAGGGCGGGGTGGGCAAGTCGGCTGTCACCATGCTCCTGGCTGTGGCACTGCGCAGGCACGGTTTCGAGGTCGGGATCCTCGATGCTGACATAACCGGACCGAGCGTACCCAGGGGGCTCGGGGTGAGCGGCCGCATATTCGTCGGGGAGGCCGGCCCCGTTCCCGGTGTCAGCTCCACCGGGATTAAGGTCATGTCCATGAACCTTATCCTTGACGCTGAAGATGACGCGGTCATCTGGAGAGGCCCTCTCATCAGCTCCGCCGTGGGCCAGTTCTACCAGGAGTGCGAGTGGGGTAAGCTTGACTACCTGCTCATAGACCTCCCTCCCGGCACGGCCGATGTACCCCTCACGGTGATGCAGTCGATACCCCTGGACGGCATCATCCTGGTCACCTCACCGCAGGAGCTTGCAGGGATGATCGTGGGCAAGGCGGTGAGCATGGCGGCTCAGCTGGACGTCCCCATCACGGGTCTTATCGAGAACATGTCGTACGTCAAATGCCCCTCGTGCGGAGAGAGGGTGGAGCCGTTCGGGCCCAGCCACGGCGAGGAGGCGGCCAGCAAGATGCGAACAGCGTTCCTCGGCAGTCTACCGCTGGACCGCGCCATTTCGGAGCTGGCGGACGGAGGGAAGCTTGAAGAGTACGAGTCGAGTGAAGTCGAGGCAGTTATCGATGCGGTCATAAAGAGATTTACTGGCGCGAAGAAAACCAAGGAGGAAGTCGCTGTGATGGACGATGGAAAGAAAAGAATCGCGATTGTGATGGCCGGTGGAGAGGTGTCCCCCCACTTCGGCCGGGCCGAGGAGTTCATGCTGGTCGAGGTCGAGAACGGGGAGATCCAGGAGCGCGAGATCATGCGTGCCCCGGCTCACGAGTGCGGCGCTTTACCTGCGCTGTTCGCACAGAAAGGCGTGGAAAGCGTTATCGCCGGTGGCATCGGGGGCGGCGCCATGCAGCACCTGGAAAGGGCGGGCATACATGTCTACGCCGGTGCGAAAGGCTCCCCTGAGGACGCGCTCGGCAGCCTGCTCGCAGGTACGCTTACGTCGAGCGAGGAGATATGCGGCGGAGGGATGGGGACCTGTGGGCACGACCACGGCGGAGAGTGCGCTCATTAACGATAAAGGTAACGTCAAGGAGAAGTGATTACCGTGAGAAAAAGGCGCGGCCAGGCTGACAGATCTCTCGTCAGCAAGAAACCCGGGGCTCCGATTAAGAGTGAAAAGACCGAATCAACGGAAGAGAGAGGGCTGGAGAAATACCGCATCTCCTGGGTAACCGCGATAACCATAGGGACGCAACTGGCCCTGGATATCATCAGGGTGGTCCGCGAGGCAACCGACCTCAAGCGGAAGCTGTTTCCCACTAAGCACGGTATCGCGGGTCAAGCATCAGGCAAAGAGTCTGGTTGAAACGGATAGAGGGTTTCTCAGAGTAGGGAGGTCGTTGAAATGGCAGCGATGAGAAGGTTCACATGCTACGACTGCAACGATACGTTCGAGGTGCCGTACGGGACCGGCGTACAGGGTCGCTCGATGAAGTGCCCGAAGTGCGACGGGCAGAACATCCACCGGGCTGAGGGTGACAGGGGTTTCGAGCGTGGCACCGCCCGGGGGGCCGCTTTCGCCGGTGGCACTGCGGCGGGTAGAGGAACGGATGGAATAGGAAGAGGCCGAGGCGGGGTAGGGAGGGGTCCTCGCTGGGCAACTTGAGTTGAGCTATGAAGGAGACAAAAGAATGAAAATAGCGATTTCTGTGAATGGAAAGGACCTTTCGTCGGAGATCGACCCGAGATTCGGAAGAGCGAAGGGCTTTCTACTGGTAGACGATTCAGCGGAAGGGTTCGAGCATATCACCAACCCGAACGTAGACGCCTCGGGAGGCGCGGGTATCCAGACCGCACAGATGGTGGTAGATAAGGGAGCCGAAGCGGTAATAACCGGTAACGTCGGGCCGAACGCGTACCGTGTCCTGGAGACTGCCGGGGTCAAGGTGTTTACCGGCGCTTCCGGCAATGCGGAAGAGGCGCTTGCGGACTACAGGTCGGGCAAGCTCGTGGCTGCAGCGTCGGCCACAGTCGAGGAGAAGTCCGGCATGGGTGCTGCAAGTGCGGCCGGTCCGGGCATGGGAAGAGGCGGCGGTAGGGGTCGCGGAGGACGAGGCAGAGGCCGGGGAGGTGGCCGTTGCTGATCTCCGTCGCCAGCGGCAAGGGCGGTACGGGCAAGACCACCATCGCCGCAAACCTGGCGTGGGCGGCATCAACCCTTGAGCCTGTTACGTTTCTGGATTGCGACGTGGAGGAGCCGGACTCCCACTTCTACATTAAACCGGAGTGGCTTGGCGAGGAGGGTGTCTGCATACCTGTCCCGGTCGTTGATGCGTCTCGCTGTGACGGTTGCGGGAAGTGCGCGGAGTTCTGCCGCTATAACGCGCTGGCCGCGATCAAGGGCGATGTTCTTATCTTCGAGGAACTCTGCCACGGATGTGGCGGCTGCGCCCTAGTCTGTCCATTCAAGTGCATAACTTATGCCGACAGGAGAATAGGTATCGTACGTGAGGGCGCACGTGGAGGCATCCACCTCTACCAGGGACTCCTGGACATCGGGGAGCCGGTCGCTGTTCCGGTGCTTAAGCGGGTGAAGGAGCGGCAGGCTGGTGAAGGTCTCAGCATCGTTGACTGCCCGCCGGGGACCAGCTGTCCGATGGTCAACGCCATCAGTGGCTCAGATTACTGCATTCTGGTGACGGAGCCCTCGCCCTTCGGCAGGCACGACCTGAATCTTGCGCACCGGGCGGCCAGCGAGCTGGGTGTTCCACACGGCGTCCTCATCAACAGGTCATCCCCCAACGACGCGGTAATCGATGATTACTGCGATGAGGAAGGGCTCCAGATCTTAGGCGGGATTCCTTTTTCTAGGGAATTGGCCGAGGCGTGCTCACGTGGGGAATTGCGCACTGAGACAGATAAGACCTGGTCCTGGAGATTTCTCAAGATACTGGAGGAGGTCAAGAAGGCATGCCTGCTCAGCTTACCGTCTTGAGCGGGAAAGGAGGCACCGGCAAGACTACCGTGGCCGCTTCGTTTCTCAGCCTTGCAGGCGGTGCGGTCGCGGCGGACTGCGACGTGGACGCACCGAACCTCCACCTTCTTCTCGACCCCACCCTCGTCAGCAGTGAGCCGTTCGAGGGGGCGATGGTTGCGCACATTGACCCAGAGAAATGCGTCAAGTGCACTATATGCGAAGAAGCCTGCCCGTTTGGTGCTATCAAGGACCTAATGGTGGACCCGTATTCCTGCGAGGGCTGCGGGGTCTGCGAGCTGCTGTGCCTGGATGGCGCCGCTAGGCTCGTTCCCGAGATCACCGGCGATCTATTTGTTTCTGAGACAAGGTTCGGCCCCCTGGCACACGCGCTCCTCAGGCCGGGCGGAGAGGCTTCCGGCAAGCTCGTAACCAGGGTGAAAGAAGCCGCCTCGCGTCTGGCCGGGGAGCGGGGGCTGGGCCTTGTCATAGTGGACGGCTCACCGGGGATTGGGTGCCCGGTGATAGCTTCTGTTGCTGGTTCTGACCTTATACTGGCGGTTGCCGAGCCCACGCTGAGCGGGCTGTGGGGGCTGGAGCGCATACATGGTGTCGCAAAGCACTTCGGGGTCAAGATGGCAGTGTGCGTAAACAAGGACGATATCAACCCGGAGATAGCGGAGCAAGTTCGCCGTTACTGCTCGGAGGCGCAACTCCAGGTCCTCGGGGAAGTGCCGTTCGACGAGGAGGTAAATCAAGCAACCATGAACGGAGAAGTGCTCGTGGAAAGGTACGACGGGCCTGCAGCAAACGCGCTCAAGACTCTCTGGGAACAGACTATGGCGTTATTGGAATCCGTGAAAACGAAGATATAGGAGGCAGCATCATGCCGCTTGGAGATGGAACAGGACCGGAGGGCAAGGGGCCCGGAACGGGTAGGGGAACCGGTTCGGGCAGAGGGCGGGGCCGCATGGGTGGTGACAAGCCTGGGAGCGGACCTGGTGGCAATTGTGTCTGCCCGAGCTGCGGTGCAACTGCCTCTCACACACGGGGCATACCGTGCTCCACCAAGAAGTGCCCCAAGTGTGGAGCTAGAATGACACGAGCGTAGTAAGATTTCGAGTAGATACTCAAAACGTATGTTTATCCGACTTCAATTCTATAAACGCTTGTTCACGCGCAGCTGTATGACGCCTTCAATCTTGTGGGGGGTTCGTTGTGTCGGTCCTCCGACACCACAAACAAATTGAAGGCTATAAGGGGGACTCGAACCCAGGGGGAGCCGGGGGAGAATCCCCCGAACTTATTTCATTCATGGGGGGTGACAGCAACCCGGAGGGTTGCGCCATCAGGGGGGCGGGAAGCCCCCCTATGGGGAGCGAGCATGCGAGCGACGGTTTGATGTCCCCCCTCCGACACCAAAGTGTCCCGTAGCGAACGCAATGTCAAACTCTGCCCTATCTAATCCAGAGTTCATTTGAAGACATACCCTTTGAGTGTCCAGTCGCCTACCCGATCGCTTCGTTGTCAAGAATGCACGCCCGGGGTCGGCTACTTCATTCAGCACGGCATCGAGAAGCTCGGTGGCTTGAGGATGTGGGGAGTGACTCAGTCGTCGATTGGGTCAAGAGCTAACCGCTCAATCTTGTCCTTCATGGCTTTGACCACTTCGGGGGAGTGTCCCTGCCAATCCGTGCACTCGCCTGTGACCCGCAGCGGATGCCGGGTGCGGTATGACTTCGTCGGATTACCCGGATATTTTGCGTCCGTCAGATTGGGGTCGTCCATGATTGGGCCGGTCGGTTCCACCATGTAGATTCTGCCGGGTCCTTCGCCGAGGGCCAGCTCCGCCCCCCAGGCGGCTGCATCCAGGGTGCCGGTCAGGTAGACGTAGGTTGTTATCCTATCCCGTTTCCCAAAGTTAGGGGGACGGCCGGGCTCGATTAGGTCTCCTGGCTTCAGGTCGGCCTTCGTGCCATGGTAGAACCGCTGCGAACTCAGGTCGTCGATGGCTGCCATCGGCTCGCTCCTCATACTGCGCGGCTGCACTGCCGCGCGATGCTGTCCTTCGCTTTCTCCTCCCATCTCAGGCCAACCTACTCCCCGTCGAGAACGGCGGGAGATTCTCGCCTCAGTGCTGTGCTGACGTTGGTATTTCCAGAAGTAGCGTAACAGGAATCCTCGATTAACACACGTTTATCCATTCTTCCAGCCGTGTGTAAAATGTTGTGTCGGTCCTCCGACACCACCACGTAGGATACATAAAGTCAAAGTCCAGATACTCTATTTCCGGAGGCAATATCGTGCACGGTAAAGGCGTTCGGTGATACATTTATGTTGAGGGGTGAGAGCGTATCAATAGCGTGTCCGGCCGCTGCCTGGATAAGGCAAGAAGAAAGGGAGGGCAAAAGTGCGAAAGACCAATGTAGTCGGTGTCGGTATGACCAAGTTCACGTCACCCAAAGAGCTGCGGCCTTATACGGATATGGGCAAGGAAGCCGCTCTTGATGCATTGAAGGACGCAGGGGTCGATTACTCCGAGATCGAGCATGCCTATGTTGGGTGGGTCTTTGCAGACAGCTGCGCAGGCCAGAAGGTCCTTTACGACCTGGGCATGACGGGCATCCCCGTGTTCAACGTGAACAACAACTGCTCGACGGGCTCAAACGCCCTCTATCTGGCTCGCCAGGCGGTTGAATACGGCGTGGTCGAATGCGCGCTGGCGCTGGGTTTTGAGCAGATGACACCTGGCGCCCTGGGCGTAGTCTTCACCGACCGTCCCATCCCTATGTACACGTTCTTTGAGAAGCTGTACGAGTTCGCGCCGCCTGTAGAAGGCGCCGCGCCTGCAGGTCAACTTTTCGCCGGCGCAGGGTTGGAGCACCAGCAGAAATACGGCACCAGGGACGAGACGTTCGCGAAGATCTCCGTGAAAGCACGAAAGCACGCCAAGCACAACGAGAGGGCGATTTTCAGGGACCAGGTGACGGTGGAGGAGGTCCTTGCTTCGCCCAAGCAGGCCCCGCCTCTGACCCGCCTGCAATGCTGTCCGCCGACGTGCGGCGCAGCCGCGGCCGTGGTGTGCTCGGATGATTTCGCCAAGAAACACGACATCAATAGCCCTGTATACGTTGCCGCTCAATCCATGCTGACGGACTTCTCCAGCACATTTGAAGGCCAGAGTCCCATGCGGATAGTGGGCTATGACATGACCGCAGCCGCCGCCAAGGACGTATATGAGACTGCCGGCATCGGACCCGAGGATGTCGATGTGGTCGAACTTCATGATTGCTTCACGGCCAATGAGCTGATCACTTACGAGGGGCTCGGCTTGACCCCCGAGGGAACAGCGGAAAAGTTCATCGAGGACGGCGACAATACCTACGGGGGCAAGTACGTGGTTAACCCATCGGGCGGCCTTCTGTCCAAAGGACATCCACTGGGGGCGACGGGCCTGGCCCAGTGCGCGGAACTGGTCTGGCAACTCCGGGGGGAAGCGGGAGTCCGCCAGGTCGAAGGCGCGAGGATAGGCCTCCAGCACAATATCGGTCTCGGCGGCTGCGTAGTCGTGGGCATGTATCGTAAGGACTGATAGAGGGGGAGCAGTCGGCAGACGCACGATTATCCATTCCTCCAGTCTTGTGTAGGAGATGGTGTCGAGCCTCCGACACCACGTAGCGAACGCAATGTCAAATCCGCAATCTTCTTGAACTATTTGTTCTCCTGTAATGTAGTGGATACGTGACTCGATTGGCGGTGCAAGAATGAAGAAATCATTAATCATCATCGGGGCAGGCATCGGCGGGCTGGCAGCCGGTTGCTACGCCCGGATGAACGACTACGAGACGACCGTCTTTGAAATGCATAATCTGCCCGGTGGCGTTTGCACTTCCTGGAAGCGAAAAGGCTACATTTTTGATGGGTGCATCCATCACCTAGCGGGCTGTGCGCCAGGCTCTGCGATCTACGGGCTCTGGGAAGAGCTTGGCGTGATGCCCGGTCTTAATGTCCTCTTCCCTGAGGACCTGGTCAGCGTTGAGGAGCCTGGCGGTAAAAAACTCACCCTTTTCGTAGATCTTGAGAAACTCGAGCAGCATGTGAAGGAGCTTGCATCAGGCGACTCGAAGCTCGTCGAACAATATGTAAAGGCGGCGAGTGCGTTCACGAGGTTCAACATGCTGGACCTGATAGCTTCAAATCCCGAGGTTTGGCTGAGGCTTATACCGAGCTTGCCAGCGATAGTCAAATGGAACTCGATATCGCTCGAGAAATATGCCACTCGCTTCTCTGACCCGTTCCTCCGCAAGGCCATTCCGACACTACAGTACGACAATCCCATTGCGCCTGTCGGGGTGAACCTTAACATGCTGGCGGGGTGTTCGAACGGCTATTTCGGGTGGCCGGCGGGTGGCTCGTTGGAGTTTGCCAGGTCCATGGAAAAGAGATACCTCGACCTGGGCGGGGTGATCGAATACAAGTCGAGAGTCGAGAAAATCCTGGTCGAGGGAGATCGCGCAATAGGAGTGCGACTTGCTGATGGTACCGAACATCGCGCGGGCTACGTAATCTCGAACGCGTACGGGAAAACAACCATCTTTGACATGCTGGGAGGGTGTTACACAAGCAAGTCCATCCGGTCTTTCTACGACAGGCCGAAGGACGAGGTCACAATGGGCATCCACGTGCATTTCGGCCTGGACCGCGATCTCTCTGACGAGCCGCACGCCATCGTACTCTTTCTCGAGGAGGCCGTAGAGATTGCCGGCCAGTCTCGTGACAGGCTCGATCTTGAGCTCTTTGCGTTTGACCCTTCAATGGCCCCTTCTGGAAAGTCGGTCTTGAAAGCGGTCTTAGAAACAAGCTACAGCTATTGGCGGGAGCTCTATGGAGACAGGGAGCGCTATAAAGAGGAGAAAAGCCGCGTGGCAGATATTGTCTCTGGGCAGCTCGAGCGGCGCTTTCCATGTTTCAAAGAGCAGGTAGAGGTCGTCGACGTTGCGACACCGATGACGACCGAGCGCTACACGGGCAACTCCTGCGGATTCGAGATAACGCCAGGCCATATGCTCAGGGCCGGGTTTTCGAAGAAGGGTTTTAGGATAAGGCTGCCCGGGCTTGATAACTTCTACATGGTCGGGCAATGGGCGGGATTTCCTTCGCTTCCCAATGTCGCCGTCATGGGCCGCACCGCAATCAAAATGATATGCAGGAGAGACGGAAAGCGTTTCGTGCAGAACGCAGGTACTTCCTGAGGAAATACTGGCGGAAGTACTCGAGAAACCCTTCCCCAAGCGGTAAGTGCCGCTTTACCCTCGCCATCGCTCCAAGCTGATCATGCCACATATCCTGTGAGGGGTAAAACGGGTCGGGCCTCCGACACCACGCAGCGTACGTAGTGTCAAACTATCGGAGCCCCTATCTCTACCCGACCAACAAGCCCCTACTCGGATTGCACATGGCCACATCCCCTGTGATTCAAAGGCAGGGGTTTTCTTCTGCAGCTCCAGACCCGGAACGAAAAGAACGGGACCTCGCGTACGACATCCCGTTCTATTCTTCAACTCATGCAAGGGCTTTCCATCACAGGATTCCCTTACTTGGTCGTTGACCCTTCTGTCTCGGGCTTCTCGCCCCGCTCATCGTCCTTCTGGTTTCCCTCCTGGACGTTGTCGGTGTCCGGTTTATTCTCGTCTTGCTCCTCGACCGATTCCTTACTCTCTCCCTCGGGTTCATTGGGATCGGGCTGTTCCGTAAGCAGGACTTTACCGTCTCCGGCGTCGACCTTTACGTCCGCTCCGTTCGAGAGCTCGACGCCCCATACCAGGCTGCCGTTCTCGTTATTCAGCTCGGTGGCCTTGGCAGTGGTTCCAGGATTGGCCTGAAGCGCTGCGGCTGTTGCCTGCTCGGCGGTTACCGTGGCGAGGCTGTTGAGGTCATTCGGCTCGGGCTCGGGGACCTTGATGCTCCCCGTGTACGAGGGCTCCTGAACATCGTCCTTCTCGTCAGCCCCTTGTTTCTGCTCAACTACCGTTGCTTTGGCCTTGGAACCGTTTCCGACATAGACCGCTCCGACGCTGACGGCTGTGAGCATCAGCAGAACCGCGACTATCGTGATAATCCACTTCTTCATTCTTCTCACCTCCTTCCTCGGTTTTGTCGTAATAACCGTCTCAGCTTGATACTGATTCTACGGAGCGGTCATTAGGGGCGGATTAGTCTAAGATTAGAGTTTCTTAATCGACGCTAGCCTGCGGTAGAGGCAATACCACCGTGAAAGTCGATCCCTTCCCGAGTTGGCTTTCAACCTGTATATCTCCGCCGTGCGCACGGGCAATCCACAGGGATATCGACAGGCCAAGCCCCACTCCGGATGGATTGGCTTCGCGGGCACTGTCAAGACGATGAAAACTATTGAAGATGTCATCAAGCTCACCGTCAGGCAATCCTGGGCCTTCATCGGATATCGACACCGTGGTGTTATCATCGTCTCTGCTCATTGACACAGTTATCGTACTTTTTACAGGGGAATACCTCACTGCATTATCAAGCAGGTTGATATACAACCGCGCGAGCTTATCGGGATCACCCCGGAATGGTATCGAGCTGTCATTTTGGAACTCGATGCGCATGCCCTTTTCGTGCGCAAGAGGTGTAATTCGCTCCACCGAGCTTCGTACGATTTCTGAAAGGTCGATATCTGTCATTCTCAGGACGGCGCTTTCAGACTCCGCACGGGACAGGGCGAGGAGGTCTTCCGCGAGGCCGATGAGGTGGTCCGTCTCGACCCCTAGTTCCCCGAGCACCTCCCGGTACTCGTCTGGCGTCCTTTCTTTTCCCAGTGTGACATCCGTCGTTCCTTTCATAATCGTCAAAGGCGTCCGCAGTTCGTGCGCGGCTTCGGAAACGAATCTCTTCTGGCTGTTGAACGCTTCTTCGAGCCTTCCCAGCATGCCGTTGAAGGTCCTTGCGAGCGTGCCGACCTCGTCATCCGGAAGGCCGAGATCGAGCCTGCGGCTCAGGTCAACCGCCTCGGTGCTGTCCGCGAGGCGGGTTATCTTCTTGATAGGACCCAATGCTCTCCCGGCCAGGAACATACCGCCCGCCAACGCCAGGACGAGTACCACGGGGATGATGATTATTTCCAGTACAAGGAGTCTGGAAAGAGTCGATTCAATTCGGTCGAGCGACTCTCCGAGCTGTAGGAATACGCTTGCTTTGCCACCGGCTACGGATTTTTCAATAGTGTAGACTCTCCAGTCGGCACCGGCTGCGCTCAAGGTCTCGAAGCCTTTCTCGGGAACCGCTCTCGACTCGAACACGGTTGGGTGCGCTCCGGCTTCCTGGATTATCTTCCCCTCCTGGTCAGTCAGCCTGACCGCGTAACCCTGTGACGCCAGCCTGTCCAGCAGGTTCACTGGTTCATCGGAGTTCTGAAACGAGAGGTGGCCGTTCTCCATCTCCAGGTTTGTCATAACCTGACCGGCTGTATTGGAGAGGTTGTTGTCAACCTCACTCAACAGGCTGCTTCTCAAGCTGAAGTACAGAACGGAGCTGAAGACTATAAGGACGACGGCCAGTAGCAGTACGTACCAGAGCGTCAGCCGTACACGAATGCGTCGAAAGTAGTTCAGGAATCTTCGCATATTGAATAACCCACGCCCCTGATCGTCTTGATCAGTTTTTCTTCGTGCTCTTCGTCGATCTTTTTTCTCAGGTAGCGGATGTAAACATCAACGATGTTAGAACCGGCGTAGAAATCGTAGTTCCAGACATGTTCGAGTATCTGGGTTCTCGTCAGGACCTGGCCACGGTTGCGCATCACGTATTCGAGCAGCGAATATTCTTTGGGAGTAAGTTCGATCGCGGACCCGGCCCTGACAACCCTGCGCATGGCTACGTCCAACTCCAGGTCGCCAACCTGCAACAGGTTGTGGCTAAGACCCTTGGGTCGCCGCAGAAGCGCCCTAATTCGGGCCAGAAGTTCGGCAAACGCGAACGGCTTTACGAGGTAATCGTCGGCTCCAGCGTCGAGGCCCGCCACCCTGTCCTCGACTGAGTCTTTTGCCGTGAGAATAAGGATGGACACAGAGAGGTCTGATTCCCGCAGTCTGCGACATACGGTGATGCCGTCAATCCGTGGCAGCATCAGGTCGAGGATAACCACGTCATAGGGCGCTGATGCCGCAAAAGAAAGGGCTTCCTCCCCGTTCCTGGCGACATCCACGGCATAGCCGTCCTCCGACAGCCCTTTCTTGATGAAGCGAGCTATTTTCGCTTCGTCTTCGACTACAAGTATGCGCATGACTGCAACAGCACCCCGTTTAGAGGCATTCAACCAGATACCTATTACCCAACCTGAATTATAGAACGCAATGATTAAAAAAAGATTAAAGTAGGGGCACCTTCAGGTTCGGCTCTCTGTCATGTTAGAAATACGGTCATCCGAAGACCTTTCTATTACCGATTCACTTTCTAATCAAAGCGAAACAGGCGGCACACGGCCGCCTGTTCTATCGCTTTTGTTGTGGACTCTGCACTACTTGGTTTTGCAGTTTCCGTCGCACACCTTGGTCCTGGTCCGATCCCTCGCCTGACTCCTGGTCCCTGTAGCGGTACCAGATACGTTCGGGCAGGTTCCGTCCCTGAGCTGGGACCTGGTCCGTGTCTTGTCCTGCGCCTTCGTTTGGGTTCTGGCCTGGACACCGGTTGCGATCCCGGCAGATGTCGCCTTGCAACTCCCATCGCATAGCTGTGATTTCGTCTTGTCCCGGACCCGGTCCTGGGCGCCGCCCGCTGCGAGAGCAACGCCTGCGAAAAGGGATAATGCCAGAATGCTGACTCCCAGCATGAGAGCGATCCTTGTTACGCGGTTACGTTTCATACTCATTCACCTCCTTGTGTTTTCAATGTTGATATCAGAATAAGGGGTAATGTGTTACGCGCTTGTTCGTGCGTATTGCGAGACTTCGAGTCATGGAGCATTCTCAGCCGCGACTTCCACGAACCAGTTGCCGCCAAGCTTGGTTGTCTGGAACCGGGGTCGCTCGGAACCAGCAATCTGCTCAACGTTGACGGAACTGGTCTTTCGCTCTCCGAGTATGTCGGTTGTTGAGCTGATGGTGCCGCCGGTGAGATAGACGATGGCCTTTGTGGGGTCGCTGTTATTAGGTACGGTGTTCATTACCAGGTTCTTGAATTGGACCTCTGTCTTATCGAACGATTGCCTGGCTATATTTTCGTTCTCACCGGAGGGCGGAACACCGTTGACGAAGACCGAGGCCTTGTATGCGTTCCAGTCCCCAGCTGCCCATGCATCGAGGTATCGGCGGACAGCCGCTTCTGGTGAAGTACTTGCTCCGCCGCATCCGCTGGAAAAGGCGCTCAATGCTACCAGTGAAAGACAGATCGTCATGGTTGCCAGGAGTCTTATGCCGGCAGCGTA
>Ga0315277_10005128_pt1 | contig 17337 bp, 10 predicted proteins | sample YL17G05_15_MG_FD_203695 | JGI IMG/M metagenome (GOLD analysis project Ga0315277, IMG submission 203695) | Sediment microbial communities from Yellowstone Lake, YNP, Wyoming, USA - YL17G05_15 | ecosystem: Environmental > Aquatic > Freshwater > Lake > Sediment | place: USA: Wyoming | collected... | reverse complement strand
TGGAGACCACACTGGTATCGGTTTTACACCGAGCCCTCGCCCTGACGCCATAATTACCCGCGACTTGCCAAATCGTTGACTGTGTAGAAGAGCCCCAAGGAGAGAGAACTGAACCATCACCCTTCCAGTCGAATTGATACTCCACTAAATGATCTAGGCTTGAGGAAGAACCCTCAGTGGAGTAGGTATAAGAAGTGCCTATATTACCAGCAGTGGAGCCACTCGGAACTGAGGGTGCCGTGATGGTTTCGGTTACCCCTTGAATCTTGAATGCACCACCTCCATCAGTCCCAGCATAGAGGGTGCCCGGAACCTTAGGATCAATGACAAGGGAAAGAACATTGGTGTTGGTCAGGCCAGTGTTCATGATGCTCCAAGTAGCCCCACCATCTATGCTCTTGTAGACTCCACCCCGCGTCCCTGCGTAGAGGACATTTGGGTTCAGGGAATCAATGGCCAGCTTATTGACATGGGTATCAGGCTTGTTTGTGGTATTCCAGTTTGCTCCTCCATCGGTGCTCTTGTACACACCAGAACCAGTTCCCGCGTAGAGAGTGCTCGGATATCGAGAATCAATAGTTAATGCATAGACATCCTCATCATTGAGGCCGGCGAGGTTCCAGATTGCACCGCCATCGGTGCTCTTGAATACACCATGCCAGGTACCTGCGTAGAGTATGCTTGGCGTTTGGGGAGCAACGACTATAGCATAGAGCATATTAGTAGCCAGGTTAGTCCTGTTCCAGGTAGCCCCGCCATCTGTGCTCTTGATCACATCCACAACGGGTTCGCCTATTCCGTAAAGAATGCTTGGATTTATTGGATCAATAATTAACTCAGGGACCGCGATGCCTTGGAGGCTGATGAAATTCCAGTAAGCCCCACTATCCGTGCTCTTAAACACACCACCCCACTCGCCACTTCCTGCATAGAGGATGTTTGGATGTAAAGGATCAATGGCAATGGTGGTAATACTTCGTATGGGGGTTTTTAAAATGGCATCCCAGTGACTTCCGCCATCCGTGCTCTTAAAACCCCCACTGCAAATCCCTACATAGAGATTACTTGGATTCAGGGGGTCAATGGCCAGAGTAAAAACCCGTGTGCTGGTCAAACCGGTGCTTGCGATATTCCAGGTCGTCCCAGCATCAGTGCTCTTATATACACCACTACTACATTCGGTCCCTGCATAAACGGTGTTTGGGTTCAGGGGATCAATGGCCAAGGCTAAAACCTTTGTACCGGTCAAACCTGAACTCATAGCACTCCAGTTTGCCCCGCCATCAGCACTCTTGAACACACCGAGCCAGGTTCCTGCAAATTCACCAAAGCAAGTGCCTACATAGAGGATATTCGGATTCAAGGGATTAATAACCATAGTATTGACATACGTCTTGGTCAGGCCAGTATTCACGGCACTCCAAGTAGCTGCACCATCGTTGCTCTTGAAAACACCACCTCGAGTTCCTGCATATATGATGCGATTTACAGGATCGAGTGCAAGAGTATTGACCCACCTGTTGGTTAGGCCAGTGTTCATGACTTCCCAAGTTGTGCTACCATCTGTGCTCTTGTACACTCCCCCCCAGGTCCCTGCATAGAGGGTATTTGGATTCAAGGGATCAATGACTAACGTATTGACATGGTCCTCCGCCAGATAAATGGAGGTCCAACTTACACCGCCATCTATACTCTTAGAAATACTGTACAACCCCCCTGCATATACATTGTCGGGTGTTTGGGGATCGACAGCCAGGGAATAGATGCAGCTGCCGGTTAGACCAGTCGTATTCCAGCTTGTACCACCATCTGTACTCTTATATAGGTCACTGCAATACCCACCCACATAGAGGGTAAGAGGGTTTTGAGGATCAATGGCCAAAGCATTGATTGGTTTGTTGGACAGACCAGTAAAATTCCAGTGAAACCCACCGTCTGTAGTCTTGAATACACCGTTGTATTTAGTCACTGCATACAGGATACTTGGATGCAAGGGATTAATAGCCAGTGCTAAAATATCCCCTCCCTCGGGACCAATATTGTTCCATTGAGGAACGGTAGAATGGGCCTGATTTATTTGACTGGTACATAGACAAATCGAAAGTAGTAAAACCTTAAAAAAGAATTTAGGCAATCTCATAGAAAAAGCAATCTTCAATCCCGGCATAACTATCTCCTTTTAGCGTAAATATTTGAGGAAAATAAAAAGGTCGTTAGTGCAAGCGCTCTCAGAAAGGTTACCGCGAATGACTGTCCCCCAAGAATTAAAGGAAGCAAATAACTTTAGGCCATAAGCCCTTGACTTCACTTGTTGGACCTTGCCCTCTTGAATCCATTTATTGCACAAGAAATTCCCTTACTCCGAGAGAGCCTTTCTTTCTAAACCATCATCGCATACGTTAATGCTTAAACACCCTGTTCCTGTTCCACCCAGCTTCTTCATCATTGACGATTGGCTTGGAGGCAGATTTCTACTAAGGACTGTCTCAATATGGATCTAGCCAACCCTAAAAAAATCAATTTGGAAACATAATAATTTCAACCCATTTCCCACAATTCAGGACAATAGAGGGGTATATGTTCTTAGTATTGAAGACCTTTTGATATTCTTTCATCTTTCTAACGTTTCTACCGAGGATAATCCAACACTTGAGCGTGTCAAATTGAGCGTGACGCTATCAAACTCTCCAATTTCACAATCTTCTGACTTGACGGTACCATGCATCCTGTTCCCATCGACTGTCAGACTACCTTGATCTGTGCCGTAGCAAATAATTTCGCAAGTGTCACAATCCACTAAGGGGTCCTCATATGTAGTAAAAGAAAAAACATTCTCAACTACAGTACCAGTTATCGAACCTTTAACCATACCACATTGTCCTGGACACGACCCTGGACTTTGAAATTCCCCTGTGACATTACACTTATCTTGAGACAAATTTAAAGCAATCCGGTAGCCACTTTCAGCAACTCTCCCAGTCCAATTTCCAGCGATAGTGACACACTTTCCCTCAGTTGCAAACGTCCACGACTTTCCTGTTCCTAACACCCCCTCTCCACAACAATATTGTCAGCATCAATAACTGCTATAGCGTATCTACAGCAAGCCGTCTCCTCCGGTGGAAAATTGTAGCCCAATGTGATATCTTTACTCCCTCCTTCTCTTAAGCTTCCCATTCTCCTCACTCAATATCCATAAATTACTTTGGGGGTATTGTGATATTTAGGTCCTTAATTGTATTAATGATCTGTCTTACAACCATGTCAGCAGGAGTACTTGAAGGCGGAGAAGATTCACCTTCCTGGAGCGATGATACCTCTCCCGTTCGTATTCCGGTAAAGGAGCCAGAAACCTTCACCTTTCCATCTGTATCAAGATCGTAAAAATAAATGCCCATATTAAAGGCCAATGGTCCCTTCAACGTACCATTTTTTTGTAATGTCCCTGTTAGGGTAGCTTTTGTTGCGTCAACAGACACATCTAACCCGTATTCTCCAAGGTAATCTTCAAAATAGAGTCCGACATCTTCTAAACTTAAATTGACAGTGACTTTGTTTTTGGTCTGACTCCAGGTACCGCTAACATCGATCATTTCGAAATTCCCATTTGGATAGAAGGTAAATCTATCTTGAAAATTGACCACTTCTGTGTCCGATCCATAACCCGGAATGCTAACTGTCACCTTCATCGTTCCATCAATGTCCCAAGTTCCAACAACCGTTTTGTCTATCGAAGGTGTACGGATGGAGAAGTTGCTATTACTTGTATCTGTATACGAACTATTCGAAGTGCTGGTAACCCTAACTTTATAGTCATTGCCTGAGGCTTGATTCGAAGGTATCTTCCAGTTATAGGAGCCACTTCCACTCATACCAATCGATGCACTGGACTTGATGACCCGATCAACTGCTCCTCCTTTAAGGAGTTCTATTCTTACCTTCGATCCGGGGCTGCCCGTGTAAATCCACTGTATTTTCTGGGTCGTGCCTGTATTCCAAGTTTCTCCACCGTTTGGCGAAGTAATAGCGATACCCAACAGCTCTGCCTGTGTTACCGTGAACGTCTGCCCTGCAATCGTCATCGTTCCGGTTCGGGAGCTGGCACTCAGATTACCGGAAACCGAGTAGCTTACAGTTCCATCCCCGCTCCCGCTGTTGCCCGAGATGATCACAATCCAATCATCATTGCTGACCACACTCCAAGAGCAACCACTCTGAGTGGTCACATTGACACTCTCTGCCCCTCCACTTGAACCAAAGGATTGATTAGGAGGAGAGATTGAGTAAGTACAAGCTGTCCCCGATTGGTTCACCGTAAAGGTCTGTCCTGTAATCGTCATCGTCCAGCTCCGGGAACTCGTGCCCGAATTCGCTGAAACCGAGTAGGTCACTGTGCCGCTTCCACTGCCGCTGCTTCCTGAAGTGAGCGTAATCCAATTCACATTACCAACCACACTCCAGGTACAGCCACTCTGGGTTGTCACGCTGAAACTACCCGTCCCTCCACTTGAACCAAAGGACTGGTTAGGAGGAGAAATGGAGTAAGTACAGGCTGTCCCTGATTGATTCACCATAAACGTCTGCCCTGCAATCGTCATCGTCCCACTCCGGGAGTCGGTGCTCATATTAGCGGAAACTGAGTAGCTTACAGTCCCACTCCCGCTGCCACTACCACCCGAGGTGATCGTGATCCAGGCTACATTACTTGATGCACTCCAGGCACACCCGCTCTGAGTCGTCACATTGACACTTCCTGTCCCTCCATTGGAAACAAAGGACTGGTTGGTGGGAAAGATAGAATAACTACAAATGGTTTGGCCTGATATAACTGTTAGTGATACGCTATACTCACCGGTAGAAGTCCCGTTCTGAGCCCGGCAGATGATATAATAGGTCCCTGTCTGATTGACTCTCTGGGCCCGAATCGTTGCGGGCATGGACCAAGTCCACGTTACCGCCGTCCCATCCGGAGCATGCAACTCCACCCAGGGAACAAACGACGTTGCCCCCATCAAGATCGTCACCGAATCCCCCACATTAGCAGAAAAAGTAGAGGCATCCAAATCTCCCATGGTGATCGTCCCTATCTTTGTCTCCCCGCTCTGAATTACCCCACCATCCGGGTCTTGCACGGAATTCGGACTGCCCGGGTTCTTAATCAATGATACGCTATACTCACCGGTAGAAGTCCCGTTCTGAGCCCGGCAGATGATATAATAGGTCCCTGTCTGATTGACTTTCTGGGCCCGAATCGTTGCAGGCATGGACCAAGTCCACGTTACCGCCGTCCCATCCGGAGCATGCAACTCCACCCAGGGAACAAACGACGTTGCCCCCATCAAGATCGTCACCGAATCCCCCACATTGGCAAAAAATGAGTACGAATCGCTCTGGTCTGGCGAAGTGATATTGCCTGTCTTCGTTTCTCCAGGTTCTATGCTTGCTGCATAAGAAATGCTTATTAAACTTACTACCAGAACAAAAGGCACCAATAAATTTAAACAAAGATTTTTCCGTTTCATCGGTCGCCCTCCTGAAATAAATTTGCAACTGGAATATCAGGTCTTAGAATTAAAAGTTCTCTAATTTTGTTCAGCCACCCAAAAATAAAGCCTGGCTTCGCCAATTTGGTTCGAATGCCAGGCTCTTTCCAATCTCCCCCCACCCCTCTCACCCCCAAAAGGTGGTTAAATTAATCGAATATCAGATTTTTCGTTGTGGCCACATATATTGCATTCATTTTAATACATAAACCCGAAAGGTTTGTCAATAGGTTTTTTGAGCTTCCGTTTTTTGGATTTTTATTGATTTTTTTAACTACTTAGGATGGATAGTTAAAAGTAGGGTCGGATTTATTGTTTCTGCAAAGTATTGACTACCAGTCTCCTCCGCCGCCTCCCCCGAATCCACCTCCGGAAAAACCACCACCTCCTCCTCCATTACCCCCTCCTCCGATGCCGCTTCCTCTGGGCGCGGAAAAAATGCCAAAGAGCAGTCTTGATCTTTGATAGGATTCTTAGTTGTGAAATGTGTGTATACCTCTTTTTCGCTGTGCAATCCAAACGTCCTACTGACCTGTTCCACTTAATGGTATATCCAATATCGGTGTATCGGGATCGTTGGAGGTTATTCTCAATATAGCTTTCTTTAAGCCTCCCGATCTCGGCGTAAATAGGACTTTCAGACTATAACTCTTTTTGGCCTTTATGGTGATACTGCTACTCCCCTGAATGCTAAAATCTGTCTCCTCTAACCCTGTAAGCGTTATCACAAGATCTCCTGAACCATTGTTCATAACCTTTAATGTCTTCGTCCCTTTCTTCCCTACCTTTATACTTCCAAAATCAAGGGTGGTTTGAGCCACTGAAATATCAGGGGTCTTTGCCGAAAAGGGTGCTGTCCCAGTCAATGGGATGTCAATCGTTGGTGTATCGGGATCATTGGAAGTTATCCCCAAGGTAGAACTCTTTGGCCCTGCTGATGTGGGTTTAAACACCACCTTAATAGTCAAGGTTTTGTTTGGCTTGATTGTCTTGCTCCCACCACCACTCGTAATTGTAAACATAGATACATCCGTACCTGTAATCGATGGCGATATCAAGAGGTCAGCTTTACCATTGTTTTTAACTTTAAAGGAAGCTGTCTTGCTCTTTTTCACCTCCACATTTCCAAAATCATAAGACAGTGGGGTAACCGAAATATCAGGAACATTTGTTGCAGTGAAGTTTGCCGTTACCGTCTTTGGGCCATTCATTATGATGGAGGTAGGGTTAGTTGTGCCAGAAAGGTCTCCTGACCAACCGTTGAAGCTATAGCCAGATTTAGCCGTGGCCGAGACAGAGACACTCTCTCCATTGTCATACCAGTTGGTTCCTGAAGGATTGACAATTCCTGCTCCAGCAGGGTTGACAGAAGTGGTAAGACTGTATTGGGTACTGAAATTTGCTGTGTAGGTTATACTGGATGAGGGGGCAGTAATGGTGTGGGTTTGGGCTCCTCCATCACTCCAGGAGGAGTAAACATAACGTGTCCCTGTGGGTCCACTCTGTGGAGAGGAGACAGAAAGATTGTGCGAAGAACCAGGACTCCAGTTGAAGGTGTGGGGCGCGCTATAAGTAGCGCTATCTACTGCAATCTGGAGTCCAGATGGATTGGTACTGACTGTATATGTAGGATTAGCTCCTGTTGCTGATAAATCTCCTGAGAGCTTTGAGACAAAGGCACTCCCCCCCGGATTCGTTCTTTTATAAGCTCCTGGCGTAGTGGGGAAGTCGTCGGAGAATGTATACCCAGCGATATAGATATTGCCGGAGTTATCTATGGCAAAGGAAACAATCTCATCTCCTCCCTTACTTCCCCCGAAGAATGTGGAGGCCAAGAGTGTGCTGAGGTTCGAATCAAGTCTTGAGACAAAGCCATCACCCCAATAACAGTCCCCCCCATCACAAGTTCTATCATATGCCCCAGGTGTGGTAGGGAAGCCAGCAGAATCTGTTGTTCCAGCGGCGTAGATATTGCCCGACCTGTCTATGGCAACGGAACTGGCTTCATCCCATGGATTATCACCAACTCCCCCTCCGATGAATGTAGAGGCCAAAAGGGTGGACAGATTAGAATTAAGTTTTGATATAAAAGCATCACATCCCCCATTATAGGTTCTATCATACGCCCCAGGTGTTGTGGGGAAGTCAGAAGAACGTGTTCCTCCAGCGACATAGACATTGTCTGAGCTATCTATGGCAAGGGCATAGGCTTCATCGACACCATTTCCTCCAATGAAGGTAGAGGCCAATAGAGTAGTAAGATTAGAATCAAGTTTTGAAACAAAAACATCACCATAACCATTGTAAGTTGTATCATACGCCCCCGGTGTGGTAGGGTAGGGAGTGGGGTAGTTTGCATAATCGGTGGAGTTTGTAAAGCCAGCGATAAAGACATTGCCTAAGTTGTCTATTGCAAGTGCATTGGCCCGCTCAGTTTGATCTCCTCCAATGAAGGTAGAGGCCAATAGGGTAGTAAGATTAGAATCAAGTTTTGAAACAAAAACATCACCATAGCCATGATAAGTTCTATCGTACGCCCCAGGTGTCGTGGGAAAATTAGTGGAGTTCGCACCCCCAGCGACATAGACATTTCCTGAACGATCAATGGCGAGAGAATAGGCATCACCACTTCCAATGAAGGTGGAGGCCAAAAGGCTACGAAGATTGGGATCAAGCTTTGTTACAAAGACACCTCGAGAAGTTCTGTTATAAGCCCCTGATGTTGTGGGGAAGTCAGCAGAGCCTGTTCCACCAGCGACATAGATATTGCCCGAGCTGTCTATGGCAAGGGAAGTAGCCTCCTCTTCGCCACTCCCCCCGATGAAAGTAGAGGCTAAGAGGGCGGTGAGGTTTGGATCAAACTTCGAAATAATGACATCATTATCACCATTATAAGTTCTATCATACACCCCTGGTGTGGTAGGGAAACTGGGGTGGTTTGTATATCCAGCGACATAGACGTTGCCTGATCCGTCTAAAGCAAGGTAAGAGACATCCGTTATTCCCCAACTTCCACAGATAAAGGTAGAGGCGAGTAATGGATCTATGATGAGAGAATTGGATTTGTCATAATTCCCTACTACAAAGCCATACGTATCTTTCTCTACGTGATAGGCAATCTGGACATATTCTCTATGGCCATTCCTTTCCTGATAGGCGATCGGTTCTGTGAATCTCACCCGTCCAAGACCCGTCTCCATATCAAGCGTTCCCCCCTCACTAACCTTAAGGGAATTTGCCCCCTCTATCTTCAGCTTTATCTTGTTTACATCAGCACCTGGTCTTGCCGTAAAGACTTTTTCTACATTTCCCCCATAAGCCCTCAATCTTAATTCAATCCCTTCATAAATTTCCCCAAGACTTAAAGTATTGTAAGTAGTTATATTGGTCTTCCACTTACCCTTTTCATTCCCTGTAAAAAAATTTACCTTGGTCTCGGCCGTCTCCTTGCCTTCAGGTACTGCGAGGAGGGCACCAATAAGACTCTCCTTAAGGGTCCACTCCTTCCGCTTCAGACCTTCTTTTGTTCTGTTACGATATGATCTCACGGACTTATTTGTTAGTTTTTCTCTTGCATTCTCTCCAAACTTCTGAAGAGAATATATCAGTTCCCCACTCTTTGTAACGTAGAGTGTGCCGCCAAATGTCTTGGCATAGAACCTGACATTTTGATCATATATCTGTCCTTGATTGACAATAAAGGGAATCTGAATCTTAAATACCTTTTCCATGATCTTTTGCTTGATTTCCTCTTTGCTTGCCTCCGAAGGGGTTACGTGTCCATTGCCCCATAGCACCAGGGAGGATAGAGATAGAAGTAATGCAAGCCTATAAATTTTTTTATGCATGGCAGAAACCCCCATAAAAAATAAAGCCCAGCTTCAATAATTCGAATGCCAGGCTTTTTAACTCTTTTCCCACCAATCACTCCTATGCTTCAATGGTGGTTAAACCCCAAAGCTGAAAACACTGTATAGGCTAACATTTACATTTGTATTTCCCCACCGATAGGACAGAAACAATATTACACCTATTGAAAACTTAAATCGAAGATCTTGTCAAGAGAAATATTTTTTGAAATATTTTTTGAGGAGAAATTTCAGAGCTTGGTTATGATTGCCCATTTTCGGCAATTATCCAAGGCTTCATGATACATTTTTACAACCTGAATATTTAATATGTCAGGTTAAAAATTCAGGGCATAATGATACAGAGCGGGGGCATAAACCTCATAGAACCAAAACTCGACTATCCGTTACCAGTCTCCTCCGCCACCTCCTCCGAAGCCACCTCCGGAAAAACCACCTCCTCCGCCACCATCACCTCCTCCGCCAATACCGCTTCCCCTCGGCGAGGAGAACATGGCAGAGGAAAGACTGGAGGTGACAGCATTCATGGAATGCGAAAACCCGTAGGGGCTGAAGGTCCTGAATCCTCCAGGTGATGCATACCAATCGGGTGGTTCTTGGTAAATTCCTTCGAATGCCTTAGCCCAGTTATCTGCAACATCGAGGGCGATCGCATAGGGTAAGAATTTAGAAAACAGATCCTTATCCCCCATTCGTTCGAGTCTGTCTTTTTCTGCCCGATTCATAAATTCCTGAAAACCTAAAATATCCATGTAGGTAGAAGCCCCACTCCTTGTTTTTACAGGCATAAACCTTGCGAAGGCAAGCACAGGAACCCCTGTGAGTATTGAGGCGAGAATACTTCTACCTATGGAAAAGGGTGTGAGCAATGCAAGTGCAAAACTGCCAAACACCATGATGAGTATCCCTATAACGCCATAAGATTTTCTCACCTTCTCAGGGTTACTGACAAAATACTTTTTTCTTATCAGTTCCCCATAGAGGGTCTTTTTTAATTCATCTAAATTTGTGTAGAATTTGTTTTTTAAACCAGAGACAAGGATCCCTGGTAAATAGACTGGAAATAAGCTTTTCATCAGTTCGATCTCAAAAGGGCCAAGATCCGCATCAGGCTCTTTCACCTTCTTGAGATAGTAATCCTTGGTGTCGAAGATCCATCCTTCTTTTTTTGTCTCTTCGATCTTGATGTATCCCTTGACGGCAAGACCGACAATCGATGAAGTAATGTCTCTTGGATCAAGTTTTTCATCGATGAGGGTCCCTACCTCTCCAGGTGTGAGGGGTCGGTTGTCGAACTTGGGAGGTTCATACATTACGGCAACAGATTCCTTCACTCTGGGATCTCGCCCTTTTTGGTACCAGAGATTGACCATATAGATTAGGGAAAAGAAAGGAAACAAAAATACCCAGTTCTCTTTTAGATCGATTGCCCACAAAAATCTCTTCCATGAAGAGGGAGGAAAGACGAGTGCTTTATCCCATCCAAAGGCGATGGTCAGACCTTCCCCTACATTCAGATTCCTCTTTGTGAAAAACTTGCCGCCATTATCATACGTCTCATAGCTACATTCTTCCTTGGAACCGTAGCGTCCTTCGTAGCCTGCTGCCCATAAATCTTTACTCTTACTCTTTACGGATAGGATAACATCCGCGGATGCCTCTCGGATGGGAGCCTTCCAGTCATTGCCCGTGACATTCCAGTAAAGTTCATCATGGTCACCTAAGAAGAGAATTGCATTTTCCACTTGATAAGTGATCACATACGTCTGAGAATCGCTCACATACTTGTTCGCATCGCCAATTCTTATATTGATCACATGCCCCGTCCTATCCGCTTTGTATTTCCAGGATTTTCCCGACCCATCTGTAACCGATCGCACCTTTAGGGGTGTCTCCATCGTTTTGCCAAGTTCATCTCTGTATTTGAATGGAATTTCCCGATAAATCCCATGTCTTGGTCGATGGAATTTCACATCGATGGTCTCTTTGACGATAAAGGATGAATCTTCATGGATGATGATATCAGAATGGAATTGATTGATGGCAAAATTTTGTGCCAAAGCAAGGGAGGCAAAAAGGATGAGGTTAAGGTTGAGGATGAGGAGGGCAAATAATGCGAAATGAAAAGATCTTTGGTAGCTTTTCATTGACTTCCTCTTGCGTGATTAATTCAAGCTGGGTAGAAATTAATTGCTCTCTGCTTTCTGCCTTCTGCCTTCTAACATTCGTCAGAAACTTACCTTTACGGGCTTTCTTTCGACCTCGGGTGCTTCAAGCTGGAATAACTCTTCCTGTTTAAAACCGAACTGCGACGCAATAAGGTTTGAGGGGAATGATTCGATGAGGATGTTATAGTCACGAACCACTGCATTATAATATCGCCTTGCGGATTCGATGTTATTCTCAAGCTCCTGAAGTTGCGATTGAAGTTGGAGGAAATTGGCATTGGCTTTTAACTCCGGATAGGCTTCTGCCACTGCAAACAGGCTCTTTAGGGTATCTCTCAGCATATTTTCAGCCTTTGCCATCTCCGCAGGAGAGGATGCCTGCATGGCCATCGACCTTGCCTGGGTGACCTTTTCGAAAACAGCCTTTTCATGGGAAGCATAACCCTTCACCGTCTCCACCAGATTGGGCACGAGATCGTATCGTTTTTTACATTGAACATCGATGTCAGACCACGAGGACTTCACCGTATTTCTGAGCCGAACCAGTTTGTTATAGATGGCGATCACACTCAATACAACGACTACAATGATAATGAGAATGATGAGTAAGGTCATTGTTTTCCTCCCCGTTTGAGATTACTTTTTAGATTATAGAATTTTGAGAGTTTTTGCAAGGATTCTTTAATACGTCTTCAGGATATGGTGAAGGTAACCGGAGATGCTCGCTCGATGCTTCAGATAGGCAAGGGTCGAAGCGATCTCCTGTCCATAATCTCCTTCGACCTCCTGGATGGCAAGATGAAGAAAGTCAATCAAAACATCCGAGGGGACATCAAACTCTTTACCCGTGGCGGACTGAATATAGCCTTCAATCAAGGTAGCCCCTTGATCCGCCAGATCTTGAATGGCCTCCGATTCCTCCTGGCTCAATATCTCACCATAAAAAATCATCATCTGCTGAAATTCTGCTTCAGCCTCCTTGATGATTTGACTTGCCTCGTCATAAGATAATTTCTGATGCCTCGCCAATCCCTTTGCATAGGCTGAAACCAGCAAGTCAGGAACAGAGGCGGGACGATCTTGAGCTGAATGGAATAGATCGAGACCGATGGAAGGATCTTCATTCCGCTTGATCAATAGATCGACAGCCGCCTCTATTAAGGGGTGAGCTAATTCGGGGGCAATGAGTCCGGCGAAAAAGGAGGCAGATGGAACCCCTGCATTTTCGAGAATGTCTTGCAAGGGGGATTTTAACTTCGGGGCTAATCCACTGCTTTTTGTAATGACGTAACCTTCTCTTGTCGTACGACCCCTGCGGTGGGCCGTATAATCTGCACCCCATCGGTCATTGTGGCTGACAAATCCAAACGCAAAGGTATCCAGTCCCATTTTCCCTGCTTTCGTCTTTAAGCTTGTTTCGTGACGGTGCGTCTGGTCCACTATATAATCATAATAAGGTGAGTCGAACTTTAGGTTAAATAGGTCTGGCGCAGTGGCACCATAGATCTCCTGAGAATCCAATTTCCCCTGGCCCAATTCTTTTGCAAAATAGGCGTGAGTGGCTGTTCCCCATGTAAACGCACCGGTAGGAACCAGGACCAATAAAAGGGACCCACAGATGAAAACAGCGATTAGGAAGCCTTTCTCCCCCATAAACTTACGGGAGAGAGAGGGAGAGGAGACGATTTTCAATTGATACTCCACAGATACTAATTAGCAGGTACTGTGTCCTTAAGAGGAAGCGTCTTAAGGATGTTAACGACCCAATTTGCAATATCTTTGGAAGATGCTTTTGAACTTCCATTGGGTACTGACAAGATGCCTGACGATGCAAGAGGTTGACTGCTTGGCCCTGAAGTCGTAAAGGAGCCGGTCAGGCTGATTGTTCCGGTGGTGATAAAGGCATCGATTGAAATTCCCAGGGCGAGGCTCATTTTTAGCGATCCATTACTATTCATCGACCCCGTAAAGGAATATTTTGTGACCTCAGCGGTTATCATATTGAGGGGGGGTGCCTGCGTTTTAAGTAGATCATTGATAGATTTTGCTATATGGACAGGGTTTCCGTGTTCATCAGCCGGTGTAATCGTGAATTTAGTAGATCCTGTCATGTCCCATTCACCTACGATCGTTGGTGCGACACTATCATCTTGTTGTAGAGGTTGTGCTTGGTTTGTTAATGAAAGGGGTATTATGCTTGTCAGGTCAAGCGGAAGGTAGAAGGCGAAAGGGCCATTGGTATAATCGTAACCGGGATAATATACCCAATCATAAAATACAAAATATCCCCCCAATAAGTCTGATATTGACGCCAAGTTTGGCAAATCGATGGTTAATTTGACAAAATTTGTAAAGTTTACACTCACTTTGAGCTTTCCACCAACGATCTGATAATATCCATATGGGGTATTAACTGTAGTCGCCTCACTGGTGATAGAAAAGGAAACAATTAAAAGAAAAAGAATCGAAACGATTAACATTTTTTTTAACATTTTTTTCCCTCCTTTTTGGTTTGATTCAGAAACTTAAATTTTTTACGAGTAGGTCAGAAAGATAAGATTGAGCTTATAGCCGATCTGTACCAATCCCCTCCTTCTAATCACCCCATGCTATTCGATAAGCAGAAGTCACTCACCACACCGTTATTTCTGAAATATTGTGAATTATTTTTCAAGGTCATATCCAAATAAAAATTTTGAGCAATTCTTATGCCATTTATTTTAAAAATTTTAACATGTTGGAATTAAAAATATTTTCAAAAACCTCTCCTTAATTAGAAATATTTATCCGCCTGTAAATTGTCACCTGAGGTATGAAATTTTTTTAAAATCTAAAAAATTAAAGAGCCCCCATCCCCTTCTAAAGAAATGGGGGCTCTCTTTTCATTTCCAGAAGATGTATCTATCCAAAAGGTCTGTGACTGTTTTCCGAAAAGATCCTATGGTGTCAAAGTAAAACTCACCACGTCTGTTTGGCTATGTCTTCCCAGCCCATCCCAGCCTTCCACATACCAGTAAATGGGTACACCCACCGTATTCCCTACCAGGTTCTTGATGGAATTCCACTGGCCCGAGGTGAGTGTTTGAAAAAATACACCTTCATAGTCGAAGGGATTCTTATCGTTAAACGTCAAGCCTTTCTTTTTTATGCCGGATTTCGTAAAATTAGAATCATTCCCAAACCAAGCCTTAAATTTGATATTGCATTGATTCGCCCAATAGAGTGTAGGTGTGCTCGACTTACTCGTCGACGAGAGGTAGGGATCCCCGACAGGCCGAGGCTCTACGATCTCAATCGAAAAGACATTACTTTTCACTTCCTCACCCTCAGACGTCTTTCCTACCACTCTCCAGTAGACGGTTCCTCCCTCCTTGCCAGGAAGAAGAAGGACTTTCTTCCATGTTGAAGAACTGACCTGAAGTTCGTCGGAAGTCGTTGATCCTTTTGCCTTCACAAGGCCCGAAGAGAAATCATTTTGCGAGGAAAACTGAACTTCAATGCTCTTAAATGTTCCGGCCTTATTCCACTGAAATTTCGGAAGTTCTGTATAACAACTCCAAAACTCATGGCCATCTAAAGGTGATACCAAATTGATGGCGGAGGTTGCTTGAACCCCATTTCCAGTTAAGGTCACAGTCTTCGGGTTTTCATCGGGGTCATTGGAAGGAATACTTGAGGTGGCATTAAAGGTATTTACAGAAGCAGGTGCAAACCTATATGTCATGGTGCAGGTCTGATTGGGCGTTAGGGTCTTGTTTGAACAGTTATCTGTTACTTTACTGAAGGGAGAGGCAGGTGAGGTAACCGTTCCGATCGTGAGGTTCGCCGAGCCATCATTTTTTACAGTAACAGTTTGATCTGAAGTGCCTCCAACATTGACATTTCCGAAATTGACGGTGGCCGGTGTCACTGTGATGTCAGGTTGATTGCTCGGTCCTCCCGAACAGATGACCCTTTCGGTGAGAGTGGCTGTTCCGGGCTGTAGGGTGATGTTACTCGCTGCTCCAGCTGTCCTTTCGTCCAGGGTTGGGGGTGGGGTCGTCAGGGAGAGATTGTTTTCGGTCAAGTTGGCATTAGCTACCGTTACGCTGATGTCCTGGATATAAGGGCATCCGGGGAAATTACCGTTTGAATCAAGGGTAATCCCAAAAATATCCATGTTACTTATGCTAGCCCCAAACTCCGAAGAGGCTGTTGTCCCTGAGAGATAGTATTTACCTCCCTGCTCCAAGGCCCCCCCGTTCTCAAACCCGCTTCCCCCGAATTTTCTCTGCCAGACGATGTTGAAATTTGAATCCATCTTCAGGAAGAAGACATTGCTGTTGCCCCCGAGACCGGGAGAGGTATCTCCGGAAAGAAGATATCCTCCATCAGAGGTCTTCTGAAGGCCTCCGACATCATAAGAACCTATCGCATATGTTTTTTGCCAGACAATGCTGCCGGATGAATTGAGTTGCATGAGGAGCATCTTTGAGGTCATACTGATGAGGTTTGTGATATTGCCGCTTAACACGTATCCTCCCGAATTCTCCAGGACCCCGTGGTTCGCCAGGTCAAGGCCTCCTGCGCTGTAGGTCTTTTGCCATTGAATGGCTCCCGAGGAATTGATCTTCATGACAAGGAGGTCATTATAGCCAGACCGTTGCACATAGCCCCACACGAGGTACCCTCCCGTTGTTTCGTGGATCACGACCGATTTCGCCTCTGTCCCGCTGTAAAGCTTCTGCCACTCGATGCCGCCCGAGGAATTGAGCTTAACCACAAGGATGTCATGGCCTCCGTTGGCCGTGGCGGCAAAGACGAAACCTCCGCTCACTTCCAGAATATTCGAGTCGTGATCATCAGCAGCATAATGGAAGACTTTGCTCCACTGGACATTGCCGGAACTGTTGACTTTGATGACGAGTAGGTCTTTGTCGCTTGCCCCTCCATAGGAATTGGTATCGCCGAAAATAATGCCCCCGCCATCATTCGTTAACTCGACGAATCCACTCTCATCCCCTGTCCCTCCAAACACCTTCCCATAGACCTGATTCCACGAGGCATTGAATTTGGCCCAGAGGATATTCGATTTTCCGGGAATGCCGGTGCCAAAGGATTTCGTTATGCCAGATACCAGGAACCCACCGTCTTCCATGGGCAGGGCAATGAAGTGATCGTTGGCCCCACCAAGGGTCTTGGTATACTGAATTCCTGCCGAGGCACTGATCCTCGAAATGATAAACTTCTGTTCTCCGCCCAGGGGTTGAGTGGTTCCCATCAAAAAGTAATCCCCATTCTCTTCCAGAGCGACAGATCCTATATCCATGTCTGGCGTCCCGAATGTCTTGCCCCAGAGTGCAAGAGCATCTCCGGGATACGAAAGAGTGATGAGTGAAAAAAACAGAACCATCAACAAAAAGACTTTTCTTATCATTTTAAATCCTCCTTGTCCGTTTTGGTCTCGAACTTAATTATAATAGATTTGAGATAAAGTCAATGATATCTGAAATACCGCTCTGCTTTTTTAACAGCCGGCCAGAGCCCCAGGTTCATGGGGCCGAAGATAATCAGACTCCTTCGGAGATGAAATGGATTGAAAATCCTTTTCAGCATGGAGGGAATGGAATAAAAAGACCGGTTCACCTTCCAGAAACCCTCTTGAAGTTCTTCTATAGTCATCCGTTTCGGTTGAAAGACGACCGTGGCCATATCATATTTCGACCAGTCTTCTGTCAGAATCCTTCCCTCCTGCTTTAACCTTTGATAGATTCGAGT
>Ga0315277_10005127_pt1 | contig 17337 bp, 12 predicted proteins | sample YL17G05_15_MG_FD_203695 | JGI IMG/M metagenome (GOLD analysis project Ga0315277, IMG submission 203695) | Sediment microbial communities from Yellowstone Lake, YNP, Wyoming, USA - YL17G05_15 | ecosystem: Environmental > Aquatic > Freshwater > Lake > Sediment | place: USA: Wyoming | collected... | reverse complement strand
TCATGGTCATTAAGCGTATTTTAGCGCTTTTTTTAGGAGTGGTTATCCACTCAACCATACTCCTTTTTATCTCTACGTAAAGGAGCCAGTCCACATCATTTACAACTGCTTCTTCTAAGCTTTAGAATAAAAAGAAAACAAATTCCTCCTATTTTTAAAATTATGAAACCGTAAAATCTAAATACTACCTATTTTACCCGACCTACTTCAACCCTGAAAAATCAGGGTGTAGGTGATTAGATTGAGAGTAAAGAAGTATTACGGACCATTAACTAAAATTTTTTCAAGCTCACATGGAATTCGGAGTTTAAATAGCATAATTTCAAGAGAAGTGGTAATGATGAATGCAGTGGCTCTGAGTTCCCACCCAGCTTCGGAAATCCAAGGGAAAAGTGAGGTGAATTGAAATGGAATTTTCCTGGGGACGAAAAAGAAATTGGGAATGCGAAGAAAAAACTGATTCGGCTAAAGAGGTAAAAGAGAAGGAAATTAAACGCAAGATCCAAGAAAGGTTGGAACTCTGGCGAAAGAGAGAACTCGAAGAGCGCGAGCGGCAAATTCGAGAAAAGGAAAAGTTTGAACGAAAAAGAGGCTTGGAAGCAGGGGAACGGGGGGAACCTGCAGTACAAGAACTTGAGAGAAAGAAAAATAGAATTGAATCGCAAACTGATAAAAATAATGAATCTGTACGGACAAAAGACGTGGGGATCAAAGAGCTTACAGCAGATGAAGTAAAGTACTTAAGGATCGGATTATCTCATGATGAGGTTAGGGGCTTCATAAAAGATTGTACAAGGCTTGAAAAGCAAGGCGTAGAATTAACAGAAATCCATAAAGCAGAAGTAGAAAAGATAAAGGAAGAGCGAGAAGATAAGGTTAAAAATAATGAATTGAAGTTCTTGGAAGATGGGGATGATGAGATTAACAAAATTGTGAGAGAATATGAAATAAAGGTGGAAGGACAAATAAATGAGTTGCTTGTAGAAGCGAAAGATGATTTCGAAAAGATCAAGCAAAAAAAAGAGATTTGGGATAAGGAGGCAGAAGAAACACTGAATAAAATAATAGAGAAAAGTAAAACTATTGATCAACGAATAAAAGAACATCAAATTCAAGATAATAATATTATACAAGAATCGAAGGAAAAACCAAAGGTAATAGATCTTGATAAATTTTTAAAAGAGAATAAAGATATTAGAGAAATTGATTCAACATATTATTGTCAAGGGTCGGGGCATCGCGTTAAATTGCCGAGAGAATTTACAGAAAATCTCTGTAGATTTATAGGAGTAATGCAGGGAGATGGAAATTTATCCTCAAATCGAATCTTAATCACGGATAAAAATCTCGAGTATCATAAAACAATTTTAAAGCTGCTTTTTAAGGATTTATTTAATTTAGAATTTAATATATTTTATGACCGCAATCGTTCATCGTATTATAGCCATATCAAATCAAGTATTGTATTTCGATATCTTAACCAAATGCTAGAATTTAAGCCGGGGGCAGTAAGAAATTCGATATTTAACGAAATTCCAACTTATCTTTCTAATTTAAGTCCAGAACTAAAAGCACATTATATTGCAGGATTATATGATGCAGAAGGTCATGTGAAAAAGAGACAAATAGAAATAGATTTCTCGATCAGCTCATATCCTATTTGGAACTTCATTCAAGACTATTTAAGCGAAAATAAAATCAAATATACTCCTCTGACACGTATTCGCGAAAAAAGGCAATCTACTTATGAAATCTATATTTATGGGCGAGACCAGGTAACCAAATTTTGTAAGTTAATACCTATGAAGCATCCAGAGAAATTAAATCGAATCAAAAGATGGTTAGGATAGAATTAGAAAATGACTGTTACCACAATATTTCAGAAGATTTCGAGACACTATATAATATGACAGACAAAATTCTTGATTTTTCTGTTTTTCCGTTCCTATTAGATTAAATTTTTTTCTCGTTGGCCGTCTCGAATCTAGGCTCTGCAAGGAGGCAGAAGTCGTAACAAGGTAGCCGTAGGGGAACCTGCGGCTGGATCACCTCCTAAGGAAGCATTCGGGGGTCAATCTGGGCGATTGTCAGGTCATTAAGCGTATTTTAGCGCTTCTTTTTTTATTATTTACAAAAGGGCAGGGGCATTAAGCGTCGTTCGTGCTCTCAGTTCACGTGGGAGTAGAGGTATTTTTTTAATTTTTTATTTTTTTTATCCATATTTTTGCTTGATTTAATAGTTTTCTTAGGAGAGTTTGCCTCACCATTCCTGTTCTCGCTTCCTGTTCTCGCTTTTTACGAGATTCCAAGAAAAATCACCACGTAAAATTGAACGCACGATTTTTCAAGCAATCTTTAAATGATAACGCATTTTAAAAATAATCAATTAAATAACGTCCTTGAAAAAAATGCCACTTCCAGAAATTAAATTAATTTTAATCCCCTATAACAATCCAGAAATTGACGCTCTACGCAAGGAACTCCTTAGGCTAATTCAAATTGGCAACCTTAAATTCGAATTTAGACGAATGGAGCCAAATGTACCATCGATTCTTACCAAAGAGCACCTACAAGACCTATTAGATACATTTGTAGGGAGTTGGGGCGGTTTTGCCATTGATAGATCTTGGAAATTTATTAATCAAGAAACGGCGTTCCAAATCGTGGATGCGATTCTGGCTCAAGATATAGCGTATAATTCAGAGCGAATGAAACAAGAAGAGGCTTTAAGGATCACGGGTTTATTTTTTAAATTATTTCCTAAACCTTTATATTTCGCCACGAACGGAACCTTAGGTTTAAATCATGCCAAAAAGAAAAAGGATAGTGGCATTATGCTCAGCAGCAGTTGGATTCCTGTGACTCCTGCTACATTTGATACGGGCGTGATTGTAATTTCTGCTGATGTTATAGGAATGCTCTGGATGTTGGATGAAGATTAGTTTTAAGGTCAATCTTTAAATAATAACGCGTTCAAAGTGCGATCCATACGGGAACAGATATTTTACTCAAGTTAGATACCTCCCGAATAAAAGCCCTTTTAATTATAACTTTTTCTCTTTTTTCTAAAGAGGTATGGCTTTTTTGACTATTTAAGATTCACAAATGCTATAATGGACACATATTATATCTGGGCGGTGAAGGTGTGCCAATCGAGGGCCTTAATGGGAATGGATTTTTGATGAGATTTTTCACGAATAACCTCATCCTCGGTGATGAGAGGGGCTTCGAAGGCCTGAGCGGTGGCACAAATCGTGGCATCGAAATAATCAAGGAGACCAGCATCGCGATTCTCATTAGAGAACGCATCGATTTCGAGGTTTAAGAACGAAATAAGTTTAAACTGTGGCGTTTTAGAAAAATAGAGGAGCGCCTCCTGATATCTATTTAAAAATTCGGTTTTCTTTTCAGGGGTTTTCCTAATGAAATGGAATATGACCCATTTTATTTCGATAAAGGAACAAATATTAACGAGAAAATTGCATTTCTGCAGAACACCATCGAAAATGACTTTGAAATCTTTAAGTTTAATATCAATGCCACAAAAAGGAAGTAAATAGCTCGAATCCAAGACGAAATTTGAAATAGAATCACCTTTAATTATTCTTATTCCGAACTATCCTTTCGTATTTTCAATGAAGCTTCCTCTTGTAACTCTTCAGAGAGGGTTTCAAATTCTTTAGGGGTTAGGGAAGCTAACGGCTCGCGTGATAAAAGTTCTTCTAAAGTAGGAATTTTTTTGATAATCAAAGATCCTGGTTTGGCAATGATATAAATTTCATCTTGGGGTTTTAACCCAACGACCTTTCGAATCTCTTTATCCGTATAGATTTCTCCCTTTTTTCCCAATTTGGATTTTTTCTCTTGATAAACCGACATAGGTATAATTATCGGAATTCTCCGATATAAATATTCTTATCGGATATAAATTTAGCTGATTTTAGTAAAAATAAGGGAAATAAAATCACCTCCTAAGGAAGCATTCGGGGGTCAATCTGGGCGATTGCCATGTCGTTAAGCGTATTTTAGCGCTTCTTTTTTATTGTATTAATGCATTCACTCTCGTTGCAGGTTTTGTTTCAGGGTCTGAGCAAACTGTTCCGCTTGTTTGAGGTCTTCAGCATTAGGTCGCCCCTTATTCAATCCCCCAAATAGTTTAAGAAAGCTATTAGTGTTAAAACCGCCACAACTAAATTCATCAATTATCAAATAACCTTTAGATTGCAGTTTTTCCCGAAGTAAAGAGTGATCTTTTCGCAACTTTTCCCTACGTAAAGAATCATTCTTGATTAACCCTACTGGGGCTCCATGGGTTGAGAATATGAATGCTTTCCTGTTGGTGACTAGAGGTAGTTTATCGGCAAGGTCAAGCAGAAGTTTATGGTGTTTTCCACCATATATCCCTGATCCAAAGCCTATTAGACTATATTCTTGAAGCAGTTCAGGATTTATTTGCTCTGGCGTTTTAATTTGGGCATCAAGAACTTTTGCGAAGACGTTAGCGATTTTCTCAGTATTTTTGTGATGGTAAGAAAATAAAACCAATACAATCTTCGGCTTATTAATTGTCATTTCTAGTACATCCTCGCTATCTCTTTTTATTATTCTTTTTTTCTTCTGGGCATTCCTTTCTGCGCCGTTCGAGTTCGTTCTCCTTTTCCGAAATACCGAGTCCTTCAAGGGAATAGCTATTCCAATAGAGGAAATGCGGAGATAAAAACCCCAAACCCTTTTCTACTTTAACTTAGAAATTTCTTTATAAACGTACCAATTTTCTCAATTGCTTCGCGGCTCTCTGGGGCAACGAGAGCGAAAGCTTGCCACACATGCACCATATCAGGCCAGATATCGAGCGTCACATCAACCCCAGCCGCCTTTGCACGTTCGGCTAAACGAATCGCATCATCGAGCAGGATTTCTGCGGTGCCAACCTGAATAAGCAAGGGTGGTAGCCCTGCCAGATCCGCATAAAGGGGCGAGATAAGTGGGTTTTTGGCATGATTAGTCTTTATATACAACTTTGCATCAAATTCAAGTTCGGCTGGCGTTAAAAAAGGGTCTTCTGCCACTTTGAGTTTGACTGAATTCCCTGTGTGGGCTAAATCCGTCCAGGGCGAGAGCATGACTGCCGCAGCTGGAAGTGGTATTCCGTCATCCCGCAATTTAACCAATGTTGCGGCTGTTAAACCACCGCCAGCAGAATCCCCTGCGATCACAATATTCTCTGGCGCAAGTCCCGCGGTGGAGGTTAGCCAGCGATATGCCGTCACGGCGTCATCTAGTGCCGCAGGGAAGGGGTGTTCGGGCGCGCGCCGATAATCGATAATCAATATGTGCGTATTGGATGCTCGTGCAATCCGAGCTCCAAGATCTTGGTGCGTGATAATGGAGCCAGCAATATAACCGCCTCCATGCAAATAAAGGATAACTTTTTTTTCTAAAGCACCGGGGAACCAGAACCATTTGGCTGGCACCGTTTCTATCATTACCGCTTCCCGCTTCGCCCCTCTAGGGACACCCGCAAGCGAAGCCAACCCTTCCAATCCGGATCGTGATGCTTCAACTGACAATACTGTTTTAGATTGGAGCGCTCGTAGTTGCTCCTTAACCTTTCCCATCTCAGGACTGACCATCTCATTCCCTCAAATTGATGATGCTCTATACGTATATTGCTTTTTTATTTAAGGTTTAAATAGATTATAAATGTTCGTGGGGAGAATTTACTCCGCTCTGTACGCCCATCAGACAAAAAAAGAATTGAAGGGCAATCAAGTGGACTTACTTTTCTTTGGCTTTTTAACGGCTTTTTTCGGAGGTGGCGATTTAGATTCAGGGGCGGGTGCTAGAATACCGAAAATATTTCCTTCTGGATCCTGGCAATAGCAGAAAAAGCCAATACCGGGAATGGGGGGCCTTTGGAGTGATACCCTTGCCACCATTTGCTTCGATGCGTTTGAGTGTATCTTCGATGGAATCAACGGAGATGGTGATGATAATATTTGCGGGAGCGCCTTCTCTTGGCATGATAGCCCCATTGATGCCAGGATCAGTAGGTTTACCCGTGGTTGCTAACCAATACTCAATGGGCAGTTTCGTTTTCTGGAGATCCCAACCGAAAACGGTTTTATAAAAAGAAACCGCTCGGGGAGATCCGTTGCAGTGATTTCAAAATGGATAACGCGTGGCATAAGAAATCCCTTTATTTTCTAGATTTAACGAAGAATAAATCTTCGGGGGCGTGACAGATAGGACAACCCCTATCGGAGGAAGATTTCTTCAACGGCTTTCTATGATGCGTGGCTGATTCAGATTTATTTTTATCGAGTTGGCGGATATAGCCACAGATTGCACATTGCTTTTCAGACATTTTCCTTCGATCTCATAGTTTTATGTATTCATCATTATTAAAAAGGTCAATTATTAGTTATAATAAATTTTAACCAAACTAAATCTTTTAGAAATATAAGCAATAATTTCCCCTAAGAAATTGAAGAAGAGGGGCCCCTTTCAAATAGAAAAGAGAAAAGCAGTAGATTATTCGTTATGATTTAGAAAAAGAAGAAAAATGGACTTGAGTAAAAAATTAGAGTTCCAGTTGAGATTTCAGATTAGTGAGGAATTTTTTAAGATCCTCGTCGGTTTTGACCATAGTGCCTTGGTTACGAGACAGGAGGGCGGGCCAATCTTCTTTGCCTAAATTAACGATAGCAATTTTCGGTTTTCCTTTATTGACGTTCCGGATTTTAGCTTCTTTGATTTCCTCATTGGTCCATTTAGAAACGGCGGCATCGGCACTCCAGAAGAGAATATACCAGGTACAAGTTTCAATGCCATCATAAAGGGCTTCTAACCAGTCATGTCCTTGGGGGATGTCCCGTTCGCAAGTCCAGCATTTACAGCCGGGCCAGCTCTCGATTTCACTGATGACTCTTTGGACCCAGGAAAAGTCAGGAAGCGCATGGGACATAAAAAACACATTTTTATAGGCAGCTTCGCTAGTAGGACTGGCTTCCTCTTCTTCTTTGGATTCCTTCAGCTCAGGGATTCCAAATTTTTTCCGAACTTTCACGATTTCTTTATAATAATTCTCAATGTCTTCGATTTCTTTTTTCTGGTCTTTAGTTAATTTTTTCAGTCTATCTAATGCCTTTAACGCATATTTGGAAGCGGCAGAAGATTCGTCATTTAGAATGTCCTTTAATGCCATTTCAGCCGGTGCAGCATTCTTCTCCATTTTCATTAAAGCCCAAGCGGCTTTGGCTCTCACTTCAGAATTAGCATCTTTTAAGGCAGCGGCTAATGCCAATACGCTTCCTTTTGCCTCCTTCTCGAGCGATCCGAGCCCCGTGCATGCCGCAATCTTCTCGTCAACAGTACCATGGTCGAGTTGGGATATGAGTTGCCCCACCACATTAATGCCGCTCTTACTGAGTTTTTGGACCGCATTTCTGGTGGCTCGTCGCATTAACCAGCCAGGACTAGCCAATTCTTTGGTGATGATGTTTAATGCTGGTTCCGCTTTTTTCCCCATCGCTGCAAGCGCGCCCATAATTTGGCGTCTCGCCCATGACTTGGTTTTAGGATCTTGGGCCATTTTAACTAATTTGGGCAGAGCAATGGCGGATTGTTCTTTAAAGCCTTTAAGTCCATCGAAAGCCGCCCATTGAATAGCCATATCAGAATTTTCAATCTCGTTAACAAATAAATTAAGGGCTTTTTGATCTTTGCCTCCATGGTATGTGGCGATTATTCGCAAAAGACCTCTTTTAACCTCCAAATCGGTTTCTTTTTCATAGATCTGTAAGGCAGGACCATATGCCATGTTTCGTGCGAAAAATGCTTCATGGCTATTAATCGTTATAATTGCCTGTTGGCGTTCATAGGGATTGTTAGAATAAAGTTTTTGAATTGCTGCGCCCACAATTCGTTTTGCCTCTTCGTTCATATTTGACATAATTTTTTACCTCTTCGTCTAACTTAAATTCATTTTGAAAATACTTTTCTGTTTAATTTATTATCCCTTTATTAAAATTCCTTTTATTAAGATTGTGAAATTATTGGTCAAAGTTTTATTAAATTTCGTTAATTATTCAATCTTGATTTATATTAGATTAAACCAGTGGGTGTAAGCGATCGTATGGAGGATGAGGGATATACTGGCATAGGAACACGTTAGAGAGATTCGGAGTGAGATGCTGGCATTGTTGAAAATTAGACCCGTTACATAGTCTGGAATAATTTCAAGTGGCAGAGAAACGTTGTGAAGCGTTTGGGAGGCGGCGAATTCGGCGTAATGCACGTTGTTAACTTCGCCAATTTTAGTATTATTGGGAAGAAAGAGTTGCGTGGCGTCGGTGGTATTTACCGTATAAATTTCGATATTGAGGGAAATATCTTGAATAGAATACCAACCTAAATTGTAGACATTGAAATAAGCGGTGATGAGGATCCGATCGTCATCATAGGTGATCGGATTACCGATTTCCCAGGCATAATCATATTGTTCTTGCATTTGAAACGAAAGTCGTAATCCGTTTAGAATAATGCTCAGTATGAAGACTAGTAACAGGCAATAGAGAATAAATGCGCCCCCTCGGAAAAAATGCCGAATTCTAACTCGCGATTTCGGCGAAAGGAGGAATTCTCGTCGGTATCGGATTTCAAGGCATTTTAAACCGTAGTAACTTGCATTAATGAGGGCAGCCAGCAACATCAACAAAGCAATAGTTTGTAATCCAAGAAGGGCGTCTAAGTTCTCGCTATGGATATAGTAGTTTCCAAAAGTTCCATTGGTATTGAAGCCACCGAAGAGGTAAAAGAGGTAGAACCCCGAGTAAAAGGCAGTGCCGAGCCCGATGAGATTGTGAGTGAGAGAATCTGAAGGAAAGATATTTTTGGTGAAGGATATAATTATAGCAATGGCCCCAAATACCATCATAGTGGAAATAAAAGTGGAACTGAAATGAATAATATTAAGGTCGGATAAAATTGAGAAGAGTACCAGCGGAAAACCGATATAAATTCCAAAAGTTATCCCAGCATAAAGCAACCCTTTTTTATAGAAATGAGGCATTCTCTCAAATCCTAGTAAGAGTATAAATTAAGAAAATTCAAATCTCAAAAAATTTTATAATTTTAATAAGTATCAAAATTATTAAAAAAATTTAACCTAGCAAATTTGGAGGAATGAAAATGCCGAGAATGCCGAGACCTAAGAAGGAAGAGAAAAAAGAAGAGGTAAAGAAAAAACCCGAAAAGCAGGATGAAGAAGAAGAAGATAAGGGGGATTGGGACGGTATGGACTATGTTGAGGAAATTGAAGAGGAAAATCAAACTGAGGACGATGCTGATTTTTACTAAGCCCTCCCTTTTTTTATTTACAGAATATAACATTCTATAATATTTATTTAGATTAAAGCGGAATCATTATGCAGTAGGAGACGTGATCTGTCCCATGAACCGGGGTTTGAAATTACTACTCATCTTTGTGCTGATTTTTTCACCGGTTTTCGGATTTCTGGGCATGGCAGGGTATTTCTTCTATGCGGTTGGAGACTATAATAAGTTCAATGAGGACCTCCCTTATTTCTATAATGAATTCTATCTGAATACGTTCCAAGAACCGAATTACACGCAACTGTATAATAAATCGATTTGGCACGGTTATTTTCAACGGACCTATCATCTGCCGTTGGATACAATTACCGATGTGGTCTTTTTCGCCAATAATACGCCGAGAGGCTACGATGGGAAAGGCGATTCCGCGATCTGGACGGGGTATTTTTTGGCGAGTGAGGCATTTCGCTATGCGGTCACGAAGAATGACTCCGCGCTGGACTTCATAAAGCAAGCGGCACTAGGGCTGCAGCGGTTGATTACTATATCAGGGGAGCCGGGTTACTTGGTTCGTTTCGCGGTCCCGAAAAATGCGACTTATCTCACAAACCCGCTCTGGGCCGATTTCTTCGGGGGATCAAATCGCTTTGATGTCCTCTATCAGGGGGAAACCTGGACCTACGAGGATCGTACATCCCGGGACCAGAATATCGGGATCATGTTCGGGTTCGGCATTGTGTATGACCTCTTGAGAGAGGATCCATCGCCCGAGGCCCAGGAGATTTGTCAAATCATCAAAACAAATGTCGAATTAGTGTTGGACTACTTCATTAAGGTGAATTGGATTGTGGTGGATGTGGAGGGGGCGTCGAAAATGGGAGCGGACTTCGAAAGCGGTATGTTTTTCACGGGTCCGGGCTCCGTCGCGATTTTGGCGTTTCTGAAAGTAGGCGAATTGGTCAATCCTGCCAAATATGGGCCAATCTACTATAATTATGCGATAAAGCAGGGGTGGGCGGATCAGACTTGGGATTGGAATGACATGAATGTCAATTGGCAATATTACTCGTTCAATTTGAATCATGCGACCTTTTTTACGCTACTTCGCTTGGAAAAGGATCCATATCTTAAGGCGATTTATCAGAAAGCGTATGACCAGAGCCTCTGGCGCTTGATTAAATACCACAGGAACGCGTATTTTAACCTGATTTATCTCATCGCGCATGATATTTATGACGTGAATGCCACGGTGCAAGATGGAGCGGTGATGCTCTTCCCTTGGAACGATACACTTGATTCCTTGCAACGATATCCTGAGGCGCCACGACGTAGCTGGACCGTGATAAATAGCAATCGCACTTTGATCCACCCGAAGACTGGGCAAAATGTCTCGCTTATTGATCCTAAATCCGTGAATTGGGCTGAAACCTATGGCATCAAGAATTTAGATTTTCTTTTTGAGCCGGTCGGGTTTTCGCTCTCGGAAGAATTCCAATTGGATGAACATGCAATCTACGCGTTACCGATTGATGAACGCCCAGTCTCTGATTTCCAATGGCAGAGATCCCCCTTTGGATTGGATGATTATGGGGATGGGAGTTGGGAATCGCCTGCAATGTGTTACACACTGATCTATTGGATGGGGCGGTACTATGATTTCTTACCATCCGTAATTTCCGTCAATTCGTCCTTAATCAAGAATTTAGGGGTCAAAAATGCTAGTTATATAGCCGAGATTAACACAAATTCATCGAGTTTTAATATCAGTTTAGAGAATTATGATGTTGAGTGGGCAGCCACTTGGCAAAACTCTTCGTACTACCAGGATGATACCTATAATATTACTATCTATGCAATCAATGCAACGACTTCCAATTCCACTCGAATCTTCTACTTGAAATCTTCAGCACCCGCCCCTGTTCTGGCTGATCCATCTATCTATTTATCGACTAACCCCGCTCCATCCATTGCTCTATTGCTGATCGGCGTCCCGCTGATAACCGTTACCTTTGTGCTGCTTTCACGCAAATTACACTGCATCAAAGTACAAATCACTAAGGGAGGGTCATGAGATGGAGGCGCAGCAGTATCAGGTTTATTCGATATCGGTTTCTAGAATCTGCCTTGGACTACTATTCCTTTTTATAGGCGTAATAAACGTCCTTTTCATTGACTCCAATCATCAAGCCGGAGTTCTGTTCCCGCTCCCCTATTTTGTGACGACCGGGATTCCCCCCGCTTTATTCGGGCTAGGAATTTTGGTCCACACGCTCCTCACTTCATTCAAGTTCACGCTCCGCCGCGTGAATAGCCACATCCAGATGGAGGAAAAATTCGTTTTCCGCAGGCTGAAAACCGTTCCAATTGGAGAGATCCAAGCCATTAAACTGGGCAATACGACCACTCGATATAAATATGCACTGCTGGGGCTGTGGTTGGTGTATGTCATCTTCACCCTCGAAAGCGGCTTCCACCAGCTTAATCATCTATATGGAATAACCATGATCGGGTCGGGTTTCACCGTATTGCTGCTGATTTTTGTGCTGGTTTTGGTCACACGAAAGGAGGTCACGCTAGAAACGCGGAACGAGAAGCTCTGGGCCAATATCACAAAAATCGATATGGTACAACTCTGCCAGGTACTGCAGATACCCCTAATTCCACGGGAAAAATCGCAATCATCTCAAATTAAGGATTATGAGACACTAGTTATCGGAATATTATTCGTTAGTCTTGCTGTTCTCATATACTTTGTGGCTCCATTCGGGACTTTTATCGATTTCTTCCTCCTCATCTACGGGATCAAATTAATTCTCGCTACCCTCCAAACTGCCTGGGGCTCTCTTACCACAATTCAGAAAGAGTCCCATCTCCTAATCCACATCAGAGGATTTCGATACGAGAAACTCTATTATTTCAAGGATGTCTCACAGCTCACCCCGAGCAGAAAATTGAAGGCAATTCATCCCTTAGAATTAGCGATTATTGGAGTGCTGTTCTTCCTTTCGATCTATGCAACCATCCGAGCCGCTTTTCTCGAGAATTGGATCTTCTTTCTCCAAGCATTGCTTATCACTTCCTGCATTCTATTTGCGGTAGCCTTGTATATATTTCGCCTCGAGAATTATTTCATCCCATCAACCACCTCAGCTCTCCGCTTACCCCTTCCTCAGGGCATAAAAGACCTTAAAAGAGAAGAATCCGTGCACCGCCTCTCAAAATATCTTGAAACTATCGTCAAATCCTCACAAATTAATGCGCTCTACTGGAGAGTTGGGTTCCTCTTTCTCCTGATTTTCGTGCCCCTCCTGATCTTTACCACTTCTTTTCCAATCCTCGTATAACACAATTAGTTCAACGAAGTGGCAAATTCCAATGATCTGAAAAAAGAAGTACTTTACAGAGGATATTGCGGGCATAGGTCAAATTACATTCCTGAGAGGAATCCTATGCCGCTCATCCTCCTCTTTTGCTCTATAGTCCATGTTCCCTTTCCCATAATCGGTTTTCTGGGAACATATCCCCTCTTAGAGGGGCTAAAAAATCCCTAAGGCTTCCAATGCATACATCATTGAACCGGTGGTTCTCTGTATTTTGCTCTTTGAGTGATCCTCAAGGAGCATTGACAGAATAGCGAGCATCCACACTTCCTATTCGAAGTATTTCGTTCGATCTTCTGCCATATATTATTTCTTTGACCAGATATATAAAATTCCCTTTTTAAAGGATGTTTAAAATTACGCGGACGATCGATCCTATTTTTTATCGTTTCATGTCAATTTTTAGCCCTTTTTTCCACTGCAGATACACAATCTCCCGTCCAGAGAGCGCGCTCTGAACGGCGAAATTCTGCGGGACAAAAACTTTTTGAAGTCCTCAACCTTTGAATTATGTAATGGCGCCATACCAGGACTTGTATAAAATTTTGGACGTGCCTCCGAATTCCTCGTTCGAAGAGATCAGGGCTGCCTATCGCACTTTGGCGAGAAAGTTTCATCCTGATCTGAATCCGAAGAATCCATTTGCCGAGGAAGCCTTCAAACAGATTAATATCGCCTATGAAATTCTGCGGGATCCAGACCGCCGGCGCAAATATGATTTCCTCCGGACCTACGGGGCCTTTGAGCCCAATCTGTACAACCGGAACTTCGGCGATTTCCCCGAGGCGATCGAGTTCGAAGATTTAGTCAATTTAATCGTGCAACAGTTAAATACCTACTACAGCCAGATTTTTGAACGCATGCGCAAACGCGTGCGGTACCTGTTCCGAACCTTCGAACGGTTCTTCTTCGGGCGTTGAGCCTTTCTAATTCGGGATGAATCAGTCCCAAACACCTGTAAAGCCCTCCATGAGCCCTGGATCTAAAGGGTGGAATTGACATACTCGTGTTTAAAAAAACGGGCAGACCCCCTTTTTCTTCTGTCATCTTTTACCATTAGATTTAAATCCATACTGCACTTTAGACATATTGCGTTTAGGTTCAATAAAGAAGTATTATCGACTATTAGGTCGAAAATAGTGACTCCAGAAACCCGGGAAACCCGGAAACTGTTGTCATAGGTACCTAACACAACGCAACTCAAGAGTTATGGACTCTTGCGTGAAGGGCAAAGCAAATCGAACGAAATCGCTTTGGGCGTTGTTGCGCTTTTTCAGAGATTACTGCATTTGTTAATCGTTGAGGCGAAGAGTTCCGTCTTAAAGCGCATTTCGGGACGTTTGTGATGAATGCCATGCATAGGCTTAATCTTTCCGGGCACTAATAGAGTGGATTTACGAGTAAGATCCGATACGTCAACATTGTCTGGTGGATGGCTTGGCTTGGGAGCCGAAGAAGGTCGTGGCAAACTGCGATAAGCCTCGGGTAGGCGCACGCAGCCGTTGATCCGAGGATGACCTAATGGGACTTCCTGACTAAAGCCAATAACTTTAGTCGCTCCCTATTGGGAGCGGGAACGCACGGAACTGATACATCTTAGTACGTGCAGGAGAAGAAATCAAATGAGATTTCCTGAGTAACAGCGAGCGAAAGGGAAACAGGGCAAACTGAACCCCGACGGGAAGACTGTCGGGGGATGTAGTGTTATGGACCTGGCTGCCACCTCGGTGAGGAAGCCGAATACCGCTGGAAAGCGGAATCCGAGAGGGTGATAATCCCGTAGGCGTAACTCACCAGGTGCTGAGCTGGGACTCCTGAATAGCGTGGACCGGTTATTCCGCGTGAAGCTGGGAGCCATCAACTTCTAACCCTAAACACTCCCCAAGACCGATAGCGCAATAGTAGTGTGAACGAAAGCTGAAAAGGACCTCGGAAGAGGAGCGAAAAGAGCCTGAAACCAGATAATTATAGCCGGGTGTGGCTCGTAAGGGTAGATTCTTTCCGAAAGAACCCGGAGCAATCCGGTAGTATGAGGAGAGAGGACCAGAGTTACACCATCCGTCTCGAAACACGGGCCGGGGAGTTCGCGATTATGGCAAGCTTAAGAAGTTCACCTTCGTAGGCACAGGGAAACCAAGTGTCCGCACCTAGAATTACTTATCTTGGCCAACGTTCTGTTGCTTTGTCTCTCTTCGGAGAGGCAGCGCCCCTTGAGGGCAATCGACTCTACTATTAACCTTGCTAAGCTTCTAGCCAGGGACCAGGTCTGAAAGGGCCTGTCAAGTCATAGTTGCGAGACCCGAAACCAGATGATCTAGGCCTGGGCAAGGTGAAGGCAAGCGAAAGCTTGGTGGAAGCCTGAATGGATTCTGACGTGCAATTCGTCCTAATGACCTGGGTCTAGGGGCAAAAGACCAATCTAATCTGGTTATAGCTGGTTCCCTCCGAAGTAGATCGCAGTCTAGTCTAGCTGGAGGTGGCTGGTGAGGTAGAGCACTGACTGAAAAGCACGGGGTCGAAAGGCCTCACTTTTTTCTCAAACTCCGAATTTGCCAGCGCCGAAGAAGGCCGGAAACGGGCGCTGGGGGGTAAGCCCCCAGGCCGAGAGGGGAACAACCCCGACCGAGGTTAAGGTCCCTAAGTGCCGGCTAAGTGTGACACCAAAGGGCGTTCGAATCCTAAAACAGCGGGGAGGTAGGCTCAGAAGCAGCCACCCTTTAAAGAAAGCGTAACAGCTCACCCGCCGAGGGTTTGGGCCTCGAAAATGGACGGGGCTAAGCCGGCTACCGATACCTCGGGGCACGATCGACGTCGATCGTGATCCGGTAGGAGGGCGTGCTGCTTGGATTGAAGTTGGGTCGTGAGATCCAATGAACCGAGTAGTATTGAAGATCCCGGTGGTAGTAACAGCATAGCTGGGTGAGAATCCCAGCCGCCGAAGGGGCAAGGGTTCCTCGGCAATGCGTCGTCAGCCGAGGGTCAGCCGGTCCTAAGAAGGAACGTAATTCGTCTCCTCCGAAAGAGAAACCGGTCTATATTCCGGTGCTACGCAGGTACATGCGGCGACGCTAAGCCCCGGTTCTAACGCTGTGGGGTAGGCTTTGCAGGGTCATCGCCCTGCCTAAGTGCATAACTCTGGGAAGTACCGCCATGGTGAGAACCAGAAGAAAGCACAAATGGCCTTCCGCTTGAGGAAGGTTTAGTCAATCTCCAGAGCCCATGAAAAGGGACCGGGGATGGATCCTGCGTATCCGTACCAAGATCCGACAGAAAAGGCACTTGAACGTATCTTACGCAACTGTTTTCTCGAACCTTTTCCGGAAAACAGGTGCCCCTAGCTGAGAAGGCTCAGGCGTATCGGGTACAAACATGGGCAAGGGAAATCGGCAAATTAGTCCCGTACCTTCGGAATAAGGGATGCTGGGGGTCTTGAGCTGATACTTGGGACCCGCAGTCGCAGTGACTAAGGAGGCCCGACTGTTTAATAAAAACACAGCTAGCTGCTAGAGTGAAAACTCGTGTACAGCTGGTGAATCCTGGCCAGCGGCGGTCAGTCAAAACCGGGTTCAACCGGACTAAGCTCCGCTAAGCGCCGGGAGTAACTATAACTCTCTTAAGGTAGCCAAATGCCTTGCCGGACAAGTACCGGCGTGCATGAATGGAGCAACGTGGTCTTCACTGTCCCTGCCGTGAACCCGGTGAACCCACCTTCCGGCGAACAGTCCGGAGAGGCCCAGTGGGAAAAGAAGACCCTGTGGAGTTTTACTGCAGCTTGTGCTTGTGATAAGGTCGTGGATACGTAGGATAGTCAGGAGTCACCGAAGCCACCTCTTCGGGGGTGGTCGAGACAACCTTGAAATACTGACTTTTCATGGTTTTATCACTAACTGGCTTCGGTCAGGACACGTACAGGTGGGCAGTTTGGCTGGGGCGGCACGTCCTTGAAAACCTATCAAGGATGCCCAAAGGTTGGCTCAATGAGGTCAGAAACCTCGTGTAGAGCGCAAGAGCAAAAGCCAGCCTGACTGGATTCCGAAACGCAACGAATCCAGGAGCGAAAGCTTGGTCTAGCGAGCCATTCTGTGTCTCTTGATGGGACCGAGTGGTGACAGAAAAATTACCCCAGGGATGATCACGCCAGGTGCGCCCTGCGTGGTCCCCAAAACAGAGTCGTCGCGGGCAAGAGCCCACATCGACCCCGCGGCTTGCTTCCCGCGTCGCGGCTAACGTGACGCAGGCAAGAAACCTCGATGTCGGCTCTTCCTATCCTGGCGGTGCAGTAATCTTGCCGGTGGGGTGGCAAGACTGTATGCCGCCAAGGGTGGGGCTGTACGCCCATTAAAAGGGAACGTGAGCTGGGTTTAGACCGTCGTGAGATCTATGGAGCCGTTATTCCAAGAAAATCGACAGGTTCCAATGACTTAAACCCGAGAAGGAAAAAAATCCAGTTGTTGGAACGGGAAAGCGAGGGCTTCATAAACACGAGACAGGTCGGATTTTATCTACTGGGTCTGCAGGGTGTCTGAGAGGATGGGCTCGTCAGTACGAGAGGAACGCGAGGCCCTGGCCGCTAGTTTATCGGTTGTCTGATAAGGCACTGCCGAGCAGCCACGCCAGAAGC
>Ga0315277_10005126_pt1 | contig 17340 bp, 13 predicted proteins | sample YL17G05_15_MG_FD_203695 | JGI IMG/M metagenome (GOLD analysis project Ga0315277, IMG submission 203695) | Sediment microbial communities from Yellowstone Lake, YNP, Wyoming, USA - YL17G05_15 | ecosystem: Environmental > Aquatic > Freshwater > Lake > Sediment | place: USA: Wyoming | collected... | reverse complement strand
CTGACGTCGCCGGTGGCCGTGTGTCGGAACGTCATCATTGCCGGGAGTTTGGTGAGTGACGGCGCGCCGCGCGGGCCGAGCGGGGACGTGCGAGGCTTCGACGCGCGCACCGGAAGGCTGCTCTGGCGTTTTCACGTGGTGCCGCAGCCGGGAGAGTTCGGCCACGACACCTGGGAAGGCGACTCTTGGCGCGACCGCGGTGGCACGAACGCCTGGTCCATCATCAGTGCCGACGAGGAGCATGGCCTTGCCTTCCTGCCTCTCACGTCACCGTCTTACGATGTCTACGGCGGGGACCGCAAGGGCGCGAACCTTTTCGGCAACAGCCTCGTCGCGCTGGATTGCCGAACCGGCAAGGGGCGTTGGCATTTTCAGACCGTTCACCATGACCTCTGGGATTACGACCTGCCCGCGCAACCGACGCTGGTTACTGTGACACGGGAAGGGAAGCAGGTGCCGGCGGTTGTCCAGGTCACCAAGATGGCTTTCCTGTTCCTCTTTCATCGCTTGACCGGCGAGCCGCTCTTCCCCATCGAGGAGCGGCCGGTTCCGAAAAGCGTCCTGCCCGGTGAAGAAAGCTGGCCGACTCAGCCGTATCCGCTCAAGCCGCCGCCGTTCGCGCGCCAGGCGATGACGCCCGACGAGATCACTGACGTCACACCCGAATCGCGCAAGGAATGCATGGAGACGCTCCAGGGCGCGATTCTCGAGCAGAAAATTTACGACCCCATCGGCGAAAAATATGCGGTGCTGTTTCCCGGCCTCAACGGCGGCGCGAATTGGGGTGGCGCATCTTTCGATCGCGCCACTCAAACGCTCTACGTGAACTCGATGGACGTGGGGGGACTCTTCCGCATGGCGAAGACCCGGGAAGGTGCGGAGATTCCTTACGCGCTGCGGGGATCGAAGTATGAATTCCTGTGGGACTCGAATATGTACCCCTGCCAGAAGCCGCCGTGGGGAATGCTCAACGCCATCGACCTGAACACCGGCGACTTCCGCTGGCGCGCGACGCTGGGTGAGTTCGACGAGTTGCAGTCGCGCGGCGTCCCCAAGACCGGCGCGCCGAATATCGGTGGGCCAATCGTTACGGCTGGTGGGCTCGTGTTCATCGCGGCGACGAACGACGGCAAGTTCCGAGCCTTCGACAAAGACACCGGTGAAGAACTTTGGGTGACGAAGCTGCCCGCCAGCGGCATGGCAACGCCGATGACCTTCCTGGGGAAGAAGACCGGCAAGCAGTTCGTGGTCATCGCTGCGGGCGGCGGCAACAAATACGATAAGAAGTTCACGGGGAAACTGGTGGCGTTCGCCTTGCCCTGAGTGAGCTCACGATCAGTCCCAGCCCTATGCTTGGTTGTAAGCAGTTCCGGCAGAGTCTGCTGGCATTGAATGTTGGTGTTCTCGTGCTGCACTGCCAGCAGAAACCTCCGGTCTACAGGCCGCCGGATGAGAAGCTCCCCCAGGCCGTCGCTCCCCAGCCGATCGCATTTAACCACAAGAAACACGTCGCCCTGGGGCAATCGTGTCTCGACTGCCACGCGGGAGCCGCCGAGGAGGAGCAGGCAGGTTTTCCCCCGACTGAGCACTGCATGACCTGTCACGAAACGATCAAAGCTGACACTCCCGGAATCAAGAAGCTCGCGGCCGCGCATCAGCGGGGCGAAAAGGTGAAGTGGGTCAGGGTTTGCCGGTTACCGGACTTTGTTTTCTTCAGTCACGCTAACCACACCAAGGCCGGCGTTCAGTGCGAGTCCTGCCACGGCCCGGTGGCGGAGCGCCAGGTGCTCGCGAAGGAAGTTTCCACCAGCATGGTGATGTGTATGAACTGCCACGCCGCGAAGAAGGCGCCGAATGGCTGCTCCGCCTGCCACCAACTCGGGTACTAACAGAAAGCAGTTGCCTCACGCCAAGGCGCCCAGGCGCAAAGCGATCATCTAGGTTAGGTATAGTGCACCCACTTCGGCATAAGCCTCGGCGTACTTCGGATTGACCTCCAAGGCCTCCTGAAACTCCCTTGTGGCATTTCCGCAGCGAGGATTTCTTCCGGCGACGCCGTGCCCGTTCCCTTGTTCATAACGGTGACGGACGCGACAAGATTGCCGAACCCCGCCGAGGCGATGGGGTCACGCGTCACCGCCATCGAAAGGGCGGTGCCTGCTGCAAAACTGTCTCCCGCACCACAGATGTCCACAGGCTTCTCGACTGGCCATGCTTTGGACCATGTCTCCTTGCCTTTTCAATGACCAGCGCGCCCTTTGGTCCATGCGTGACCATGAGGAATTTCGATTGCAGCTAGCGACGCAGGCCACGAAATCCACACTGCCAAAAAGCGCCTTGCAAGATGGCCGCAGCGCTCGAGGTCCCTCTCTATCGGCTGTTCTACGATCCTGATGGCACTGTGGGGCCCTTGCCTCTGCTTCCGGAAGCCCTAGCGGCAGACAAAACTCCTTACGAAAGAAGGCTTCACCGCCTCGTTCACAAAATGGACGACTCCGGGCGGCAGGTTCTCCTTGACCTGGCCCGGAAGCTGGCGAGCAAGTAGATAGAGCTCATCAAACTGGCAGCCATCTGCCGGCGCTTCCATGACCATCTAGGCCACTCAGCGGATCAAACACGGGGTGAACTGGGGAGTGACCTGGAAAAAAGCTAGATAAGTTTCAGAGGTGCCGAAGACGCACAGGTCAAGGTGTTTTCCACAACGTGCAATGTGATATTGTTTTGGCGGTCGGGCTCTGCCGACACGGCCTCGCTCTGTAGCTAACTCGCAACAAGCGTGTCTGCCCCCGGAAGAGAGTGTCACCCGTGAGAACGTTTATTCTGAGCTTACTGCTCGCTGCGGCCTGCGCGGGCTTCGTCACCATCCGATCGGCGGGGCGACTCGGTCCAGCAGCCGAGCGTCAGCGTGGGATTGGCCGCCTCTTGGCGGGCAGTTTCAAATGGCGCGTGACCCCTCCCCTAGTGGGACCCGCTCAACGGACAGAGGACCCATGCGTTTCGGTCAAAGACCCTAGCATCATCTACTTTCAAGACCGATGGCATTTGTTTTGCACCATCCGGAGCCAGAAGCGGAGCCACCAGATTGAATACCTCTCCTTCAGCGATTGGAAGGAGGCGGATGGGTCTCCGCGGCATATTCTAAAAGTTACAGATGGCTATTTTTGCGCACCCGAAGTCTTCTTTTTCACCCCTCACGACAAGTGGTATATGATTTACCAGGTAGCCGACAGGACGCGGACCCCCGAGCTTCAGCCGGCCTGGTCAACTAGCACAAATATCTCCGACCCGTACTCGTGGAGTAAGCCCACGCTGCTTTTCTCCCAGGATCCCAGCTCCGTGAAATCCTGGATCGACTTTTGGGTGATCTGCGACGCGGAACACGCCCACCTCTTCTTCACGTCCCTGGATGGAAACATGTGGCGAGCAGACACGCAGTTGTCTCATTTCCCCGGGGGCTGGAGCCGACCAACCATCGTGCTCACGGGCGATATTTACGAAGCCGGACACACCTATCGCTTGAAAGGGCTCAACAAGTTTTTGACGCTTGTCGAAGCCAGGGCGAAGAGTCGGCGCTATTACAAGGCCTATATAGCAGACTCGCTTGATGACGGGTGGACGGCTCTCGCTGCAACCCTGGAAAAACCTTTTGCCGGCGTGGCCAATACCCAGGACTCGGGAGTTCATTGGACTGATTCGTTCAGCCACGGGGAATTGCTCCGAGGTGGGTACGACCAGAACCTCGAGGTTGATCCCACCAACCTAAAGTTCCTGTTCCAGGGAGTGACGGACAAGGAACAGGAAGGGAAAAAGTACGGCGAAATCCCCTGGAGGCTGGGTATCCTCGAGCCACGAAATTAGCGAATTCGGCCTTCCGAGCCTCTGAACAATACTTCGGAATGCGAACGCCGTGTGCGCGGCCAAGCTCCCCTCGCTTCATGGAAACGGCGAATGGCAGATGTTCTCACGGAAGGTGGGCTCGGAGCGATTCCCTTGCGACCAATCGCAGGTCTGGGATCACCACTGGATGTGGCGTGCTGTCCAGAATTCGCCACTGAACGTCGTCAAACCTGTCGCCGTGCGTCGCAGAAACCCCCCGGCGGCCCGCCTGCGTCTGACAAGTCATTTCCGGCACTGAGAACTTGATTCCTCTCTAGTCCACCGTCAACAGATCCACTTGGTGGTGGCGGCTGGCTACCACTGCGGATTCCGGGGCATGGCGGTCACGGTTTTTGACGAGAGGTTGGTTATGTTCCGCGCTGTCCTCCCTGCGGATTGATGGATCGAGACGGATTGCGTGGCGCCAAAGTGCCAGAGATTTGCCCGCCTTCACACTGACTGGCAACGCGGCTAGACACCCTCAAGATCAACACTCCGTTCTTTGTCGCACGATCTCGCCCCCCCGTTCTCACCAAGCCTGCGGAAGCGCATTCGCGCCAGCGGCCAACTCAGGAGCTTCGCGCCTGCGAATGGGAGGTACGACAGACTTAGTCAGACTTCACCCGCCCCATCGATCCGAAGCGTCCGGTCGAGGTGTTTCTTAGAGTGATGCACTGCTAGCCCTGCCCTGCAACCACCCGCTCACAACGGCCTTGGGCGTTTCTGTCACGCCGCAAATTGCCGAGCGTGTCCCGTGTTCTCTGCGATCTGATCCGTGTACTTCGGGAACATCCCCACGATCAAGACGTCAGTAGGCTTGATGTTCTCGTATGCGAACTTGAACGCCCCTTGTACCGACTCCGGCGAAGTGCACTTCCGTCCAGCGGCCAAGATTTTGAAACCCAAGCAAGGCTTCGAAACCTGGCGAATCACCTTGCACATGACAGCAGGGTCAGAACTCAAATAGGCTTCACCCTCCGGCACCACGTTGATGTCTTTCATATAGTCTTCGGCATTGCGCGACTGGCGGTAGAAGCACGCTTGGTAAAAGTCCACCGGCCACCCTTTTCCCTCGACCTCCACGATGACAGCAGGGTTGTGGGTCGAAACGCCAGCGGGGAAACCCATGTCGTGCACCTTGTCGATGAAAGTCCGAACCATGTCGAGCTTCCCAACACGAAACAGGTTGTCTGTGACGTTGCCGTGATGGGCGATGATGATGGGTTTCGCCTTGGCCACAATGGAAAGCTGCTTCATCAGTGCAGCATTCTGTTCTTCGGGGGTCCTTACTCCGTGACTGAAATCCCACGGGTCGGAAAGTGCGATAAAGTTCATCTTGCATTCCGCGTCACGGATCATGGGGTACTGTCGCTGCGCGCGGGCGGCGAAATTCCCTTGCCAACTGTTGATGCCCGCCTTTTCGCAATTGAGCATGAACTGGACTACCCGCTCGTCGCTGAAGTATTCGAGGTAGGTCGCGTCCATAATCATGTTGAAGTGAGAGTAGCCGTACAAAGGGTTGGCGCCGGCAATGAGCCGAGTTACCTTGTGACCACAGAAATCGACTGTAGGAACCAGTTTGGGCTCAGCCGCCTTGCTCATTGTCGGAGTGGTAAGCGTGGTAGCGGCAACCACGGCAGCACCTTTGAGAAACTCACGCCGGGTCGACCCGCCAGAAGATTGGCTAGAGGAGGAGAGCTTCAAATCAGAAGAAGGCTTTTTCGTCATAGTGATCACCTCGGCGAGGGCTGCGATCCTATGATGGCAGGACATATATACAGTACCGCCCCAACTGTCAATGAGTGTTTTATCCCATCCAGATGGTGAGTCACTGGGGAAACCGAAATAAGGCCCCCAAACTCGAAGGATTACAGGAACCGACCCAGTGCCACCTCTCCACTGGCAAGAACTTTACACATCCCTATTCCTTATTCCTTGCTCACCCAGGATTGTGTCCGAGATCCTTGGGTCGACCGAAAACCTATCAGCGCGGCGAGCCGTGAGCTTCTGATCTGCTAGCGCGGGAATCGGGCGGTTTCTGCTGTGCACAACCCCCTTTTCATGGAGCTGGTACCGGAGGCAGAGCTACACGGAGTTCGGTGGCCAGTTTCTCGAAGCCGACCGTTCTGGTCACCTGAGGGTTCTGCTCCGTGCCAGCGATCAACATTGCCCTGACCCCCGGGGGCAATCGTTTAAAGCCATCGGGCCCGAGAATCGTCAGAGCAGTCGACCAGCCGTCCGAGATCGTCGCAGTGGCGCCCACCACTGTAACCTGCGCGGCGTTGTCCACCGGCGATCCGTTTCGTGGGTCAACGATGTGATTGCGGCGAATTCCGCCGATGGTGAAATAGCGTTCGTAGTTGCCACTCGTGGACACCGCGGCGTCGTTCAGGAGGAGAGCTTGCGAAAGGGTATCGCGATCATTGGAGAAGGGATTCCTAATGCCGATTCGCCACCCACCTTTGTGCTCGGATCGCCCGAAAACGCGAATCTCGCCGCCGCATTGGACTAGCCCACCGCCGGCACTCTCTTCTTCCATGGCACGGATGGCTTGATCGACTGCGTAACCCTTGGCAATGCCTCCTAAGTCGATTCCGACGCCATTCCTGAGTTTCTCTGCGCCGGCCTTATGAAGTGTGATCCATCGCCAGCCGGTCAGATCGACAGCCTGCTGAATCTCCGCTGACGAGGGAACTCGGTCTTCTTTCTCCGCTCTTTTCCACAGTTGAAGGATTGGCCAGCAGGTGACATCGAAAGCGCCGTCGGACTTTGCAGCGAAATCGCGTGCCGCCCGAAGTACTTCGAGCGTATCTGCAGACAAAGGCATGATGCGTCTTGCAGGGGCGGCGTTGAATCGTGAAAGCTCACTGTCGCCCTTCCACACGCTCATCCGCTCGTCCACCTGACGGAGGGCTGATTCGGCCGCCCACAGCGCCTTCCTGCCTCGCTCAGCTTGGTCAGCCCGAACTACGGCCTTCAGGGTCGTATCCGTTCCCATGATAGAGGGGATGTGGGTTTCGATCGTAATGTACGATCTCTGCCGGGCTCTCCACAGTCCCACCACCACAGCGAGGGCTAGCAACACAGCCGCGCCGAGGAAAAAGGCCTTGTTCCGCAATCTCATGAGTGCCGTCTTCCGGGAGTCAGGCAATCAGCGGCCCGCCCATCCAGGGCCGCTCCCTCTTCAGGTCACTCTTAAGGATGTCCAGGGTAGAGTTCACGTTATCCACCATCTGAAAGTCGTACGTGCCGGCACACACAAAATCGGCGCCGTTTTCGAATGCGTACCGGAAACCATCCTTCGGAGGGATGGCGCCGGCAGCGAGCACCTTAAAGGCAATCCAGGGCTGCTTCAGGGTTTTCATGAAGTCGATGGTTTCAGCCGGTTTGTTGCAGTACATGTTGTCGTGCCACTCGGGATGCCTGGCTGACCAGTACTTGTGATGATGCAGCGTCTTCATCCAGAAGTCAGGTTCAAATCCCGCTTTCACACACGCCTGGATGGTTTCGATGTCATGTGCGCCGATCCCGGCAATGATGCGGTGCTGCCGGATGAAATCCAGCGCCTTGGCGATGCTATCGGGCTGTCCCTGACGAATGAAGTAGTCGGCAGTCTCGCCCTGGACGTAGCAAGCACATGCCCCGTAGTCAATAGCCCGCTTGATGCGATCAAGGAACTGCTGATACGGGATCGCATGGGCGCCTTTTTCGTCGTAATTCAATGCCACACAATCCGAGATCCACTGGATTTTCCCGATCTTCCTCTTCCAGTACTCGTCGATGAGCGTAGCTAGAATGGGATTCGTCAGAAGAGTGTTGATCCCACACTTTTCGCCCAGCAGCAGCGTAGCAAAAATCCTTTCCTTACTGTGGTAGGCCTTGACCAGTTTTGACACATAGATCAGATCCCTGGCGTGAGTATATCCGGACAGGATATTTCCGCCCAGGATCAGCCGACTGAACGCGGTACCCTTGATCTCCCCATGCGGGATCTTTCCTTTCAAGTCCTTCAGGCTCGCGACGTCCAACGCTTTCGTGGAGGCGTTCGTCACTGCGTCAATCAGATTCTTTGCTTCGTAGCTTTTCCAATGCTCTTTTCGAATCACCGCAACGGCGAATGCTCCCAGGAAGGGGACTCCCCCAAGACTCTGGACGAGTTCTCGGCGGGAAGGCTTTGGGCTGAGGAGGCGGTCCGGCTCCGCGCTTTCTCTCCGGATGTCGCCAGGCACCTCGGTCTTTGGCTTCTCTTCCTTTTTCCCGAAAATCAGGCGATCCAACCCCCAATAAGTGCCGGTGGGAAAAACGGCGAGAACAGCCAGTGCGAAGAGCTCCACAATGTTCTTGTCGACAATCACGTAGCTGCCTTCAGTTGGTAGGGCTAGGCCGACTCCGCTCAGAGGAGGATTCCCAACATAATACACGGCAAGGAGCAGTATGCCTGCAATCGCGGCAACCCGCGTCAGGCACCCGAGCATGAGCCCGAGGCCGATGAGAATCAGCCCCCAAATGTTCAGGAAATCGACGACTTTCAGGACGGATGGGGTCGCAGCGATCCAATGGAACACCCCGGAGAACAACCATCGAGAGACTTCCAGATAACCAGCTGCCGACCACCCCGGGGAAAGCAGTTTGGCAAGCCCTTCAGAAAGGAAATGCCAACCGACAACAATTCGAAGAATAAGCAACAAGTAGATCTGTGGCCTCGATAATCGTGCCACTCTGTCTTCAGCTTCGTTGAGCATTGCCGTATCCTCCTAGATGATCCTACCTAGCCTCCCTCTTAATGAGAGACTGGCATCGTTCTGATGCCGTGAAATGCGCTATGATCGTACTCGAACAAAAGCCTCGGTTCATCTCGCCACGCTGATCTTGCCGGAGGAATTGTAGTGTGTCCTCCCAATTCAGACGATGCTCACCATGACAGTCCGTGCAGACTTACTTCTTGATTTCGCTGCTCGCGAAGGCGACCTTGTGCACATCCTCGGATTCTTGAGAACTTTGGCACTCAAGGCAAGCTGTGCGGATCTTTTCTTTGGGATACATGATGTCCGGCGCCGTGAAGTGGGCTTCATCGGAGGCGTGGACGATGCTGACGCCATGACATTTCACGCAGTTGATGCCGGCGGCCGCATGGCGCTGCGCTATGGGTTCCTCCTCGTAGTTGGCCTGGCAGTCATAGTAGTAGAATTGAGTCTTATCCACCCACGGACCGCTCGCTAGGGGAAACGGGCCTGCCTGTTTTTCAGCGGTTCTGTCCTGACCAACGACGGCAGCAGCAAGCACTAAGCTCAGCCTCACTCCACCCAAAGAATATCTCACGTTGGCTCCGTTGGTGACAAATCCTGAGCTTCAGGTTGATCTGTGTTGCGCTGACTGCCAGCCCCTTGTTCATCCACACATGGTCTCTGATCCTCCCCCCAAGTAGCCTCTTAAACATATTCCCAAGCCTTCAACCACTGGTACTCCGCGGGTAGTTTGGCCCAGGCCTCCTCAGCGGCCTTCTCCAGTTCGGCGGATTCCTTACGGTCGAGTTCGCGGCGCTCCTGGACAGCCATGACCAAGTTATCTACCTGGTGACGGTTGATGAGCCCCGGAATTGGCGCAGTAATTGCGGGATTGGACAGGATGTACCGAAGGGCCAACCGCGCTCGGCGGGCATCTTCCTCTGCATCGGGGCTGTCGAGGGCGCTGTTGCCCTTGAACAGCGAATTGCTGGCAAAAGGCTTGATGCCGAAGACGCCGACGTCGTTCTTCTTCAGCGTCTCAAACAGACTCTCCTTGGGCAGTTCCGCGCTTTTGGCAGTGTTCGGGAAGCTGACTTCCATGTCGCTCTTCTTCACCGCAGCAGGCAGATTCTCCCTGGCCAGCTCCTTGCTTTTAGCTGTGTAAGGGAAGAGGACGACTTCAATCTGCTCGGGGAACTCATCAATGACAATCTTGAGCCATCGATGATCATGCGAGGACACACCGGTGAAGCGTGCCTTCCCTTGTTTTTTGGCCTTGTCAAGGGCTTCCACAACCTCATACACTTCGTTGAAGGTGTGTTCACTACTCGGCATGATAACGCTGATCCGCCATACATCCACGTAATCGAGGCCCGACTCTTTCAGACCCTCATCGAGACCCTGCAACAACTTGGCGGCCGTCCGCCATTCCTTCTCCCGTGGCTCCTTCTCAACCCAGGACCAGCCGAAATACATCTTGTCCCGGCGGCCCTTCAGGGCTGCGCTATATGCAAGTATTTCATTGGCATTACACGCATCAACGTAGTTAATGCCTGCATCGATGCAATAGCTGACAATGTCGCTGCGGTTTTTTATGAATTCCGGGTGATTCAGAACGGGCCTCGACCATTCGTCCTTCTCAGTAACGCCCCGTATCAGGGTGCCGATACGCTTCCAGTGCCCACCCAGACACACAGCAGAGACCATCAGACCGGTCTTGCCCAACCGGCGATAATCCATCTTTTCGTTGTAATTCAAAGGCTTCTGGGCTGGCGTCTCACCGCCCACTAAAGGGGGCAATGCAGCCAGGCTGGCGACGAGGGCGCTATCGCGTACAAACTCGCGCCGACTAATCAATCTTCCTGTTCGAGAGTTCTTTTCAGTCATGTTCAAGCCTCCGTCTTTTTCGTCAGAATGAAATTCCCAAGGCTCGCCAAGATCTGCCCCGAGCATCGGACCCTTCACCGTCCACCTGCAGGTTATGGGACCGGCGCCGAAAGGTCAAACCGTTCCATCTCCGCCCAAGCGTCCAGTGGGTTCACTAGCTTTCCTCGGCTTAACCGGTCGTGCAATCAAACACTACGTAAGTCGGGGGCAGCGCGCAGTCTACCCGGCCGCCTCGGCTTGCCGCGAATGCGCTAGGCGCGCGACTCTTGGGCCTGCCGTACCTCGTGGTCTTGAGCCTCGGGTTCCGACTTCGGGGCGTGCGCAAAGATTTCGTACACCTGCTCGAAGGACCACAAATGCCTGTGGATCGCGCGCCGGGCCTTCCGCGGATTGCGCTCCTTCAAAGCCTGGACGATTTCCAAATGTTGGTCACAGGCAAGCTGGTGCGAGCCTGGAAGCTGCCGACTCTTCGCCACGGCTTCACGGATAAGATGCCGAATAGCTCCGAGTACTTGGGCCAGAATCTCATTCTTGGAAGCGGCTGCTATTGCCAAGTGAAAAGCTACATCGAGTTCCTGATCACGTCCCGCGGGATCGCTGGGATATAGCTGCAATTCTTTCGCGAGACGCTCCAGGTTCTGTAGGTCTTCCTCCGTAGCTCGTTCGGCGCAAAGTGTGGCCGCCCCGCCCTCCAAAACCCTGCGCGCCTCAAAAAGGTCGTTCATATCTTTCTCAGTCTTCAACAAACCCGGCGCGAAAACCCGTCCCAAGATGCTGGAAGGGCCTTCCGCGACGTAGGTTCCGTCTCCGGCGCGCATTCGCAGCATGCCCGCAAATGCCAGGGATCTCAGTGCTTCTCGCAAGGTGGACCGGCCGACGTGGAAGCCCCGACAGAGTTCGGATTCAGAGGGGAGCTTCTCGCCAGCCTTCCATCTGCCTTCCGAAATCATCCGCAGAACTTGGTGAGCTACCTGTTCAACTAGCGTTGTACGTGACACGGGTTTCAGCGGAGTCATATCTTGTTTAGGTCCCTTCTGGCGTGTCACCATGCCGTACATAATAACCCGGATCCGCCAAGATTAACTACCAACAGTTGGGCGGCCACTGTGAGGAGACAACCGAATTAGGCGACACAGGGCATTCGAACCTGGCGCTAAAAAAATGCTTGACATCAGCCTTACAAATAATAAGATATGTAGGTTGTCTGATATTTGTCAAGCACTTTTGCCGACCTTCCGCGGCGAGCTATGCTGGCCAATAAAGATGTCGGTTCCCCCACGTGTCAAACCACAGCCGGTTTTCTGAACTTGATCACTACTGTCGCGTCGGGCAAACGGATAAAGGATTAAGGAGGCTCAGATGTCTGCCAGACACTCGAAGGCATGGATTATCTCAACTGTGTTTGTCGCGCTCATGCCAGTGTTGGGCTGGGCGCAAAGTTTCACCGGTTCTATCAGCGGTACGGTGACAGACCCCTCGGGGGCGGTAGTTCCATCTGCCGAGCTGACGCTTACATCCGTGGCCACTGGGGCAGTAAGGAAATCTACCACCGGCCCGGACGGCCTCTACCTCTTTGGGAACTTGCAGCAGGGCGCTTACGAGTTGCAGGTCACCGCCAAGGGATTCCGGGACTTAGTGCAGAGGGGTATTGCCGTCAGTGTCAACGAATGGGTGCGAGTCGGTGTGAAGCTCGAAGTCGGCATTGCCACGCAGACCATAGAGGTGACGGCCCTCGCCTCCCCTCTCAACTTTGAGAACGCAGAGGTGAAACAGGCTATCAGTCCAGAAGTGATAGCAGGCCTTCCCCTGGTGGTGCAAGGGAACACGCGCTCGGCGGCTAACTTTATTGTGTTGGCACCGGGTGTGACTACGGGAGGCGGCGGGAACCCGTTTGACGCGCGGATCAACGGCGGCATGCAGATGGGCGATGAAGCGGTGCTGGACGGCGTCAGCATGCAACAGGGGCTGATGAGCCAAAGCGGCATGGTTTCCCTGGGCAACGACTACCCGATGACGCCGGAGGCTACGGCCGAGGTCACCTTGCTTACCTCGAACTACGAGCCGCAGTACGGTTCGACGACTTCAGGGGTGATCACGGCGATAACGAAGTCGGGCTCGAGCGCATTCCACGGGGAACTGCACGAATTCCTGCGCAATACCAAACTCAATGCACGCCAGTATGGCATTGACTTCGTGCCGAAGGACCAGGAGAACGAGTTCGGCGGTTCCATTGGCGGGCCCGTGAAGGGGGTTCCTGGCCTTTCGAGAGGTCAGAACAAGACTTTCTTTTTCGTGGCCTTCGACGAATGGTACATCCGCGGCGGCTCGCGGCGGCCAATAGTCAGCATTCCCACCGGGAAGATGCGGATCGGCGATTTCAGTGAGTGGCCTGACCCGATCTTTGACCCCGCCACCACGCGTGCGAACCCGAGCTTCGATCCGAATCAGGATGTAGGATCTGACAACCTGCCGTTCCTGCGCGATCAGTTCATGGGTTGTGACGGCAACACACCGAATGTCATCTGCCCCACGGATCCGCGGCTCGAGAACTCCTTAGCCACACAGTGGCTGCAGCATCTTCCCAAACCCGACTACCCGGGGCCATTAAACAATTACATCTCTCCTGTCCCTGTAGCCGATATCAGCGGGGCGGAAGCAGACCACCGAACCGCCCTCGACTGGCGGATTGACCACTACCGGGGCGAGAAAGACCATTTCTCTGTGGTGACCCATTATAAAGACACGGTCTTTCGCAAGTCCAGTACTCTCCCACAAATGCTCAGCTCGGAGGGCTACATTACCAAGGGTGGTGAGATCGGGCCTTGGGTCCACCGGCTCAATTGGGACCACACTTTCTCGCCGAACGTGCTGAACAACTTCAATTACGGATATTTGAATTTCAGAGGTGTTGAGACCTGCGTGGATAAGGGCTTTGCTGATCAAATGCCCCAGATACCAGGCGTGTCCAGCCACGACTCCCCTCCACAGATCTACCTGGAAGACTACGAGACCATGGGTTGCGGCGGCATGGACTGGTATGAGAGCCGGCCGACAAACGTCGTGAACGACCTGCTAACGTGGGTTCGCGGCAAGCATACTTTCAAATTTGGCGGCGAATACCGCAGGCTAGAGCTCAACACCAGAAACCATGGGGGCTACGCAGGAGTTTTTTCTTTCAACCGAGGCAGCACGGGCCTGCTCGGCCTGGTGAGCGGCAATTCCGTCGCCAGTTTCCTGTTAGAACAGGTGGACTCTGGCACCGCCAGTTTCTTTGCTGTAGACCAAGCCTACATGCGCAGCGCGTCATGGAGTTTACACGCTGGCGACACGTGGAAGGTAACACCTAAGCTGAGCATTAGTTACGGAGTCCGCTGGGATGTAGCCCAGCCTTCCGTGGAGAAGTGGAACCACTTGGCCTTCTTTGATCCTGCGGGCACGAATCCAGGGGCGGGCAATCGCCCTGGCCGGATGGTTTGGGCCGACAGCCGCTCTCTCTCTCTCAACATCCCCTATGGGGAGGCGGGCTTCGGGAGACGGGCCCCCGAGGAAACCTGGTATAGGGGATTTGCTCCTCGCCTGGGGCTCGCTTACGCCTTGAACAACAAGACGGTCGTGCGCACCGGTTACGGCATCTTCTACCTGGGGTCTTACTACCCGGGTTGGGGTGGGGGAGCGTCGTTGGATGGGTTCATGAGCAGTCCAAGCTTCGGGAGCACACAAGGTGGGATGACGGCAGCCTTCCTCCTCAACGAAGGTTTGCCTCAGGGCTTCCAACTGCCGCCAGTCATCGATCAGTCCTTCCTCAACGGGCAGTGGGGTCCAACCTACCGACCATTTAATGCCAATCGTCTCCCTTACTCGCAACAGTGGAACCTGACCGTCGAGCACCAGTTTACCGATACCTTCTACATCACCGCGGCTTACGTGGGGAACAAGGGGACGCGCCTGTTGTCTCAGAAGGTTCCGCTGAACGCGCTAAACCCGAACCTGTTGTCCATGGGCTCGGCTCTCTTTGACGAGTTTCAACCAGGGCAAACCGTGCTGGATGGTGTCCCCAGTCCGTACGCCGGTTGGGAAACGCAATTGGGCGCTTGCGCGCCTTCCGTGGCCCAAGCGCTGACGCCTTTCCCGCAGTACTGTGGCCCCCTGACTGGACTGAACGAGAACGCTGGAAACTCGAGCTATCACTCCTTCCAGTTCAAGGCCGAGAAGCGCTACTCCCAGGGGGTCTGGTTCCTGGCCTCTTATACTTTGTCGAAGTTGCTGACCGACTCGGACGTCATCCAATCTACGTCGACAACTGGCGGGGGTTCTGGTGTGATTTCGCCGTTCGAAATGGAACGCAACAAAGCACTAGCCCTTGAGGATGTGCCGCAAACGCTCTCAGCGGCGTTCATTTACGAGCTACCGGTCGGAAGGGGCAAGCGCTTTCTGAACAAGGCGGGCGCGGCGGACAAGCTCCTGGGGGGGTGGGGATTTAACACCATCTTGCGCGTGCAGTCGGGCACTCCCTTCTTCTTCCGGTCGGGTGCGTGCACGGTGCCCGACCAGTTTCGAGTGGCTTGCATCCCTGCCATTCTTTCGGGGGCGGATCCCTTTGCCCAGACCAAGGGGGAGTTCGACCCTGCTAAAGGGGCACTATTCAACGCAAACGCGTTCGAGGACCCGGGGAGCTTTGACTTCTACTATGGGCAAGGACCGCGAGTGTCGAACGTACGAGGATTCGGTTACCACAACCAGGACTTTAGCTTGTTCAAGAGAACGCAGATTACCGAAAGGGTCGGCGTGGAGTTCCGGGCCGAGTTCTTCAACATGTGGAACTGGCACATCCTCAGCTGCACGTCGCGATGCTTTGGGGGGGGAGCGTTCGACAATGATGTGGCCAGCCCGGCCTTCGGGGAGTGGAATGGCGCCGTAAGCAGTCCGCGAACCATCCAGTTCGGGGCCAAAATCACGTTCTGAGCGGGCTAGCACCGTCTCGGGTAGACCCTTCCGTGCTGAACCCGGGAGATGCCGAGCATCTCCCGGGCGGCCCCGATTCACTTCCAGCCGCACAACGCCCACGCGCACGACGAGCTCTGGGTCACGCTCCTAGAAAAGGGCGACTTGGATGAGGCTATTGCCGAATGCGGTGCGGCAATTCGGCTTCAGCGGGGTAATGCCGCGACCCACTGCATCCTTGGTAACGCGCTCAGAAAGAAGCACGACGTGGAGTCGGTCGTCGCTGAATATCGCACGGCGATTCGGCTCCGGCCGGATCTCGCCGACGCGCACCACAACCTCGGTGTGTTGCTCGGGGCGAAGGGCGTAGCGCGAAACCACCAACAACGCGACAAGAAAAGGGAGGCTGACATGCTGCACCAAATCAAGCGGAGAGACTTCCTGCAATTTACCGTAGCCGGAACTGCACTGGGCGTAGGAGCTTCTAACCTTGGAGCGGTTGGTGCAGACCCGAGAGGATCAAGACTGATGAGCCCGGGCTGCAGAAGAACAAGAGTGAAGGTGGCCAGGATCTACCTGGGCGGTCCGGGAGGAGGTGTTTGGGGAAAACCGAATCTTGACCTTCAGGAGGAGATCCGCTCCTACCAAGCCGAATTTGACACCATGAAGGATCAATTCTCCGACGTTGACTTTGTGGTCGATCAGTTGGTGAGCTTCCCGCGCCAGGTTGAAGAGATCAAGGATAGACTAAGAAGTGCCGACGGCATTCTGGCAATTCACGTGAACGCTGATTTGCGACCCCTTCTTACGGAGATCCTCAGGGTGGGTCGTCCTACGATGGTTTTCGCTATTCCTTATTCCGGGCATGGTTGGGTTGAGTTAGGCGCCATGCGGAAACAGGAAGCAGGCGCCAAGATGGAATGTATGCTCACCAGCGACCGCAAGCAACTGGCGATTGCGATCAGACCCTTTCGGGCGATACATCACCTAAAGGACGCTAAGATTCTCGACCTCACAACTAGGTCAAAGCATGCTCAATACGCCAGCGCTGTCCGAAGCAAATTCGGAACGGAGATTAAACAGATCGACTTGCAGCAAGTGCGCGATGCCTACGAGGGTGTGAGCGAAAGTGAAGCAAAGGCCGAGGCCGACCGTTGGATTCAAGGGGCCGTAGAGGTTGTCGAACCTACCAAGGAAGAAATCATCAAGTCCTGCCGGCTGGCGCTGGCATTCGAGCAGTTGTTAGAGAAAGAAGATGCAACGGTAATGACGGTGGATTGCTATGGCACCATGTGGGACCGGACGATCAAAACCCCTGCCTTCCCCTGTCTCGGTTTCTCCTACCTAAACAACATGGGGCTGGGTGGAATCTGTGAATCCGACTTGCCGTGTGCCATGACCCACATTTTGTTCCAAGGTTTGGTAGGGAAGCCGGGTTTTGTCAACGACCCGACTATGGATGAATCGAAGAACGCCATTATCCTAGCGCACTGCATGGGTACGCCGAAGATGGATGGCCCGGATAAGCCGGCTGCTCCATACGAGTTGCGTACCGTCGCGGAACGCGAGGAGGGAGTTGTGGCACAAGTCAAAATGAACGTCGGCCAGAAAGTGACTCAGGCTAACCTAGTCGGGGCCGATCTGCTGGTGTACTTCACCGGCGAGATAGTCGACGTTCCCTACACGGATCGAGGGTGTCGCACGAAAATCACGGTCAAACTAGATGGTGATGCAGAAAACCTATGGGAGAACTGGGGAAGTTGGCATGCACCTATTGGTCACGAATAACTGTCGGAGGACTGGGCCCCTATGCTGCACAGGGTAACGTGTTACGGCGATCTCACCAAAGACCTTGAGCACTTCTGCAGGTTTGAGGGGATCAGGATGATAAATGAAGCAGTCTGAAACGAAG
>Ga0315277_10005124_pt1 | contig 17340 bp, 12 predicted proteins | sample YL17G05_15_MG_FD_203695 | JGI IMG/M metagenome (GOLD analysis project Ga0315277, IMG submission 203695) | Sediment microbial communities from Yellowstone Lake, YNP, Wyoming, USA - YL17G05_15 | ecosystem: Environmental > Aquatic > Freshwater > Lake > Sediment | place: USA: Wyoming | collected... | reverse complement strand
AACTCAGTGACAATCTGCTCCGGCGTGTAACCGGCACGGTGATAGCCTACGATTACGTCTACTCCCACACGGGTGGCCTTGATCACGGCACGGGAACCACTGCGGCTTTCAACGATTTCGACGTGCGGGTGCTGTGGCAATAGATGGTACGTCAGCCACTCCTCAACGAACTGGTCCGGCGATTGGTGGCGTGACGTTGCCTCTTTTACCACTGCCTGGTACACTCTCTTTGAGACGTAGATGGTTTCTGGCATCTTGCCTCCCACCTGTATGATACCCTCAAATCATCTGGACTCGATTATACACCCGTCCACATCGCGTGCAAGTGCCCCTTACCTTCTGCAAGGCTCTGCCAGACGCCCCTCGCAAGTCGCCCCCAGGACTGTCCGATCCGCGTTCCAGCTCTCCCTGGCGCTCGCAGCCCCCGTCCTCGGGGGCGTCCCATACAGAACGACGCTATCATGTCGCCCCCAGGACTATCCGATCCGCGTTCATCCGTCCCATCCGCCCGGATGTACTCATCCGCTTTGTCCGCGTTCCAACTTCCCATCCGCCCCCACCTGGTGTACAATTCAAGGCAATGGAACGAGAAACCCAGTTCACTCACGACACCTATCTCTCCCCCTTCATCTGGCGCTACGGCTCCCAGGAGATGCGGGCGCTCTGCGGCCGGATGCACCGGCGCCTCCTCTGGCGCCGCGTGTGGGTCGCCCTGGCCACTGTCCAACACCAGGCCGGCCTGGTCACTGCCGGGCAATTGGCCGACCTGCGGGTGCACCAGGACGACGTGGGCCTGGCCCGCGCCGCCGAGATCGAGGCCGAGATCCACCGCGACAGATCCGCTGAAGCCATCAACGCCCACAACACATTCGATCAGCCGGCTGCGATAAAGCCTGCCGCGTTCGATGGGGCGACACTCACTGGTGGTGCTTTGCTGGTCAATCTGCCAGCAGAGTCGGCTGTAGTCTTGAGAATAGAGTGAAAGGGAGCAGCATGGACGAATTCTACGTGACCATCATCCACCGGCCAGAGATGGTACCAGAGTATCTCCAGAAGGAGGCGGAGGAGGGCAAGCAGGAAGACCTTGCCCGCAGCGCAGTCATCCAGGAGTCGCTCGATATTTTCCGCACGCAGCAGCAGGTGGCCCACGACAACGGCCTGCGGACCACCATCCAGATGACGTACGCCAGCCTGTTCAATGCGGAGGCGGTGGCGCTTGCCCGCGAGCATCACGAGCAGTACGGCGACGAAATCGGCTCGACCTTCCTCGGCATTCAGTGCCAGCAGTTCCGCGACAGGTTCAAGTCGAGGGAACTGGCGATCTGGCTCTTTTCGATGGAAGACAAGAGACGGATCGTGGACGAGGTGTTGGGCAAGTTCTACGAGGTGTTTGGCTTCTATCCCACCTCGACCGGCTCCTACTACTTGGACGCCGAACTGGTTAATTACGTCAAGGAAAGGTATCCGATGATCAAGGTCGCGGTGGCGACCTGCTGGGAGGAAGGCCCGAAGGCCTATCATAACGCCAACAATTCCTGGTACACGATCCACGACGGCAGCCCCTGGAATCCCTGGATCCCGTCGAAGCGCAATATCCACTGCCCGTCCTCGGACGAGGAAGACGACATTGGCATCGTGGCCATCCCGCACCTCTCGCGTGACCTGATGGCTGTCTTCGACGGTCCCGGTTCCTACTATGGCACCCACCCGCAGAACATCCTTCGCGGCATGGTGTACGAAGACCGCGAAATCCCGTACTTTAGAAACATCGTAGACCAATACCGCGCTATGGCCAAGTATAACCGCGGCTATGCCTACAACATGATGTTCGTGGGGCCTGGCTGGATGAGCAAGAGCGGTCGCTGGGAAGCGGATTATGACTTCTTGCTCAAGAGTTACCAGGACGGCATGGCTTATTACGGGCAACTCAAGAAAGCAGGGAAAGCCCAAGACGTGACGATGAGCGAGTTTGCCGACATCTATCGCCAGGGCCGCCCGTACACCCGCCCCGAATGTACCCTGTGGAAGGATATTCTATATGGCTCGAAGCGGCAGCAGTTCTGGTACGCCGACCCGTGGATGCGCCTCTGCCTGGACATGAACCAGGGCGGCGCGATGATTGACCTGCGGCCCTATGCAGCCAAGTTGGTGCGGCCATGCGGCGTGGGCACCAAGTGTCTGCAGGACGCCTCCTATCCCTTCCTGGTGCAGTCCCTTTACCGGGCCGGCTACTTTACCCACTACGCCGGTGAAGGGGCCGTCAAGAGCTGCAAGTTCAGCCACAAAGGTGAGGAGGTAGATCTGTGTACCTGCCGCACGCTGGCCTCTTTCTCGGAAGAGGGCGATACTCGGGTCGTGACACTTGACCTGGTAGACATCGAGTTCAGCCGGTTTACCATCCACGTGCAATCGCTTTTCCGCTTCGCCGAGGGCACGGGCGAGGTCGAGATCGTGAGGAGGATCGTGGATACCGGCGATCCGCAGGCGGAGGTGACCATTGACGAGTACATCACCGCCTGCTACGGCACTACAGAATATCCCGAGGACCTGACCGGGGTTAGGCTCACCGTGAAAGGTGCGTCCGAGACCGAAAGCGTAGACTACGCCTACAAGTGCCGCGAAGTGGAAGTATCCGGCGTCGCGCTGGCCGAGGCGTTGGTGCCACAGGTGGATACGCGCCTGACCATGCACACAGACACGGACGAGGCCAGCGGCTATTTCCGTGAGGGGTTCGCGTTCTCGCCGATGTACACGGTCGGAATCAAAAAGACCGTCAAGGGGAAAGGGGAGTTGCGCACGTGGCTCAAGGTAGAAAAGGCAAGTTGAACTATCGCTGCCCGCGCTGCCTGATGCGGGAAATTGATATGGATATGCTCTACGACCGGGATGCGGACGAGTACTACTGCCTGCGCTGCTCCTTCGTCGGGAACGAGCGGGAGGTGCTCCGCCTCAACGCCCAGTTCCGCGCCAAGTACCTGGACCGGACCAGGAGGATCACCGATTTCTAACTGTCCGATCCGCGTTCATCCGTCCCATCCGCCCGGATGTACTCATCCGCTTTGTCCGCGTTCCAGCCTCCGATTATAAGGCTCGCAGCCCCTGTCCCGGGGGCGTCCCACCCGCCTACCCACTAACCGAGCATATACACCTCCGCAGAGCGTCATTCAGGTCTTCGCGGGTGAGACTCTCCGCTTTCGCCAGGTACAGGGATTCGTCACACAGAAAACACGTCGGTTGCTCCTCATCAAACACCAACGTCACGGCCACGTCAACGTACTTCTCTCCATTGTCCGCCGTGTGCCAGAGTTGCCACACCCCGACACCCTGACGCTCAACTTGACTATCCGGAAAAGCCCAACGGGTCAGTTGCTCCAGGGCCTTCGTGACCATGCCATCGTATTGGTTCGCAACTTCTGCTTGTTGGCGCTGCAACTGTGCCCGCTTTTGCTGTTTCACGGCTTCTCGCTCCTCACGGCTTTTGCCTCCGAATAGCCCGCTCATAGGATGACCTCACTTGAATATTCTTTTCATATAGTCGTACTCGCTGTTGCGCTCCAGGAAGAGGATATGCGCCGCGGCGAACTTTTCCCTGTCCCATGACCCGTCGTCGTATCTCTTGCGGAGATCGTCGTAGGCCGTGGCGGAGATGATGTACGAATCCAGCGTGATGTCCCTCCGGCGGCTTCTGGCGCTGATCTCCTGCGCCAGGTCCGGCAGGCGCTCGTGCAACTGCGCCTTTTCATCGTGCTGATACGCCTCCGCATAAAGCATCCCATGGGGCTCGACGAAGACGATGTGCTGCTTCTCTCCGGCGACGATCCACAGGATAAAGTCCGGATAAAAGTGACGTTCCTCAAAGAAACCGATTCCGCTTCCCCGGCTCAGGTTGCGCAGCAGGAACACCTGTGCCTTGACCAGTGATTTGTCCTTCTCTTGTGCCCAATATGCCTTCATATCCCGGACGAACTGCGCTTCGCTGTCGCTGAGTCCGGGGGGAGTCATCCTCACCTTGTCTCCGCGCTCTACCAGCAAAGGCTGGTACAGATGCCGGTCAAAGTGGATACGAGGCAGGTCGGCTGTCTCCTTCTGGTACAGCGCTTCCGCATCCTTGAGGAGTCGTTCGACGGCGGATATCAAGGCGCGTTCGGACCGCCGGATCCTGACCACGTATCCGCCGGCCTGGCCTTCCCTCACCACCCCCTGGCTGAAGCGGAGATTCGGGTCGCTCTCGTCGAGAGTTCGATAGACCATGTGATGCGCTTCCCACCGCTCCCGGTTTGCCCGGTAGAAATCGTCGGCGTACTTGCGCAGGATGCTGACCACGGCTTCCTGCAGCAGGGCAGTTCCGGCAAACGAAGTGGGCCTGACCACGGCCTCGTCGGCCACCAGCCGGTACAGCCGCGCGGGCGTGGTCGTCGTGAGAATTCTCCGCGGTGCGTCCGGCGGCACCACCAGATTGGTCAGCCCTTTCCGTTCCTTGTATTCGAGCAGGTCGAGGTAGGCCCGTTCCCAATCCACAAACTGGAGGCTGTCCTGCGGGATGGGCTGCTCGCGCCCTGCCTGTCCCTCAACCATCGTGATGCCCGCCGCGCCGCTCTGTATGGACTCGACTTTCAGCGACATGTCCACGCGCACCGGCAGCATATCAGGATCGGGCTCCAGCACGATCGCCGCCTGGGAGCCGAAATGGCGGTCTTCCGGCACGCGCGGCACCACCAGCCCCTTGCGCAGGAATTCCTGGTTGGCCCACACGAACAGCGGCAGCTCCACCGCCTCTTCGGTCTCCACCCCTTCCTTCTCCAGGTACTGGCGGAACTGGCCCATGTAGTTGGCCCGCACGGCGAAAATGTTCAGCGTCTCCAGCAGGCTCACGTGCTCCGGGTGTGGGCCGTCCAGCGCTGCGCTCCGCTTGAGGCTGAACCCCTTGCCGCGCAGACGCACGCCCCGCCCGAACAACTGGATGATCTGTGAGCCTTCCTGGCGGCCGATGTTGAGCAGGCCCATGGTCGAGACGCGCCAGGAATTCCAGCCCTCCATGAACTTTTTGGCGCCGATGAGGATTTCGATGCTCGTGTCCGGTCGGCCGATGCGGTCGAACAGCGAGCCGGTGATGGCGTCCTCCTCCAGCATGATCCCCGAGCCGTCCTCCTCCACGAGTCTCTTGAACGCGCTGGTGTCGCCGATGTAGATGAGACCAAAGTAGTCTTCCGCGCCGCCGGCCTTCAGGCCGATTTCCCCCGCGCCGCCGCGGATGTCACACAGGTGCAGGCCGCCGGCCGCGGGCGCGTGAAGCACCTGGCTGAGGACGTCCTGATACGCCGCTTCGGGGGAGAGGCCGCTCCCTCGAAGAAGGGCAAACTTGCCCTCGAACACATCCTGGCCATCGGGGGTCGTCAGGCCGGTCTTGCCTGCGACCAGTTTCTTGACCGTCCTGACCGCCCAGCCCCGCCTGTTCTCCAGGACGTGATGCAGGAACCGAACCACGGTGAGGACGTCGCTGCGCTTCCGCTTGCCCTCGGTGTAGACCGCGTTCACGGTGCTGCCGACAAAGACCCACAGTGGCCGCTCCAGGTTATAGGGCCGCAGGGCCTTTGCCTGTTCCTCGAACACGCGCTGCTGCTCGTAAAACGATAGCAGGTTGCCCAGTAGCAGCGTCTCCGTCTGCTCCTCGGTCGTCTCCTGCTTGAGGTTCAGAACGCGAAAGTCCTTGCCGTAGCCGTCGCCGTAAAAGTAGCGGTAGGAGTAGTCGAAGGCGATGGCCTTGCCGTACTCGGCCGTCAGTTGGTCGTTGCGCGCCGCGGTCAGGGCCTGCCCGAACGTGGCGCTGTACTCGAAGGTGAAGCCCGTCTCGCCCAGTGCATCGCGGAACTTGCGCCAGGCCTCGCCGCCCGAGCCCTTGTGCCCCTCGTCTACCAGGATCAGGTTGTTGCCCTCAAAGGCCTCCACCGGCACGCTCACCCCGCCGCCACGCTTTTCTTCGACCAGTTTGGTAATCTCGATCACCCGTACCGCGTCTTTCGCGGCCAGACCCAGCCCGCTCTCGTTCAGGTCGAAGCGCCGGGCGGGTATCCCCGAGGCCGCCAGTTCCGCCAGGTGCTGGTCGCTCAAGCCCTCGTTCGGCGTGATGAGCAGGATGTTGTCCAGCGGCTGGTCGTTATAGTGCAGGAACTGGCGGTAGTTGATGTGCATGATGAGCGTCTTGCCGCTGCCGGTCGCCATCCAGAAGGCCAGTTTCTTCAAGTCCGCTGCGGAAAACTCGGCGTCCTGGGGTTCCCCGGCCAGTCTTTTGGCGTTGCGCGCGGCGACGAAACTGTTCAGCGAGCGGAGCATCTCCGCCCGCCGGTGAAAGTAGTGGTCCAGAAAGACCTCGGCGTAGAGCGCGGCCAGATACTGAAAGTAGCGCAGGGTGATCGGCTCCGGCCGGCGGGCGTTCATCGCCTGCAGGTGGGCGTAGATGTTGTCGTCGTAGCGGGCCAGATCAGCCCGCGGGAGCTTGACCTTCTCCCCGCGCCCGATCAGGTGGTAATAGACGGAACTGCGGGCCGTGGAGTCGAACCCTTCGTCAGCCTCTTTTATGTCCGCCAGCAGGTCGCGGTTGCGCGGGTAGCCGAAGAGGTCGTTCAGCCACGCCAGCAGGATTAGCCGCGCTTCGAGTTTGACGTATTCCGATGCGCTGAACTGCACTTCCGTCATCCAATGCTCCCCATGTTCTCACACCAAGACACAAAGACACCAAGTTTTCATCTCTATGGACTCACACAAAGACACGAAGACACCAAGTTTTCTTCTTTGTGTTCTTTGTGTCTTTGTGTGAGGCATGCTTCACTTTCCCTCTACGATCCCCTCCAGCGCCGCGATCAGGGATGGCAGATCTTGCTCGATAATGTCCCACAGGATGTCCAGATCCACCGCATCATAGCCATGGACCAGCCGATGGCGCAGGCCGACGATTTGTCGCCAGGGTATCTGCGGGTATTTCTCTCGCCTCTCTTCGGATACCCGATTCGCAGCCTCGCCAACCACCTCCAGCAGGCGCGTGAGTGCCAGTTCTAGCGTGCGATCCGATTCAAGGTCTGCGCGCTGCCTTCCCTTGATAAGGTCGAGCGCCTCCTGTCCGTATTCCAGCATGTGGCGCAGCCGCACAATATCGTCATGCTGTGGCATAAAGTGTCTCCGCTTCAGCAATCACCCTGTCCCGGAAAAACTTGCTCAAGAATCCGGGTGTATTTAAGTCCACCTTGCGCCCAAGCAGTTCGGAAAGTTCCTGCTCAAGGGCGAAAAAGCGCAAGCCGACCCTTGTTCCCGGTTCGAATTCGACCAACACGTCCACGTCACTTTCGGGGGCAAAGTCTTCGCGCAGCACCGATCCGAAAAAAGCCAGCCTGCGAATGTGATGGCGCCGGCAGAACGCCGCGATCTCTTCTTTCGGAACCTCGATCTTCATCTTCAAGCCTCCATAGGGTATCACACAAAGACACGAAGACACCAAGTTTTTTCTTAATTTCTTTGTACCTTTGTGTCTTTGTGTGAGATCAATCATGCCTCCACGGGCGCGAACATGCGGGCCTTGAAGACCGGCTCCAGCGCCCGCGCGCCGGGGATGAACGAATCGCCGTTGACAAAGACCTCGTCCGCCCCCTCGGCCAGTTTCTGCTCGGCCACGAACTGCTTGTCGCGCTCCAGGTCGGCCTGCTGCCAGCCCTCGGTTTCGCGCCAAATGGCGGTGACTTGCCGGTGGTCAATCCGGCCGCGATAGACCAGGTAGCGCCGCCCGTCGTCGTCGCAAACGCACCGGGTCTGGACGTGCAGGCCGAGCAGGTAGTTGAAGGTTTCGGGGATGTCCACCGGTTTCTGGCGCGTCTGGCCGTCGGCGTGAATGTGCAGTCTGTAGTCGAACGGCCGGGCCAGTTTCTCCACGTTCAGCAGCGTCTCGCTTGCCCGCGTCTCCCAGCGGAGCATGTACTGGAGCAGGTAGTCGTCGAACTGCATCGCCTGCTGGCCGGCATCGTCGTCGAAGGCGATGTTGTTCAGCGCGTCCTCGTAGGATTCCAGGCGGATGACCTTGACGATGCGCGGGCTGCGCTCCGCCTCTTCCGCCGTGGCCATGCGCTTTGGCTTGCCGTCCTTCCATTCGGGGGCGAAGGTAGCTTTTTTGATGCGCGGGAGAAGGACGGTGTCGAAGTAGTCGGCCATCTCGACCAGGATGAACTTGCGCCTGCCACCGTCCTCGCGATTGAGGTTGATAACTGCATGGCCAGTAGTGCCGGAACCAGCGAAGTAATCAAGCACTAAGTCGCCTGACTCAGAAGCAATCGTGCACACGCGCTCGATAAGCCCCTCCGGTTTGGGCGTGCCGAAGGCTATCAATTCAGCAAAGAGAGCTTTCATCTCTGCTTTCGAGGTCCGATTACTACCCACTTCGCTGTGAGGCCAAATAGTCTCAGGCGGTCTTCCAGGATTCTCGTCAGCATAGATTCGATAATAAGGCGTCCAGCCACTTCTGCCCTGGATCCATTCAATACGGGACTTTTCCTTCTCTGTCTTTTCTGCACGCCATCGCCATGCTCCGTCAGTTCCGTCTTGTCGCTTGGGGAAGACTTGGGTACCATCCGGTGCTGTAAGCGCATAGTATAATGTCGGGCGTGCCCCTCGAGTTTCGCCTTGACCGCCCATTGCCCGTAGCGGCTTCAAGTAATACTTGCGTCCATTTTCATCGGTCTTAGCGTAGTGCGCAGGTGTTTCCCCTTCATCAGTCATCAATCGATGCCAATACGTCAGCGCCTTGTTCCTAGCACATACAAGCAGATGATCGTGTCTTACTGAGAAAAAGTCGGCATCCATGCGTGGGCTGTCAGCCTTTTCCCAAATGACGTCGCCCAGAAAACTGCCGTTCCCGTAAACCCCATCCAGCAGGAATCGCAGGGAAGCAACTTCTACGTCGTCAATACTGACAAAAAGCGAACCGCTCGGCTGACAAAGATTCCTGCCGAGCGGCAGACGGTCACCCAACATCGCAAGCCAGCTCGAGTACTGATAGCTATCCTTGTAAACGAACCCGTCACCGCCGGTGTTATACGGTGGATCAATGTAGGTACATTTCACCTGCTCTCTGTATTTCTCCAGGAGCAGACTCAACGCTTGCCAGTTCTCGCTGTGGACTAGCAAGCCATCGGTCATCTCGTCCAGGTCGCTGAAACTGCCCAGCAGGCGGTCCACCAAGTCGCGATCAAAGTGCCTGGTATCGAGTACCAGCGTCGGGTGGGCCTTTAGGAAGGCAATGCGCCTGTCCTGTCTGCTCTGGCCGGCGGTGAAGAGGTCGGTTTTCTCCTCGTCAATGTGGAAGAGTTCCTTCCACTCGTCCCACTGCGCTTCACAGGCGGCAATCTCGGGGTAAAAGCCCTCGGCGATGTTCCGCACCGTGATGCAGTACTGCGTCTCGGTGATGAATTTGCGCTTCTCCCACAGCGTCTTTTGGAATTCCTCGATCTGAGCGAGGAAGGCGATGATCCGGCCGCCCACGGCCTTGATCACACGCATCATCTGGAACCAGCCCTCGGCGCGCTCCTCGCCGGCGGCTTCCATCTCGTCCAGGTTCAGCACCTCGTTCTTGAGATAAAAGTCCAGTTCGCGCGAGAGAAAGCCCTGCAGGTCCTTGTGGATGAAAAAGTCGGACGTGTTGCGCCGGGCGTACTGGCGCAGGTGGTGTTCGAGGTAGGTGACGGGCTGGCCGTCGCTGGTCTTGCGCCTTTCCGCCGTCAGGGCGGCGAGCGCTGGCGCGGCAGTCTTGGGCGTCAAGCGCCTGGGGATCTTGGTCACTGCGTCGGCGATGATGGCCTCTTGCTGGTTCTTCCCGCCGTAGGCGATCTCCTCCTGCCCGGTCAGCGGCCGGTACTCGAAGGGGATGGCCAGTTGGCGCGCGGCCTCGTCCCAGGCCATCTCCACCGGGCGGGGCAGGAAGAAGCGCTTGTCGCCCTTGACGTTGTCCTGCTCCACGTCGGCGGCCTGTAGCTTGAAATGCACGCTCACACCGTTGGGGGCAGTGAAGGCGTAATCGGTAAAGTGCTCGGCGGTCTTGACATAGTACTGGTCGTGGTTGGCCCAGTAGAGATACACCTCTTCGCCGTTGTAGGGGATGGCGTAGCGTTCGCGTTTGGAGTAGCGGCGTTTGGAGATGAAATCGCCGTCCTGGTAGTAGCGGCTGAAGAAGGCGTACAGGTGGTTGTAAATGGCGGCTTCGAGGGCGTCGCGCCCGCGCGCGGCGGCGGCTTCCGCCTTCAGAGCCAGGTACTTTTTGCCCAGCTTTGTTTCATGGTGCTTGACCAAGTTGCCGGAAGCGTCGAGGGCGTCCGGGTCCAGCGTTTCTTTGATCTGCGCGGCAACTTCTTTTAGTTCCGCAGCAGCCTGCGACTGTTCCGCCAGCGCGCCGCGGTCCAGTTCCTCGGTGACGGCCTGGGGCAGGTCATGGGTGATGAACCGCTCCACCACGTCCCGCTTGTGGTTCATGATGCGGTAGATGCCAAAGTCCAGGTCGGCACAGTCGAACTGGAACAGATCCCGCAACAGACTCTGAAACTTCTCCAACGGCTTACTCATCAGCACCCCTCTTCCGGTTGCTATTGACCCCCATCGTTGCGGATGTCAAGTCTCTGATTGATGCATACTAAGTGCTGTGGCATAAGCCTCATCGAAGGGCATACCCGTGTCTGCCGACGGTTCGACGCGCTTGAGTGCGACGTGCATCAGGCACATGAGCTGAAGACCAGAGAAACTCTCGCCAGGCAGAGAGCGCAGGGTGTATTTCTGCTCTGATGAAGCATAGTCCAGACCGAAACGGCCCATCAGGCTGATTTCGGAGGCCACCTGGAGCACCTCTCCATCATCCATGTTCTCGAATCTCTGGAGTGCCCCCAGGAGATACATGACGACTGCGGGTTCCTTCTGCCTCAAGAGCTCCAGATTGGTAGGCCCTTCCAGACCTGGCAAAACAGAGGAGTCAGATGCCTTGCCGCCCCCATTCTCCGACCGCCACTCGTACCACTCTTGTAGGTCGAGGATCGTGGCAAATTCATCAACCAGGTCGTACTCGTCTCCGGGCCTGAGATCAGGCATTCTGTTCTTCCACACCTCGAAAAGCCTGTGGCCTGTGGAGAAAAGACGTGATTGGCGATAGGGGACGGCGTATGCGGTGGCGCCAGCGAGGAGAAAGTCTGTGAACAAAGCATAGGCGCAGTTCATAGCGATGTTGCCCTGGTAGATACGAGGAGGAACCATATCGCGCAGGGATTTGTCTGTCAAGGCCTGGAGATTCTCGAGTTGGGTGGCGTGGAGTGAGACGACCTGGCTGGGGCGTATGAAATGGTAGCGATCGCGGAGACGATGCTCGATGACCATGTCGAGAGGAGCGTTGAACAGTTGGTTAGCCAGTCCACTGGTCAGCCGATTCATGAAATCAGCGATCAGCCCGTCACTGAAGCCCTTGCGCTGCAGTCTGTGCTTGCCGCCGTGGGAGTCATCCGTCGCATACTCTCTCACTATGTCCGTAGAGGTGAAGACCTTCCCACGCCCGGCCTGGCGGGCTTCGTAGGCGAGTTGGATGTGTTCAAACTCGTGGGCTATCAGGTGGGTGAGGATGACCGGTTCTGTGGCTCTATACTTGATGATATGGCGTGGTCGCCCGTATACCCACGCCAGCTTGGTACTGGCTTTTACGCTCAGGGTGTCGTCTTGCTCCAGGTCAATGGGATACCCAGTCCGTGCTGCATGGTCTTCCAGGGCCTCTCTCAAGCGTTCCATAATCTCTGTGTGGCTATCCTGAGCGATGCGACGGTTGACATCAACGTACAGGGCGCGGGCTTCGTCATACACTGGCTTGCTACGAGGATCCTGGGACTGGGGCTGTGCGAACAATTCCTCCAGTGCGACCAATGCCCGGTCGGGCTGACCTTCCCTCTCATACGACAGGGCCAGACCATATCTGGGATTGGGATAGGAGGGGTCGCCCTTGATCGCCTCTCGGAATAGGGCACGTGCGTGGTCCAGATGCCCCTGCTTGGCCTTGAGTGTTCCATAGTTATTGAGCAGGAAGACGTCATCCGGGCCCAATTCGTGGGCTTTCTGGTAGAAGCGGTCGGCTGCGGTCAAGTCGCCGTCGAATTGCATGTAAACATTGGCCAGGATAAGCCAGGCCCAGGCGTCATCGGGCTTGAGGCGCAGAACCTCGACCAGGTGCAGCTTGGCGGCCTTGCCGTCGCCTGATTCCATACAAGCCATGGCCAGGTTGCGGCGGGCGTCTATGTGGGCTGGCAGTACCTTCAGGACATCCTGGAACATGCGAATCGCTGCCTGGTACTTACCCTGTTCAGCAGATCGCACGGCACGCTTGTAGGTTTGGAGGGCCTGGGTGCTGCGATAATCATCTACCTGTGGGATGCTGATGGTGACAGTGCCACCCGTGATCGAGATATCGAGTGGTGATGGTATAAAGCCGTAGAGTTCTCTGACGAGGGCACTGGCTTCGTCCTCGGGTAGGATAGACAGGTCGGTGGGGTGATCTGGGTCAGTCAGGATATCTTGAAGTGGGATGCTGATGTCAGACACGTGTCCGTTCGCCTCCTAATTCGCCATGCCTTTGGTCGGGTCGTCAAGAAGCGCAAGGCGCTCATCCATAGTATATGGCAACCTGGCCTAGAAGTCAAAAATCAGTACGATCTCATCGGGCTCCGCAGGGCCGTGTACCCCGTCGTAGAAGATGGACGTGATGACGATGTTTCCAGTATCTGAATGTGAAACTGGGGTCGTATCCGATGGCCTGGGAGAAGAGGTCGGCGTAGGCGTGGGCTCCGATGATGCGGCCTTCGCTACCAACGGAAGGAAGAAGAGGAACCGCTCGATGTCGTCTATGCCTCCCTGCTGGAGATACGCCACGACGGTGGGGTCGGCGGATCATGGGCCTCCGTCTATGAGGATGTCGGTCCCGCACAGAGGTCAATGCCCCACAGGATTGTTGCACCGGATCAGGCAAACCCCGACCGCTGTCTGCCCACAAAGAAGAGGCCCCGGCTCACAAAGGCCGGGGCTTCTTGCGTAGGCCATTCTTTCTGTGCCCCGGGGGGAAGATCAGGCTTTCCACCAACCCGCTCGCGGTTATTGTACACCGCGCGGCGTATGGATGTATGCAACTTGCATCTCCCGCTTGTTCGCGAAGCCAAGCTTCTCGGCAAGCAGTTCCGAAGCCACATTGTAATAACACTGCCATTCCGGCTGTAGATCGTTGGCCAGACAGTGTTCCAGATACGCACAACCTGCCAGTGTTGCCAGGCCCTGACGACGATAGGCCTCTCCCGTGCCAATGCCGATCTCGGCTCGCCTATCACCTACAGCTACAGTTTGACAGTTACTGACAATCCGGCCATCTCGTATGACACAGAACCCAAACCCATGGGCGAGAAAACGCTCGATGCTACCCCATATCTCCACCGGTCCGCTCACGCGTGCTGCAATCTGTGCATCTATTCGCTGGACGAGATAGCCCGCAGGCATCCGCTCTCGCCAGCCGGCATGTCGTTCCCGAAATCGTAGCGGGTCGAAGTCAAAACTGGTGCGAATGAGGCGCTTAATGCCATTATCCCCAAACAGTTCTTCCAAAACATCAAGCCAGCCTTCATTGAACGTGAAGATAAAGAGATGCTCCTTCTGGGGGATGACTTCAATGCGCAACATGCTGCGGAACGCTGTATTGAAAGTCGCATTGACCATACTGCCGGCAAGATAGCAATTGTCCGACACGATCAGGCCCACACTTGGTTGTTCACGACTATCAACAAACACCCGCGCCGGTAAAATGCCATCCAGAACCATGAAGACGGCGGGGCGATGGTAGGCGATATACTGGAAGAACGGGCGGACGCGCTCATATTCTATTGCGGCTAGTTCGTCCATCGCATCGACCTTTCAATAATCTGCATCTGAAACATGCCCATATCAGAAGCTCTCGGCTCCACGACCCAGGTTTTTCACCTTCTGCAAGTAGGCGGCCACGCGTTGATGCAAGGCATGAGGGTAGGCGTACCCCAAACGATCGCCAACTTCGATCGCCACTTTGCGAAACAGGGCAATGGTCCTAAACATCCCCTCCCAATTCGCTTCCAGCGCGGCTCCGGTGTAGGTGCTTTCCAGGTCTGTCCAGAGGTCAGGGCGTAACCATTTCCTCAACCGTCGCCCATAGGGGCCGGGCTTTACCGACCACTGCTGGTCAATCTCCAGGTGCCATTCCAGCATAGGGCGCAGGTGTTCCTGCTTCATACAGTGATCCAGGATGTGTTTCGCCGCCATCAAGTCGTCGCGCCAGAGACACTTGGCCACGTACGTGGCTTCGAGAAAGAACACTTCCACCACCGTCTGATACTCGGTCTCAGTCGGCGGTGTCGGGATGTAAGCTGTATAGGTTGAGGGCTTCAGTCCGTCGGTCAGATGATCCTTGTCGAGCAGGACCCGGTAACCGGCGTCGAATTCATCTGGAAGGTGCAGATCGGCTGCGACTCGTCGCAAGATTTCGACCGGCCAGAGGGTGAAATCAATCTTGAGCCCGTTCTCATACTGGGTGACATAGGCGGACTTGACGAATCCACAATACGCTTCGAGTGGATCACGGTACACCGCCAGCACCGGACCGAAAGCCTCCAGCCAGGTCCGATCCGCATAGAAGGGGTGGACATCGAGCAATGCCAGGATGACGTCATAGTCGGAGAAAGCGTCCACCGGTGCATCGGGGATGGCGCGTGAACTGGTCAACACCATGGCCCGAACCAGAGGCTGATGGTCTACCCACCCGATCAAACGCTCGACAGTCTCTTCTTCTTTCCCCATTTTGTTCAGGCTCCCTTGCCTTCCCAAAAAGCGCAAGTCTTTCCTTGTGTCTTTGTGCCTTTGTGTGAGAATCCTCACCCGCCTGGTAGTGATAGTGTATTGCAATCTTGTGCACAAGTCAACACCCCATTCGCCAGGTGGCCTGGCCGCTGCCAGGCGACGCTCATCAGTCACCCCCTGGACTATCCGCTCCGCGTTCATCCGTCCCATCCGTGTTCATCTGCGTTCCGGCCTCCCCTCCCCCCCGCTCGCTTCCCATCTAGCATAACCTGGTGTACAATCTGGAGTGATGGAACGAGAAACCCAATTCACTTATGATACCTATCTTTCCCCCTTCACCTGGCGCTATGGCTCCGCAGAGATGCGGGCGCTCTGGAGCCAGGTGCACCGGCGCCAACTCTGGCGCCGCGTGTGGGTCGCCCTGGCCACCGTCCAGCACGAGGCCGGCCTGGTCACTGCCGAACAACTGGCCGACCTGCGGGCGCATCAGGACGACGTAGACCTGGCCCGCGCCGCCGAGATCGAGTCCGAAATCCACCACGACCTCATGGCGGAACTGCGCACCTTCGCCGAGCAGTGTCCCGTCGGCGGCGGGATCCTGCACCTGGGCGCCACCAGCGCCGACGTCGAAGACAACGCCGACGTCCTGTGCATCCGCGAGGCGCTCGACCTGCTGCTCGAACGGCTGCGCCCGCTCCTGGCCGACCTGGCCGGCCACATCGAGGCCCACGCCGACCGGGCCTGCATCGGCTTCACCCACCTCCAGCCGGCCGAACCCACCACCGTCGGCTACCGGCTGGCCGTCTATGGCCAGGACCTGCTGGAGGATCTCCACGAACTGCGCCGCCTGCACAAGCACATCCTGGGCAAGGGCATCAAGGGGGCGGTGGGCACCGGTGCCGCCTACGCGCAGTTGCTCGAGGGCACTCGGATGACGCCCGCCGCACTGGAGGCCGCCGTCATGGCGGAACTGGGGCTGCACGCTTTCCCCGTCGCCACCCAGGTCTACCCGCGTAAACAGGACTATCGCGTCTTGACGGTCCTCGCCGGGCTGGCGGTCTCCCTCTACCGCTTCGCCTTCGACCTGCGCTTCCTCCAATCGCCGCCGATCGGGGAGTGGAGCGAGCCCTTCGGGGCGCAGCAGGTGGGCTCGTCCGCCATGCCCTTCAAGCGCAATCCCGTCAATGCCGAGACGGTGGACAGCCTGGCCCGCTACGTGGCGGCGCTGCCGCGCGTGGCCTGGGACAACGCCGCCCACAGCCTGTTGGAGCGCACGCTGGACGATTCGGCCAGCCGCCGCCTCGTTCTGCCGGAGGCCTTCCTGGCCAGCGAAGAAATCGTCCGCCGTACGCACCACGTCCTGAAGGGTCTGCAGTTTCACGAACAGGCGATGGCGCGCAATCTGGCTACCTACGGCACCTTCGCCGCGACCGAACGGCTGCTGATGGAACTGGTGCGAGCCGGGGCCGACCGGCAGAAAATGCACGAAGCAATCCGCCAGTCTTGCCTGACCGCCTGGGGTCGCATCCAGCAGGGGGAACCCAATCCGTTGGCCGGCCTGCTGGCTGCCGACCCGCAGGTGCTGCGCTATCTGCCTGCCGGCCGCGTGCGCGAGTTGCTCGATGCCGGCGGGTACGTGGGCGACGCGCCAGAACGCGCACGCCAGGTGGCCCACGCCATCCGTGCGCACCTGGAATGACCTTCCCGAAAATTACAAGCGTGCCGCGAAACCCACGGATGCCATTCTTAAGTAGCGGTTCGCGTGGTCGGGATCTTGACTGTGCCTACCCAGCACCGCCTGTTGACGGCGGTGCGGCGATTTGCCCATCGCGCGATGATGGTGTACAATCTAGTGGCGGCGGGTAGAAAAGGCTTGCTATGCAGCGCATACTGCTGGCTACGTATCAGCGGGACATCACGCGACACTATGAACTGGCCCAGGCTCATGGAGCAGGGCTGGAAATCCAGGTCTATGCCTACGATACCGGGTTGCTCGACAGTGGATGGCGCGAGCTGCTTGACCAGCACAAGGCGCTGTTGCGGGACTTCCAGGGCGAACTGGCCGTTCACGGTGCTTTCTACAACCTTTCCCCGGCCAGCCCCGATGGGCGTATCGTGGCCTTGACCCGCGAGCGCTACATGTTGAACCTCGATATTGCCGCTGAGCTGGGTGCACGGACCGTCGTTTTTCACACCGACTTTCTCCCCATCGTGCGCAGCCCCGACTATCTCCCCGGCTGGGCCGAGCGCCAGGTAGAGTTCTGGACGCCGATGGTCGAGGAGGCGGCCAGGCGCGGGGTCGTGATCGCGCTGGAGAACATGTGGGAGCCGGACTCAAGCATCATCGGCGATGTCCTCGACCAGATTGATTCCCCTCACCTGTGTGCCTGCCTCGACGTGGGGCACGTCTACCTGTTCTCTGATTACCTGCCCCTGGAAGTCTGGATTGAGCGGACCCGCCATCGGATTGTGCAT
>Ga0315277_10005123_pt1 | contig 17341 bp, 7 predicted proteins | sample YL17G05_15_MG_FD_203695 | JGI IMG/M metagenome (GOLD analysis project Ga0315277, IMG submission 203695) | Sediment microbial communities from Yellowstone Lake, YNP, Wyoming, USA - YL17G05_15 | ecosystem: Environmental > Aquatic > Freshwater > Lake > Sediment | place: USA: Wyoming | collected... | reverse complement strand
CTACACCTTCGACAATCTCACCATCTCAGACGCAGTGGTCAACGTGTTGTTCGCACAAGAATGGAATGAGCAATACAGCGTCGGCGAGGTGGCCAGTTGGGCCTGGCTTGGGCCACTTGCAGTTTCACGTGGTACAACCGTACAACTCCCGGACTTGGAGATCGGCCTGAGAGGGTTCGAGCAAGTCAATCCCCATGCTGGCACTTCCTTCTCTGTCAACCAGATCTCGGCGCAGAACCCGCTCATCTTCGAGTGGGCGGCCTACCCAGGAGCCTCGGCTTACTGGGTGGATCTGGCCAAGGGAGACGACCTCAACGTCGTGTGGCAGTCGGCGCTCGTGAATGGCACAAGCGTAGCCTTTGAAGGCAGACTAGACGACGGGTCCAGCATCACGGCAGACACCTACTGGTGGGGCGTGGGAGCACGTGCGGGCGTTGGTGCCTACCAATTGACGGTCTACGGCTACCTGCCCTCCTTCGTTATCAAACCCTAGCCACTTTTCAGCCCCCCGAGGTAGCGCACGTGGCCCGGCCTGACAAGAGTCAGGCCGGGCCATTTTGGTTGAATAAGGTTCGTCTGAGCGGACAGAAGCCATCGAGAGCGGCAAATATTAAAATTGACGAAGTTTTCTGCACTTTTTCATAGTTTCTTAGCACCACTTTTATTTGATATTCACACATAACGCATACTTTCATGGTATAATGGGGGCGAACTACTCAAAACCAATCGGATCAAAGGAAGGTGTTTCCTTGAATCCCCACCAGGGAAGGAGGTGATGGCCTATAGCCCACAACAAATAGACACTTAACATGTTGGCTTCTATTGTCCCTCGTTGCAGAATCATACATAACACATACACCACAGGAACGGACACAGACATATTTCACGCAGGAAAGGAAAACCGCGATGAAAACGCTAAGGATAACCATTACTATACTGACGCTGGTGACACTTCTTGTGCCAGCGCTGGCAGTAGAAGCGCAAGGCCCAGACGAGCCGACGCGCCTGATCCCACCGCGAGACCACTCGACGGGCACGGGCGTGATGTTGTTGCACTCCACGCCTCCTCCCCCCCCACCTGACTACACAGCCGCCCTGGCGTTGGGTGCCGACCGGTTGCTGGCCCTACAGGCGGACATCACTGAGGACAACGCTGGCAACGGCGATCCCGACGCCGACCCGGAAGATGGTGGCTGGGACTGGGCCGTGGATCCGACGGCCACGGCACACAGCGCATCCCCCAGCCCGGAGAACACCTATGGTGTGACCGCCATGGGCCTGGTGGGAGCATACGCAGCCACCGGTGCCCCCCGCTACTGGACCGCTCTGCAGGATGCCGCTGCTGGCATCGCCGCGCGCCCGGGGGTGGATAGCTGTGGTGATTTCCGCTTCCTGGTCACACTCTCTCTAATCACCGGCAACCCTGCCTACGCAGCCCTGGCCAAGGAGCGCTACGACGCCAAGAAGGCTTCGTACGGCGGAGCTGCCGAGTGGGCAGAGGAGATCCGGGACGTGCGCGCCAACGTCCACCACCTGCCCAACGGCATCATCCCCTGGGACATCGGCGGTTGTGCCATGGATGCTGCCGCCTTGAACAAGTACTTCTCGGGCATGGACTACGATGCCGACGCCGATGCCATGGCCGAGGTCATCTACGCCGACCTGTATGAGAACAATCCTGGTTACTTCGACGAGACCGACCGTACCGAATGGTGGTGGACCCTGGGCATCGCCGGCGCGCTGTCGGCCTTCCGGGCGGCCAATGTCCACGCCACCGAGCAGGCAGCCCTGGCGCAGGCGCTGATGGGCTACCAGAACGACGGCACCACGAAAACCCCGGCCGGGGCCTGGGACTGGAACGACGACTATGGAGGTGGCGACTATCAGACCACGGCCTACGTCGTGATGGCGCTCATGGCGCACGGCACAAAAGAGGCCAGCATCGCCGCCTTGGCCGGCATCAACTGGCTGGTCAGCGCCCAGCGGCCCAATGGTAGGTGGTACTGGGACGAAGTGGATGAATACACGGAAGAGGAAGGCGAGGTCCTGACCGCCATCGCCCTGGCCGCTGCACCCTCGCGTGCCAGGACCGTGAACTACGGCAACGTCCCCCTCAGTGGAGGATTTCAGAGCGGAAACTTCCAGGACAAGTGGGATCTCACCGCCTGCCCTCTGACACTCATGGCGACCGTTGATCTGACCGGCCTGGTGGACGATGCCGATGCACATGCCTGGTCCGAGCTGGGTGTACGCCAGGTGGGAGGTGGCAACTTTAACCCCACGTGGCAGGCCGAAGGTGCAGGAGTCTGGCTCGCCACAGACTATGACTGGACGCCAGACACCTTCAATCCAGACTTGCCCAATACGCCGACGTTGGACCTGGACGACAAGCTGATCCTGCAGAAAGGTGGAGGCTGGGGCGAAGGCTCCTACGACCTGCCGCTCACTCCACCGAATCCATGGGCCAACCACGGCATCTGGTACGACCGCGACGGCGTAGACCCGTCGCAGGCACTAATGTGGGGGTCTGTTGACGGGGGGACCTACAATACCGGCGGAAAGTACCACGTCGTCATTGGGTTGCGCGCCGACAGCGCCACGTCGGGCAGCGCCTATATGGCGATCAACGGCATCCTACAAGGCTTCTACGTCCCCAATTGGCACGCCGGGCCACCGGATCTGTACCCTGCCGGAATGACCTTCACCGGGGACATGACGCGCATGCAGGTGTTCTATGGGCTGTACGGCTATGGGGCCGTGCACACTGTGAGCTTGGAGGACGTCGTGGTCCTGGGCTGTCCCTATGAGGAGCCCACCGCCATCGAACTGGCCTCCTTCACCGCCGAGGCGAACGGAGGAGCGGTAACCCTGGCCTGGGAGACGGCGGCTGAGATAGACAACGCTGGCTTCAACCTCTACCGCGCCGCATCCGCAGACGGCCCGTGGACCCAGGTCAACGGCGCACTCATCGCCGCCCAGGGCGGCCCGGCCTCTGGAGCCGCCTACAACTTCGTGGATGCCGGCCTCGCGACAGGCACCTACTACTATCAACTGGAAGACGTGGACTACAACGGCGTGGCGACGCTGCACGGGCCGGTGCAGGTCACGCTGGCCCCCGTGTTCCGCCGCCCGTTGTACCGGCCCACACTGCCGAGGTAACAGGGCACATCCGTCAGGCGAGATAGAAGCCTGAGGATGAGCAATTCAGACGAGGAGGGCCCGATGACGACCGACGCGGGCCCTCCACAGACAAGATAACAGAGAGACGGAGGACAAACCATGAAAACGCTAAGGATAACCTTGTGTGCGCTAATGCTGGCAGGACTACTACCCATCCTCGCTGCTATGCCCACGCGCGCGGCCACATGTACCACCACCCTCACAGCCGGGAGCGACATTCAGGCAGCGATTGATGCAGCAGCCGGCGGCGACGTCATCTGCCTTGCTGCTGGCACCTATTCCCCTGCCAGCACCATTATCGTCAACAAGAGCGTGACCCTGCAGGGACCTCAGACCGGGGTTGACCCACGGCCCAGTGCAGGTACAACGCGCACTCCCGGCGAGACCTCGACCGAGGCTATCGTTGACGGTGGCAGGACGTTGGCCACAATCTTCAGGATCACCGCAGACGGCGTCGTACTTGATGGCCTGGAGATCAGGAATGGCACCGGTGACATGGTTGACTCGCCAATTGGCTCAGACATCGCCAACGTTGCGCTGCAATACAACATCATCCGTGACGCGCTGGGAGACGAGGGCATCCAGTTGCGGGACTGCACCGACTGCGTGATTGAGTACAACCACGTGTTCGACATCGCGCAGGATGGGATCAACCTCTGCTGTGGTTCGACCGGTGGCCTCATCCAGTTCAACGAAGTACACGAAGACCACTCGGAGAACGCCGCCGTCTACATCTACGATGCAACCCTCACGACGATCCAGTGCAACCTGGTGTATAACGTCACCCGGAATGAGGGTATCAAGCTGGGCACAAAGGGAGGCGGGGACGCGGCACTCAGTGGAGGCAGCATCCGCTACAACGTCGTGCACGATACCGCCCAGGACGGCATCGCCGTCTACACCAGTGAGACGCTGGTGGACGGCAATGAGGTTTATTCCAGCAACAGTGAGAATGGAGCCATTTACGTGGCCCACGCGGTCGCCAACATCACCATAGCGGACAACAACGTGCACGACAACACGTTGAATCCGGTCAAGTGGGGCGACCCCGCCGGCATCATGATCGGAACAGCCGTCAACGCCACAAGTGTCACCGTTCGCAACAACAACATCGCTGGCAACGTAGTCAATGGCGTGACCAATAAGGCAGCCGGTCTGCTCAACGCCCAGAGCAACTGGTGGGGTGCCGCCGGTGGCCCAGGTGTCGTGGGACCAGGCAGTGGCGACAAGGTATCCACCAACGTGGACTTTGCGAACTGGCTGACGGAGAGGGCGCGGCCCGAGGGGGAGAATCCCTGCGAGGAGCCTACCGCCATCGAACTGGCCTCGTTCACCGCTGAAGTGAGCGGAGGGACAGTGACCCTGGCCTGGGAGACGGCGGCCGAGATTGACAACGCCGGCTTCAACCTCTACCGGGCCACCACACCTGACGGGCCATACACCCAGATCAACGGTGCGCTCATCGTTGCCCAGGGTGAGGCGGCCTCCGGCGCCCGCTATTCCTTCCTGGACCACGGCCTTCTGCCGGGCGCCTACTACTACAGGCTGGAGGATGTAGACACCTACGGTGTGACCACGCTGCACGGCCCGCTGTCGGCTCAAGTGGCGCCTAACCTGCGCCGGCCCTCCTATCGCCCGATCTCGCCGCAATAAGGGAGAGGAGCACCCGGAGTAGAGCACCATCAGGTGCTTAGCATAACCGAATATGCAGGGGGCCTCGCAATGACCACAGTCTACCTTGCGAGGCCCCCGCCTGGCAGTTTCTAGGGTATTTCCAGGCTCATTTTGGCCGAGCATTCACTCATCCTGTGTATGATAGTGTAAAACGGGAGTGGCCATTTCACAAGAACTGATGATCACGTTGTCCTCACCGCTCCTTCTGAGTACACAGGCTGAGTGTAGGGCTTTGCGGACAGAACCCGCGGGGAAAGGGGGTGATGATCAAAAACGACCACATTCCGACGCTGGTAGATGAGGATCAGATAGCTCACGATACGATGTATAGCACAAGCAAGCGAACCTCCAACGTGCTACACAAACATATGAGGAGTAAACAACCATGAACACAAGAAGGATCACCATAATCTTTACTGCATTGATCTTGCTGCTGGGTATCGCTGCCCCTGTCCTGGCTGTGACCGGTCAGGGCATCTACTCGTGGCTGCTGGGGGGCTCCTCCAACCAGGGCAAGACGTGCGCCGACCTCGACGGCACGTACGCAGATTCCGGCACCACGTGGGTGGAGTTCAAACTCGAGGGCGGTAGCCTGACAAATGGCCTACACACGGATGGGATCATCAAAGTCACCCTGTCGAACCTCGGGACAACCGGATTCGACTGGTCGTCCGATCTGGGTGTGGATGCCATCGTGGTCAAGGACGGTGTGGACGGCGCGAACTTTTACGTGTACGACGGTCTGACCTCCCCTGCAGACAACACGGTAGGGCCGTCCGGCAGCACGAGCCGGGACTCCGAGGGGACCTCGGATACGAACCTGACAACCCCTAACGCTGCCAAAGCGATCAGCCACATCTCCTTCTGCTACGACGCCGAGGAGGTCAAGTACGGCAGCCTGCAGGTGACCAAGACAGTGAACTGGAATGGCTTCCCGGCAGACCCTGACCAGACCTTCGAGATCTGCATCAGCGGCCCGTCCTATCCGGCTGGAGATTGCCAGACCGTCGGTTCTAGTGGCGGTACGCTCACCTGGAACAACCTGGCACCTGGCTCCTATACCGTCACCGAGACCGATCCCGGTACATTGTGGACGACAACCGTCATCTCCTCACCTGTCACGGTGGAAGGGGGAAGTACCGCCCAGGTCAGCGTGAACAACACCCATGCTGCCTATATCCCACTCCTGCTGACATCAATGTGTTCGGACGACCCGACGGTGACCCGGCGCTGGCGGGTGCGGAACAGCAACCCCTACGACGTCGAGTTCACTTACCTGGTCTACGGCACCAGCCAGACTGGCACCTACGTCGCCCCGGCCAACAGCGACTTCTTCTTCGAGACGACCACTGTGCCTGGCCCCAACACCACTATCATCTATGTCAACGGTGCCCAGCAAAGTGTCAAGGGCAGCGGCGGCGCGTGGTGCACGGGGCACCTGGAGGTGACCAAGACGGTGAACTGGAACGGCTTCCCGGTGGACACCAGCCAGACCTTCGAGATCTGCGTCACTGGCCCCAAGTACCCCACTGGGACTGAAGAGGGGGCCTGCCAGACTGCAGACTATGAGGGTGGTGTGCTGACCTGGAGTAACCTCTATGTCGGTGAGTACACCGTCAAGGAGGCCGACCCTGGCGCGGCGTGGACGGTGGAAGTCATCGGCTCACCGGCGACGGTCCTCAAGGACCAGACCGCCCAGGCCAGCGTGACCAACACCCACGAGAAGCCCACCGCTATCGAACTGGCCTCCTTCACTGCCGAAGCGAACGGCGGGGCGGTAACCCTGGCTTGGGAGACGGCAGCCGAGATTGACAACGCCGGCTTCAACCTCTACCGGGCCATCGCGCCTGACGGGCCATACGCTCAGATCAACGACACACTGATCGCGGCCCAGGGCAGCCCGGCCTCCGGCGTCGCCTACAGCCTGGTGGACCAAGGGCTTGCACCGGGTACCTACTACTATACGCTGGAGGACGTGGACTACTCCGGTGCCACAGCGCTGCACGGACCGATATCGGCCACGGTCGCGCCTGCTCTGCGCCGGCCGGCACATCGCCCGATGCTGCCCGCGCTGGACTAGAGACATCACACCAAGCTTGAGCTAGCAGGCAGATGCGGGGGGCTCGGCCATCGAGCCCCCCGCACGATCCATGGCTTGGTTGTTCTTCCATGATCTGGTAGAATGAGACACGCGATGAACGACGTGGAGGAGGGCAGTGACACATGAAGGCCAAACATGCCCTGACAATCCTCGTGGCCGCATTTCTGGTTCTGGGCAGTGGTTCCGCATTCCCTGCGCTGGCCCACGCGTCACCTGGCAGCCAACTGAGGTTGCTGCGCTCAGACGAACGGGGCATCGTGCTGGAATTGACCGTGGATGATTTCGAGGTCGAAATGGTGCAGTATGGCGCGCAGCGCTATCACAGGCTGACCATCCCTGGCATGGTGCAGACGGACACGCCCGGCGCGCCCCAGGTTCCCACGCGCGGTGCGCTGCTGGGCCTGCCTGCCGCCGAGGGCGTCTCCGTGCAGATGCTGGAGGCCCAATATGAAACTATGAGAGGGTACCAGCTCTACCCCACGCCAGGGCTCGAGGTGACAGAAGAGAACCCACATAATCCCCTGGCTGCGGACGTCCGCCAGGTGTTCATCCTGGATCGGGACCTCTACGCCACCGACGCTTTTTACCCAGGCCAGCCGGTGGAGATTGGCCACACGGGCTATCTCCGTGACCAGGCCGTCGCACAAGTGCGGTTCTACCCGGTGCAGTACAACCCGGTCACCGGCGAGTTGCACTTTTACCGGCGCATCCTCGCCCAGGTCACGTGGCAACCCCCTTCCCCAGCAGTGGCTACCAGAGCACGCGGCGAAAGTCCTGCGTACGAGAACCTGTTAAAAGACGTGCTCCTGAACTACGCCACATCAGAGCGCCCTCCTGCTGTCAGCACGACTCCTTCCACCGACGTCGCCGAGATCCAGGTTGCCGCTGCTACCAGTGCCACCGCCACGCTCAAGATCGGTGTGACCCAAGATGGCCTGCATGAACTGACCTACAGTGACCTGAGGGGGGCCGGCTTGACCCTGAGCGGCGTGGACCCCCGCACCATCAAGATCAGCAACCAGGGCGCCGAGATCCCCATCCTTGTGTACGGCGAAGGCGACGGCGTCTTCGACGATACCGACGTCGTTCTATTTTACGGCAGCGCCATCAACGACCTGTATACCGATGAGAACGTGTATTGGCTGACAGCGGGTGGGGCCGACGGCCAGCGCATAAGCGCGCGGGATGGGACGCCGGCGGGCGCCAGCGTGCCGAGCCATTTCCCGGCCGCGCTGCACGCCGAGCAGGACACCTGCTACTGGCAGACCATGCCCAATGGCGCAGGCCAGGACCACTGGTTCTGGGGCGACAGGCTCACTGCGCCGGCCACGCGGACCTACACACTGACCCTGCACCACGTCTCGACGACGGCCACCACGGCAACCGTGCGCGTCAGGTTGAAAGGGCGTACGGCCATCCAGTCCATCAGCCCCGACCACCACACCAGGATCTACCTCAACGGTCACCAGGTAGACGACCAGTACTGGGACGGACAGGTCATCTACAATCACGAGGTGACCGTAGCCCATTCCCTCCTGAACGATGGGGACAATGTCATCACAGTCGAGGCCGTAGGAGACACCGGTGCCGTGGTGGACCAACTCCACGTCAACTGGATAGAGATTGACTACTGGGACACTTACGTGGCCGAGAATGACGAGCTGCTTTTCGGAGCGCCCACGACCGGTACCTTTCAATTCCAGATCACCCACTTTGGCGGGAGCGATGTGCAGGTTTTCGACGTCACCGATCCCTCCCACCTCGCGATCATCACCGGCGCGACCGTCCTGGCCGGTGGGGGGAGTTACACCGTGCGGTTTGAGGACGCCGCCCAGCCCAACACGCGCTACCTGGCTCTGACCGCCGCGCAGCGTAGGACGCCAGCCCGTGTCGAACTCGACCAGCCCTTCTCCTGGAAGTCCCCTGCCAAGGGGGCCGACTATATCATCATCACGCACGAAGATTTCTACACCAGTTCTTTGAGGCTGGCCAGCCACCGGGCCATCACCTCGGGCTTGAGGGTGGCCACCGTCCAGGTCGAGGACATCTACGATGAGTTCAACCACGGCGTCTTCAACCCCCAGGCCATCCGCGACTTTTTGTCCTATGCCTACCAAAACTGGTCCCCCCCGGCGCCCACCTACGTCCTGTTGGTCGGCGATGCAACCTACGACTACAAAGACAATCTACACACCGGCACGCTGAACTACGTGCCCTCGCAGATCGTTGAGACCAACCTGTTAGGGGAGACCTCCTCCGATAACTGGTTCGTCCTGGTCAGCGGCGACGATATTCTGCCCGACATGTGGATCGGCCGGCTGAGCGCCCAGGAAGTCTCGCAAGCGGATGACATCGTGGACAAGATCATCCACTACGAGCAAAACCCGCCGCTTGGCTCCTGGTACAGGTATGCGCTCTTGGTGGCAGATGACGATGATCCCGCGTTCGAAACTATCTCGGAACAGATTGCCGGCCTCTTGCCCACCGGCTATGCCGCCAGCAAGGTCTATGCCAGTGACTATCCACCGGGAGACCCGACGACAGACATCACTCAGTATATCAACGGCGGGAGTGTTCTGGTCAACTACGCCGGACATGGGCACGTGGCAGGGTGGGGAAAATGGGACGGTGGCAAGAACATCTTTGAGCTTTCTGACATCACGGCGCTGGCCAATACCCACAAGCTGCCGGTCGTGACAGTGGCCAACTGCCTGAACGGTTTCTTTACCGGCTCCAAGACTGATGAGGTCTCGGTGGCCGAAGCACTCCTGCGGCTTAAAGACAGAGGCGCGGTGGCTGTGTGGGCTTCCACCGGCCTGGGCTATCCCTCCGGTCACCAGGCGCTGATGAGGGAATTCTACGAGGCCATCTTTCAAGGCGGGGAGCGCGCGCTCCTGGGCGCGGCTACCAGCGCCGCCAAGATCGCTGCGTATACCCAGAACAGTTCCTGGGGTGAGTTGGTCCAGACCTTTGTGCTCTTTGGCGATCCGGCCACGCCATTCTACTATCCCTACGAGCCCCATCTGGTCTACCTGCCGCTGGTACTCAGGAACAGATGAGTTCGAGTCACTACCTCTAGCGGGCGGGCGACAAGAACGGCCAGAAGTCAAACCAGGGTGATTGGAAAGGAGAAATGCTCGTGAACACGAAAAAATCAACTGCTATAGTGTTAGGGATATGGCTAGGATTGTGGATCCTGGGCAACGTTGTGAGCGCTACTTACACCAACGACGACCCCACCGCTGTCGTTTTGGACAGCGTAGAAGCGATCCCGGACGTGGCACGGGTGGATGTTCGCTGGGCTACCGTCTCCGAGTTAGACACGGCGGGCTTTCACGTAATGCATAGTACCTCGGCCGACGGCCCGTGGGAGCGGGCGAATGACGACCTGATCCTGGCCGAAGGGGAAGCCACGAGCGGCGCCAGCTACCGCTTTATGGACACCGGCCTGGCCGGCGGCGTCACCTACTATTACTACATCCAGGAGGTGACGGCCTCTGGCAGCCCCCCGACACACGATTACAAGGATGAGTGGATCAGGTCGGCCACACCCAAGTACGGCACCTATCTGCCGCTGGTTGTCCGGTAGCCGCAAACGGGTATCCGCAGGCTTGGATCGAGGAACAGGCGACATGTACAGGAAAACTGCCCTCTGGTTGCTGTTGGCGATGCTCATCTCCGGCCTGGCTGCTTCTATGAACCAGGTGTCACCCCCCGCCTATGCTCAGGACGCTCCACAATCAGATCCGTGGGCGCTTCAGATCCTGGAAGCCGACGAACGTCACGTGCTCCTGGAATTGAGCATGTCCTCTTTTGAAAGCGAAAGGATCGTCCACGAGGGGACTGAGTATCAGCGGCTGCGCGTGGCTGGATGGCCCTCGTGGGGCCAGCCGGGGCAACCCCAATTGCCCATGTACTCCATACCGCTGGGGATGCCCAGATTGGGCTCGCCCCACATCTCCGTGCTCGAGGCCGAAAGTGAAACGCTCACAGGATATGTGCTGCACCCGACACCGGCTATGGAACGCAGCGGAACAGACGAGGCTCCCCAGGTGGCCGAGGGGTTCGTCCTCGATTCCAGTGTTTACAGCGCCGACACGTTTTACCCCGGGCCCCTGGCCGAAGCGGCCTCGATCGGCTTTCTGCGCGATCAGCCCCTCTTTCAGTTGAGGCTGTATCCCCTGCAGTACAATCCGCTGCGCCAGGAGTTGCGTTTCTATCGCCGGCTCAAGGTACTGATCGCTTTCCCTGAGAGCACGGCCTCCCTGGAAGAGACTGACCGCGCGCAACCGGTGCCCGTGTTTGAGCGGATTCTGGAGCGAACGTTGCTCAACTACGACGCTCTGCCCCGGCCTGCCCCTCGCCCGGCCCGGCTCCCGGTCGTCACACTCCACACACTCGACAATGGTCCCCAGGTCAAGCTCCGCGTCGAGCAGAGCGGACTCTACCGCGTCACGTACGACGACCTGCTGGCCGTCGCTCCTGCCCTCCTGCAGGTTGATCCACGCCATCTCGAATTGAGCAATCAGGGCTCGCCCGTACCCGTGCTCTTTGAAGGCGAGACGGACGGCAGTTTTGACCCTGGCGATAGCCTCCTGTTCTACGGGCAGGCCATCCACAGCGACTACACTCGCTACAACGTCTACTGGTTACACGACCGTGGTGCACCAGGCCTGCGCATGCCACAGCGAGACGGCACGCCAGGTACAGGCGCCACACCCAACACGTTCCGTGATCACCGTCACTATGAACAAGACCGCACTTACTGGCAGGCAGTGCCCAACGGTGAAGGAGAAGACCACTGGTTCTGGAACAAGCTATCGGTCAACAGCGCAACCCCCGTTTCGGTGGACTATGCGTTCGACCTCCATCATATCGCCACCGGCGGACCGGATGGAGAACTGCGCGTGCTGTTGCACGGTGTCACCGGCGGCGATCACCTCACCCAGTTTTACCTCAACGGCGTCGCGCTGCTCTCACCGGCTGAGCAGGTGTGGAGCGGGCAGGTGCCCAGGTTGTACGAGATTCCCGTGTCGCAGGACCGTTTCGTAGAAGGAACCAATCACCTGAAGGTAGAGAATACCCTCCCGCCGGGCAGTTCAGTCAGCACCTTCTACGTGAACTGGTTCGAGGTGACCTATGGAGACACCTACGTGGCCGAAGAGGACTATCTCTCCTTCTCTGCGCCTTCGGCTGGCGGCTATGCTTTTGCACTGACCGGCTTTTCAACCAGCGCCGTCAGACTCTTTGATATCACAGACTTCACCATGCCTGTGCGCATCGTCAACTTCATTGTCGAGCCGGCCAGTGGCAGCTATCGGCTGCGCTTTAGCGACGCCGCCGCCGCTGACCAGCGCTACCTGGCCCAGCGGGTGGATCAACTGCCCAGGCCCTCTCTCCAACTCGACGAGCCCTCGGCGTGGAAATCGCCCGCCCACGGTGCCACGTACCTGATCATCACACACCCGCAGTTCTACGATGCCTTGCAGCCGCTGGCCACCTATCGTGCGAGCCTTGGGGAAACGGTCGTCACCGTCAAAACGGACGATCTTTACGATGAGTTCAGTTACGGCATCTACGGTCCAGAGGCTATCCGCTCGTTCCTGGAATATGCCTATCACAACTGGTCGCCCCAGCCAGTCTACGTCCTGCTGGTTGGGGATGCCAGCCTGGACCCCAAGAACAACCGGGGCTCGTCGTTACCCGACCTCCTGCCAGCCTACTACGTGGACACTCCTATCTTTGGGCAGGCACCCAACGATGCCTGGTACGCCAAGGTCCACGGCGATGACGATTACCCCGATTTGATCGTGGGGCGCATCACAGCACGCTGGGGCACCGACATAGTCAATGTGACCAGTAAGGTACAGGCATACGAGGGATCACCACCTCCCGGCGATTGGATGCGGCGAGCGATCCTGGTGGCCGATGACGATCTTTCGAGCTTTCACCAGGATATGGAGACCGTCGCCGGTCTATTGCCGGCAAGCATCACGCCTGTCAAAATGTACAGTTACAACCCCAGCACCAGCGTCAGAAGCCAGGTGAACTACGGCGCTTTGCTCCTGGCCTACTCCGGTCACGGAAGCATGGACGTGTGGGGAAAATGGGGCACGCATCAGATTTTCACCACCGGCGACATACAGAATCTGTCGAATGGCAACAGGCTACCCTTCATGACCGTGGGCAACTGCTTGAATGGGTTCTTTGCCGATTACACCAACTATCGCGCCATGACCGAGGAATTCTTATTGCTCAACAACCGGGGCGGGATCGCCAGTTGGGCACCTTCCAGCTACAGTTTCCCCACCGTCAACAGTCTCATGCTCGAAGAGCTTTACCAGGCACTTTTGGTGGATCACGACCTGGTCCTCGGTTCGGCCGCCACGACTGCCAGAATTCAGGCCTATCTGCGCCGGCCAGATACTCCGTTGAGCCTTTTCGAGACATTCACGTTCCTTGGCGACCCGGCGGTGCGCCTGAACCTCCCTCCCACGCTAGAACTGGGAGGGTGGGATACCCCCGATCCCGTCACCATGGGGGAGGTACTGACCTACACGCTGACCTACACCATATCTGGCGCCGAAAAGGCCCGTGGCCTGACCCTGGTCAACACTCTGCCGCAGGGAATCCTCTATCAGTCGGCTATCCCTACACCCTCATCCATATATATTCAGAACCTCACCTGGAACCAAGGGGACACGCCGGCAGGAAGTTATACCATTACGGTGCTGGGCCGGGTCAAGACCACCGGTCTGGCCCACGGCCAAATCCTACAGAACCAGGCACGCCTGTATGATACGACAGGTGGCGATCAGATCTTGCAGATCAAGACGACCGTCCGCGATATCCCCATCACCGGCCTCGTGGCCCGCAACAACAGCCCCACCGAGTTGGGCAGCGCTACCGCGCTTTCGGCCACCACCACCTCCGGCACAAACATCGTATATACTTGGGACTTGGGGGACGCGTCGCCCCGCCCGACTGGACCATCCGTCCAGCACATCTACCCTGCCATCGGCACCTATCTGGTGCAGATTACAGCAACCAATGGCGTGAGTAGCCAGAGCCAGACCACGACCGTGACCATCACCGACGTCCCGCCTGTCGCCCGCTTCACCTCCTCATCTCCGGACAGACTGGGACAGACGACCACTTTCCGAAGCACCTCCGCCGGGACTAACCTGACCTACCGCTGGGATTTCGGGGACGGGTCTCCGCCGGTCAGCGGCTACCTGCCAACCGTCACCCATACCTACATTCACACAGGCACATACAGCGTGGGGCTCACCACCAGTAATAGTGTTGGCAGCAGTACCGCTTCTGGAACAGTACGTATCCTGCCAGAGGTTAGCTCTCCCTCCGCCGGCTTCACCAGCAGTAGTCCGGATGAACTCGGCCAGACGACCGTCTTCCTGAATACCAGCCAGGATGGGGGAGATGACGAGGGCAATGTCAAGTACAGTTGGAAATTTGGCGATGGTACCTCCAGCACGGCCCAACATCCTACCCACACCTACACCGCGCCAGGAACGTACCTCGTCTCGCTCACCATCAGCAACAGCGTCGCCAGTGATACGTTCAGTGACTCCGTGCTCATCACCGATGCCCCCATCGCCGGATTAGCGCTCAGCTATGATGGCCCGACGCCCCTGGGTCACACCACCACCCTCTCAGCGACTGTAGCATCGGGCACCAACATCGCCTATCACTGGGAATTGGGCGACGGGGCCTTTAGTGTCGGTCAAACCCTCACCCATACCTATGGAGCTATGGGGACCTATACCGTTGTGCTCACAGCCACCAACAGCATGGGCACTCAAACGGTCACAGGCACGGTCACGATTGTGGACAAGTTTATCGAAGGGCTGACTATCTCACACAGCGGCCCGACCGCGCTGGGGAGTGCGACGGCCTTTACTGCTTCCATCGCTGCCGGGACAAACGTAACCTACTTGTGGGAGCTGGGCGACGGCAGCACGAGTACATCGCAGAACCTGGCCCATACCTACACCGCAGTAGGAGATTATACGGTGGCCCTGACAGCAACCAATAGTTGGGGCAGCCTGGTGCGGCAAGACACCGTCTCGGTCTACGACGTACCGATCAGTGGGTTAAGCGTCAGCCATAGCGGCCCGACCATGCTGGGGACGCCTACCCTGTTGGCAGCCACCGTGACCGCCGGCACCAACGTTGCATACGATTGGGACCTGGGTGACGGTGACACGGCTACAGCCGCTCACGTGATGCATACGTACAGCACCCCCGGTACCTATTCTTTGACAGTTACAGCCAACAATGGGACGAGCCAGAGCACAGTCTCGACGAGCGTTGCGATCCTGGACCCCGACCTGTCGCTGTTCTTGCCACTGATATTCAGGAACAGTCCGCCTTAACTCACACCATGAAATCCGGCCACCTCTAGCCCTTTTCTAGGGTTCCTGTCACTCTAAACCGACCCCTTGCCCGTAGAATTGTAAGCCAGATGACGCTTCGAGAAAACCTCGGCGCCACATCGGAGGATGGGAGAGTTGCACTTCTTCGATGCAACTCTGTAGAGGGGCTGGTATGCAACAGGCGCGACATGGGAATGACCATTAGAGAGGTGGTACCGGATGTTGGTGAACGACTTCCTGCAAAATAGCGCGGAACGACTTCCCAACAAGGTAGCCCTGATCTGCAATGGCCACCGGTTGACCTACGCCCAAGTCGAGGAGCAGGCCAACCGGGTGGCCAATGGACTGCTGGCACTGGGGGTACAGCGCGGAGAGCGTGTGGCAGTGTGGTTACCGAACTCCGTGGAAGCGGTGGTGGCTATCTTCGCCATCCTCAAGGCCGGTGCCACCTTCACAGTCATCAACCCTACCACCAAGGCCGGCAAACTGGCCTATGTGCTGAACAACTGCGGTGCCAGTGGACTGTTCGCCGCCGGACGGCAGGGAGGCAAGGGAACTCAACTCTTCGAATCTGTCCCTTCCCTCCGCTTCGCCGTCCTGTGTGGGAAAGGAATCACCCAAGCCACATCCACCCGCCCTGATATCCTGGCCTTCCCCTACCTGCTGGAGAATTTCCCCCCTACCCATCCCCCATGCCAAACCATTGACGTGGACCTGGCCTGCCTGATCTACACCTCAGGCTCGACCGGGGAGCCCAAGGGGGTGATGTCCACCCACGCCAACGTCGCCTTTGCTGCCTCTTCCATCATCCAGTATCTGGGGAATACCCCAGAAGACATCGTCATCAACGTCCTGCCCCTCTCGTTCGACTACGGCCTCTACCAGTTGCTGATGGTCTTCAAGTTCGGTGGAACCCTCGTGCTGGAACAGTCCTTCACCTACCCCGCGGCAGTGCTGCGGCGGATCGAACAGGAGCGAGTGAGCGGGTTCCCTGGCGTACCGACGCTCTTCGCCGTGCTGCTCCAGATGGACCTGAGCCAGTTCGACCTTTCGTCGTTGCGCTACCTGACCAACACTGCCGCCGCACTGCCGGTCGAACACATCCGCCGGCTGCGCGAAGCCTTCCACTGGGCCCGCCTCTACTCGATGTACGGCCTTACCGAGTGCAAACGGACGCTCTACCTGCCGCCGGAGGAACTGGAGCGCCGTCCTGGCTCCGTCGGGATTGCCATCCTGGGCACCGAGGTCTGGATCGAGGATGAGGCTGGCCACCGGCTCGGCCCGGGCGAGGCGGGAGAACTGGTCGTACGCGGCTCCCACGTGATGCAAGGGTATTGGGGCGACCCCGAGGAGACCGCCAGGCGGTACCGGCCGGGACGCTACCCGGCGGAGCGGCTGCTGTACACCGGCGACCTGTTCAGGATGGACGAAGAGGGGTTCCTGTACTTTATCGCCCGCAAGGACGACGTCATCAAGAGTCGCGGCGAAAAGGTGGCCCCCAAGGAGGTCGAAGGCGTGATCTACCAGGTGCCGGGGGTCGTGGAGGTGGCCGTCGTCGGCGTGCCGGACGAACTGTTGGGCCAGGCGATTAAGGCCTTCGTGGTCTGCAGCAACGGTCATCCACTTACCGAGCAGGAGATACTCCACCACTGCGCCCAGCATCTGGAAGACTTTATGCTGCCCCGCTACGTAGAGTTCCGCTCCTCCCTGCCCAAGACGTCGTCGGGCAAGATCCACAAGTCTGCGGTAGCTGACCGTCAGCCGTTAGCCGACCGTCAGCCTTGAGGTAGCCCAAAGACACGCATCACGCGTTACGCATTACGAATCACGAATTACGGATTACTCTCTATGTGTGGCATCGTCGGCGTACTGGATTGGGGCGGGAAACACCCGCCCGACCTCGGCCTGCTGCGGCGGATGCTGGGCATCATCCGCCACCGTGGACCTGACGAGTTCGGCATCTATGCGGACCACCAGGCGGGCATTGGCT
>Ga0315277_10005122_pt1 | contig 17345 bp, 17 predicted proteins | sample YL17G05_15_MG_FD_203695 | JGI IMG/M metagenome (GOLD analysis project Ga0315277, IMG submission 203695) | Sediment microbial communities from Yellowstone Lake, YNP, Wyoming, USA - YL17G05_15 | ecosystem: Environmental > Aquatic > Freshwater > Lake > Sediment | place: USA: Wyoming | collected... | reverse complement strand
CTGGTGCGTAATCCGTTAAGAGCGCTAATGATGAAACAAGAATAGCACCAGCAGCCATCCCATGCGCTGCATTGATGCAAAAAATGAGATACAAGTTTTTTGTTAATGATAGAGAAAAAAGAAACAATGCAGCAGTCAGCAGACCAGATAACAATACAATTTTCCTGCCATATCGATCAACTACTGCTCCTACAAATAATACTGTACCCATCTCAAATAAAGGGGAAGCCGCGGATACAACACCATACCCAATAAATCCCGAGGTAATATTCAAATAAATAGGGAGCGTCGCAAGCATAATACCAAAACTTGCGCGTATAAAAAATGTTGAGATATACAATGATGAAAGTAGACGAATATAAAACCGGTCATGCATAGTATTCAACGCCTGTAAAAAATCAAGCTTTAAATACATTCGTCTAGCGCTAATGTAAAACATCAAAAAAAAAATAAAAATTAAAGACGTTAAATATTTATACATCGATATGAATGTATTATTACGTTTGAGGTGGATGTAATGAAAAATATTTTAACAGATGAATCTGATAGATCCCCAATGTTCACAGATAAAAAAGGGCAATTGGACGCACCGTCAACAGGAGAACTTAGCTCTGAACAACTAATCAAAGGTTTGAAAATCGACAACATGCTCTACTGTCTAGACACCGGAAAAGAAAAATATCTTTTCGCAACAGAAGATGAAGCAATTGACCAACTACGAAAACTCGATAAAAAGACCATTAATCCAGATAACTCACAAATCGTCCAAGTGACAACAACCGGGAATACCTGGAAACTGACACAAGTACCCTGGTCGCATATTGCGGTAAAACTTCTCTAAGAAAAACAATAGCTTCTTTTGATTCTTGCTTTAATTACAGGTTTTAATAGAATTTTTAGTAGCAGACTCGTTAGAAAAAGAACACAATACCCATAATAATAAAGATGACCGCTGCGACTCTTGTCAGTAGCTTCTTATTGACACGCTCTGCAATAAATTTCCCAAAATATACAGCTAGAATCGATACTAAGGCCAGAGCAATCATGGTTCCACAGAGCACCATCACCGCATCATATTTTGTCCCAAATAACCCAGATGCTATCTGTGTTTTATCCCCCCACTCAGCTAACAAGATAAGGACGAATCCTGAGATAAATGCATTGTTATAGACCTTTTTTGATTCAACCTCTTTTTCCTTCCGTATCAACATCACTAACCCAAACACAATAAACATAATACCAGAGATGATTTTCACAATTTGCAGTGGAATAATACTCGTTATCCATGAACCAGCTGCGATTGCGAAACCATCCACTATTAAAAACGCGAGGAGAACCCCAAGGAGAAGATACAGATGTTTGTTGGTTTTTGAGGATAACAAGAGAATCGATAACTGTGTTTTGTCACCAAGCTCGGCGATTGCTACGGCGACCAATGGGACAAGTACGTCTTCGAAGATATGCTTCCCTCTCTGCTACAGGTTACGGACACTCGAATATATTATAAGGGATAATTACTTTTTGTTTTATCGACGAGATCGTAAAGTAGGAATAAAAAATAATAACGATGTGAAAGAGGAGTCTGATACAATTATAAAGAAGAAATTAGTTTTACCTACCTTTATCATCATATTATTTTCTACAATAAGTGGTTGTGTGCATCAAGAAGAAACATCCATAGATAACAATCAACACATAATACAAAAAGCAATAGATACAGCAGAAAATGGTGCTACAATTATCATTAAAAGTGGAACTTATAACGAATTAATAGTTATAAATAAAACAATTACTCTCATAAGTGAAGATAAGAACACAACAATCATCAATTTTAACCTTAATTCAACAGATCCCGTACCAATAATTACCATAAATGCAGATAACTGTTCTTTAGAAAATCTACAGATAACACAGGGCGTCAATTCAGTTAAAACAGGGGGAATACGTATTAATTCTAATTATAATACCATAAAAAATACCATTATTACCAACGCTTTATATGGAATAGAGCTCTCAGCTCATTCGGAATCAAATACAATAACACATAATCAGATAAAAAACAACTACATTGGTATAGAATCTTTAAGTTCAACTCATAACAATATCTCTCATAATATTTTATCAAATAATACCCAATACAATATTCATTTATCGACAAGCTCGGACAACAACAATGTATCTTATAATATCCTGAAAAAATCGAATAATGGAATTAGAATTAAAGGATCGCGAGACAATAACGTGTATAAAAATTGTATATCAAACAATCAGATAGGTCTTTTCTGTTGTTGCGGTGCAAGCCATAACTCTTTTTACAATAACACTCTTATAAATAATTCGGAAATTAATGCAATAGAAGGTGCAGGTCCTAATACCTGGTATCACTACCCAAATGGTCCTGGTAACTACTGGGATGATTACACAGGCAGAGATGAAAATCACGATGGGATAGGGGATACTCCCTATACTACTCGTGATGCAGAAAATCTGGATATGTATCCATTAATGACCCCACCACTTGACGTCCTCTGCAACTAATAATATTGTTTCTAAAAAATCGTATATATGATTTTCCGATATTTTACTATCATAACCTAAAGTGTTTTATCAACTCAGAATATGGTATTGTAACTTTTTACGGTCAAACTTCTGTTTAATCATCTCAATCTGTTCCTTTCCTAATGTCTGGAAAGTAATAACGATCCGCACGAAGCCAACCGGTACTGACGTTGTACCTCGATCATGAGCAATGGATTGCACGTTTGCCCCAAGATCCGCAAGTATCGTAAGAATCTCTTTGAGTACTCTTGGTTTATCAAGTGCCGTAATAGAAACCTTCACGAGGAGTTTCTGCCGCATCATACCTTGTTCAATAATCTGTGTGAGAAGCGAAAGATTGATGTTTCCTCCACTAAGAATCACCACAACGTTCTTCTTAAGAAAAGAGACTTTCTTGCTTAATACAGCCGCAAGTGCTACTGCCCCTGCAGGTTCTACCACAAGTTTCGTCCTCTGCAACAACAAGTATAAAGCGTTAGCAATTTCTTCATCATTCACAGTCACAACCTCATCAACATATTGTTGTGCCAGTGAAAACGTCAGTTCTTGTGGTGTCTTGATCGCTATTCCATCCGCGATAGTCATAATGCTTTTCAGCGGTACAATCTTATTTTGTTCTAACGAAAGCTTCATTGACTGTGCTCCTTCTGCTTCAACACCGATGATTTTTACATCTGGTTTGAGTGTTTTTAACGCTAGAGCAATACCACTGATAAGTCCCCCACCCCCAACCGGGACAAGAACCACATCAACTTCAGGTAAAACCTCAAAAATCTCAATTCCGATTGTACCTTGTCCAGCAATGACAAAAGCATCATTAAATGCATGCACAAACGTTATCTTTTTTTCTTTCGCGTATTTTTTTGCGGCGTCTGCTGCGTCATCATAGGTAATTCCTTCAAGAACAACCGTTGCTCCATAGGATTTTGTCGCAATAATCTTTGTTGGTGACGTATAAATCGGCATGTAGACAGTACTTTTCAGCCCCATCAAGGTAGAGGCATGCGCAACACCTTGTGCGTGATTCCCCGCCGATGCACAGACAACGCCGTGCATACGCTCTTGTTTAGTTAAATGAGAGATTTTGTTGTAAGCTCCTCGGATTTTAAACGAACCTGTCGTTTGAAGATTCTCCTGTTTGAGGTAGACGTTTGTTTTTGTCATTTGTGAAAACGTCTTTGACTTCTCAAGCGGCGTCCGTCTGACGACAGGTTTGAGAATATCATATGCCTCTTGTATATCTTTAAAGGTCAGCATCGTTTACTCCTCACAAAAGGACATTCAGAAAATCTTTTACCTTCATTCCTTGTGTTAACCCGATAAGTTTTGCATTTTCTGATACTTCTACCACATCCGCATTCAGCACCTCATCAAACGTCTTTACCCCCGTGACTTTCCCAGCGATATCCCCGAGTTTGTTCGCCGTATTCATGTTAAGATACCCACACATCACATACCCTTTTTTTACTTGTATGAGAAGCAGAGGAGCTTTCCCAAGATCAATAGAATATCCAATTGCCTCACCTTTTTCAAGAGAAATAATTTGCGTTTTCATCATTCTCGAACCCCTTCAATAGACATAGCTACATTCATTTTACATAGTCTTTCAACACATTTTATAATAATTAAAGAATCGTCTTTTTTATAGAGACTATCCCACCCTCTCATGTGATTTTATAATCATACGCTAAAATTTTTTCAACTACTTTTTTGTTTTCCGGATTTTAAATTCTCCCATGGCTGATGGTATAATTTCCAATTCATCACCATCATTGATATCATGTGCCTTTGCAAGCTGACTAGGTATAGTTATGACCAGGCTGCTTCCCACCACCCGGGCTTTCCGTGTTAAAGGCATGAATCCCCTCCTATAAGTACCCATATGCATATCTAAATATATATATCTTTCTGTATTTTCAAATATATCCATAAGCAATGCTCTATCAACAAAAATTTTTCCCTTCATCTATCGAAAAAAGAAAACAAAAACATTATCAATAATTATTTCTTATCGGAATCTACGGGTAATCCTATGAAACTCTTTATTGATACAGCAGATTTAAACGAAATCAAAGAAATCGCATCATGGGGAATTCTTGATGGCGTCACAACAAACCCAACACTCCTAGCAAAAAGCGGACGATCTTTTCAAGAAGTCATTGATGAAATTTTCACCCTTGTAAATGGACCAATCAGCCTTGAAGTAATCAGTGATAAAGCAAACGACATGGTAAAAGAAGCAAAACAAATCATCTCAAAAATCCCACAGAAATATCGAAAAAACATAGCCATAAAAATCCCGATGACCTCCGAAGGACTCAAAGCAGTCAAAACACTCACAAAAGAAGGAATAAAGACAAACGTCACCCTCATTTTCTCAGCAAGCCAATCGCTCCTTGCAGCAAAAGCAGGCGCCACCTTCGTCAGCCCCTTCATCGGACGACTCGATGACAACGGGCAAAACGGAATACAGCTCATCGAAGAAATCATGGATATCTTCTGCAACTACAATATCGAAACCGAAGTAATTGTTGCAAGCATCAGACACCCGATACATGTTATCGAAGCAGCACGACTCGGCGCGGACATAGCCACCATCCCTCCTGATATTATCAGAAAAATGATAAAACACCCCTTAACCGACGCAGGTATCCAAAGCTTCTTAAACGACTGGAAAAAAGTAAAAAAATAATAGCTTCTTCGATATCAGGTCTGCTTTACAATCCAGTAGATAAGATGACGTCTTAAGCTTTTATTACCAAATATGACCCCATTCATGGCTCTTGCACTCAGGACATACAAACGTTATGTCCTTACTCACAGACATCTTCAGCGGAACCAGAAAATTTATGTTACAATGTCTGCAATGATACATATTTATACTGGAATTTTGTCTCCCCTTCATAGCGGATACACAACGATTTCAAGTAAAAGAAACTTTCTATAACGTAAATATCACCATTTTTTGTCATAATACGATGATGAAACAAATATTAAATTGAAGAACATTTCCTCCAGAAAATTAAATAATTTTTTTTTAAAGCCTAAAAGAACGATTACGCCTAACCATGACCGCCGTGAGCACAAAGATTAAAGCTCCCTCAAAAAAAAGAAAATACATAAGGAACAATAAGGGTATATGTATACCAAAATATGCTAATGACAAAATATAGAGAAAACTAATTAACATAATAAAAAAAATAACTGAAGATATCTTACCAATTTTCATAACAAACAATCCATCAAGTTTGTTTCACAACATATAAACTTTTTTATTCAAACCATAAAAACCCTTTTTTTTTTAACCATATCTTTTTAAAAATGAAATTTATACAGAATAATTAATTATTTATCATAGATCCAAAAAATATCATCAAAAAATCAATAGAAAAGGATGATGAAAATCTTGACGAAAACCAACAAAGAGACAAGGATTAACGATGAGATTAAAGTATTAAATATCATCGAACAACAAGCAAAAAAAAGCATCAGCGAGATTGCAAAGAAATGCGGATTCTCAAACCAAAAAGTCGCAAGGATTATCAAAGATCTAGAAAAAAACAAGATAATTTGGGGATATTCTGCTATAACAGACGGGGAAGCAAAAAAGCTTAAACATTATATGCTGCTGGTAAAGAGAAGCATGGTGCCCTTAGATGCTGCTATGCAAAATGAAGTAATCTTTGAAAAACTCGATGAATACATCCCCAATCTAAAAATCGATGATATTTTCATAACTCATGAAAAGTTCAATACAGTCATAACTTTTTATGCTCCTGACCTTATTACTGCAAAAGGGTTCGTTCAAGAAATGTTCAGAAGAGTTGAAAAATACGTTAAAGATTATGTTCTCCTAGAGATTCTTTTTCCCATCCGAAAGAATGGACAGAAAAACCCTCAAATTAAAAAATTAGTTGAATACATCTAACAGAGATTACATGGAAAAAAATAAACGAAAAATTAAGTAAAGAGTATTGTAAAGAAAAGGATCTGATGGGACTGCTTAAAATATTCAGCGAAACCAGGATAGAGAATAACTATGTTTTTTGATATACGAACCGGGAGTAATGCATAAGCACTCTCAGCGTTACCATCATCTCTTACCATCACCTTGATAATATAGCTACCTTCGGTGACCCAACTATGGTTCCTGCTTATCTCAAAACCAGAGTTGTATGGTCCTAGGGATAATTCATTAGTATTATCACCCCAGTCGATATAATAATAAATTTGATCACCATCAGAATCAGTTGCATTGAACGTATAACGATATTCATTCAATGTTTTTCCACTAGACCACCCGATGATACGAGGTTGATCGGGAGGATTGTTCACGGTTACATTTCTTGTTGCCGTACTTGTTTTATTATTGATATCGGTAACATTTAATTGAACAGTGAACACGCCAGAGCTCAGATATTGATTTTTCGGGTGTTGTTCATTAGATGAAGTATTATCACCAAAAGACCACTGCCAATATCGAAGAACACCGCCTCCAAGTGTTGTATTATCCCAGAACTGCGTGCTAACACGCGAATTTGGATTTATGGGAGAAAAAGTGAAATTCGTACTCGGTGGTACTTCACAAGCATCACCAATACCATCAGCATCAACGTCTCTCTGTTCAGGATTAAAAACATCGATGCAGTTATCGACATCAGCACAGAAGCTATCATCATCAACATCATTCAAAGGATCATTAGGACAATCATCACACGCATCACCAATAGTATCCTCATCGATATCCGTCTGGTTAAAATTTTGGATATAGGGGCAGTTATCATCCGGACACTCGTTTACTTGAAAACCAGGATTACCATACCCATCTCCATCACTATCCGTGCAATTATCACAAGCATCACCAATACCATCAGTATCAACATCTGATTGATCCGCATTCAGAACAGAAGGGCAATTATCATCCGTATCCTTCACGCCATCATGATCAGTATCTTTTTCAGCTAATTGAGGCGTGGACGGACTTAACACAATCATGAGAGCCATTAAAGATATAACACTAGCTATGATAATAATAAAAAGATGTAATTTATTTTTCAAATCTATTTTCATCTTCATTCTGCACGAGACGAACCTTGTATTTCTTATATTTTTTTAAATCTTGCTATAAAAAATGATCATAGATATATGTAGAAATGATAGGAACATTAAGAGACGGAAAAATCAATAGGGAAAAAACACCGATGTTAACAACAGGGGAAGATTTAAAACGACTCTAGACATGTGCATCTCAGCAAATTATTATATGGGAAGGTCAAACGAAACATGAAAAAAGAATTATTTGAAATATTTATTTGTATGCTCATGGTCGCAATGGTTATTCCAGCAGCAAGCATGACAACAAATTGGACTGAGAAACAAAAACTTCTTATCTCCGAAGGCACAGAAGGCGACTTGTTTGGTTGTTCTGTTTCTCTTACGGACGATACCGCCCTCATCGGAGCATACTATGATGAGAACTTATCTGGCTCTGCATACGTATTCACCCGCACCGGCACTACCTGGACCCAGCAGGCAAAGCTTCTTGCCTCAAATAGATCAGCAGGGGACTCTTTTGGTATCTCTGTTTCCCTTGATAATGACACAGCACTTATCGGATCATGCTTTGATGAATACTATGTCGGCAATGCGTATGTGTTCACTCGTACCGGTACTACCTGGACTGAGCAAGGAAAACTCCGCGCAAAAGATGCCAATACAAATGATAATTTTGGCTTCTCCGTTTCTCTTTCAGGTGACACCGCCCTCATCGGAGCCAAACTAGATGATGACAAAGGAGTCTCTTCTGGTTCAGCGTACGTGTTCACCCGCAACGGTACCACCTGGACCCAGCAGGCTAAACTAACCTCCTTGGATGGTGCAGCAGGAGACCAATTTGGCTACTCTGTTTCTCTCGATGGAGATACCGCTCTCATCGGAACACATAATGATAACAACAGAAACAAATCTTGTTCTGTGTATGTGTTCATCCGCAACGGAACCAACTGGACCCAACAGGCAAAACTCCTCGCATCAGACGCAACAACAAATGATTATTTTGGCTCTTCCACTACCCTTGCTGGCGACACCGCACTCATCGGCGCATGCTTCGATAATGACAACGGAAACTATTCTGGCTCAGCATATGTATTCATTCGCACTGGCACCACCTGGACACAACAAGCCAAGCTTCTCGCCTCAGACGGCGCACAAAACGATAATTTTGGGTTCTCTGTTTCTCTATCAGGTGACAATGCTATCATTGGAGCACCATGGGATGATGATAATGCAGATGCTTCCGGTTCTGCATACCTGTTCACCCGCACTGGCACCACTTGGACTCAGCAGACAAAACTCCTCGCCAAAGACAGTGGAACACAGGACTCTTTTGGCACTTCGGTTTCTCTTAATGGTGATATCATCTTGATCGGAGCACAAAATGATGATGACAAGGAACAGGATTCCGGATCAGCGTATGTGTTCATGAAAGGTGGCGAAGATAAAACAAATGAACCACCCCATGCAGATTTCAATTGGACGCCATCAAATCCAAAACAAAATCAAACAATCACCTTTAACGCCTCAACAAGCTATGACTCAGACGGTTTTATCACACTATATGACTGGGATTGGAACAACGATGGGATTTACGAGGAGAATCATACCGATTCAACAACAACACAATCATGGACACAAACAGGCAACTACACGGTTAAATTACGAGTAACTGATAATAGTAGTACAACAAACATCAAAACCATGACTGTTCCTATAAAGAGAGATAATCAATCAACGAATCCTCCAAATGATTCCACTTCACCAAAAACACCTGGCTTTGAACTCGTTATTATCCTGTGTGCTATTGCAGTATCAATCGTGTTATGGAAAAAGAAAGTATAGAAAGTATTATTTATTCATTAATTCTTTTAGAAAAACAGATCTACAACAACGGATGGGCCGTTCATGCATCTAAAGAAAAATCTACTGATCGGATTGATTTTGTTAATGCTAATAACACCCTGTACTACCTTGACAACTGCATCTCCAAAACCATTTACAAAAAATGAAGGAAAACCAGCATCTAACGCCATCAATGTTTATCTAAATCATCTCAATTCTGATTTCTTTCTTCATTCTGTCTATGAGCCACAAGATATAACTCTACGAGATGCCGCGTATCATAAATCATATGGTCGCCTTCATGTAGAATGGTGGTTTTTTGAAGGAATTTTTGATAATGGATATAGCATCGCATTTTTTATTCTGATAATCTCCAAAGATACAACATTTTCATTTGATCCATTTAGCACGTGCGTATTTTGGCTTACTTTATACAAAGACACTGATTTGAAACTTTTTTCAATAAAAGAATTCCCATTCGAAGACCTTACAGCGTCTGAAGAGTACCCGTTAATAAAAATGTCTGATACTGAGAACTCTGTTTTTATGGGATTAGACCTAGAGAAATATCAAAATGAACAATGGGTTTTTAATGTTTCATTTCAAATCAATAATCAAACAGCGAATATAACATCTCATTTGACGTTTAATGGAACCACGAAGGGGTACGCTGGAGAGATGCTTGGGGGGTGGTATGGCCCTATATTGCCAAAGGCATCGGTTGAAGGAAATCTTACACTAAACAATGAAGCAATAGAGGTCAGCGGGTTAGGATATCTAGAACATGGTTGGGACATTTCTCTCCCTGTATGGGAGTATGGTTGGTTTTTTGGAAAAATCGTAAGTGATTCATTCTGCCTACTGTGGGGAAAGATGATGCAGACTCGCTGGTATGAAGAAGGAAGAGCAGCAATTTTAAGCACGGATGGAGCAGGATATATAGCCATAAATCCAAAAAACTTCAGCTTTACACCAACAAAATATAGATATGACAATGGAGAATTAATTCCCACAAAATTCATTTTTAACCTCTCCGATCCAGGGTTATCTATTAACGTCACCATGGAAACACTCAACATCTTTCATTTTACGTCGCTAGCAGGACTCTCCAATTGCTGGAGATACCATGTACTCGTAAACGGCTACATTACCTATGGAAATATAACTGAAATAATAAAAAATAAAATTCAAATCATGGGAATCATGCGATTTCGATAACTAGCATGTTCATCTCAAATCCAGCTCATGTCTAAAAAGATAAGCTAAATAACCCTCTCTATCATGAATTATCATCTTTTCCAAACATTTATATAAAATAACGTCGTTGTAATATTTTAACCAGTTGCATCAGAGGAGGAAAATATAAAATATGTTCAAAAGAAAGTTATTCGTTTTATCCGTAACCGTGTTATTAGTTATTATAAATGGATCATTTGTTTTCGCTGTTGATACCATTACTCAAAATGGTGACATAATAGAAGAAGAGAAAAATCATGAAGACGCGTTATCTACTATCGTTATGCAGCTATCTGTTCAGAGCCATCAATCGTCTCATGAATTTTTTTTTGAGGAATATTTGTATACCCACCATGACCCTATATGTATTGAAGGAAATGACAATTTTACCGAAGAAAATGGTGTTACCGCAGGTCAAGGAACATTTGAAGATCCTTATGTTATTGAAGGGTGGGATATCTACTGTTATAGTCATGATGGTATTGTTATTCGAAATACAAGTATTTATTTTATAATCAAATATTGTCATATTTATAGTGGTAGCCTAAACACCGATGGCATCGTTTTTTATAACGTGATCAATGGTATTATTGATTCAAATTTTATTGAACAGAATAGAAACGGTGTGATGTTTCGTCCTCAATATCCTGGGAAAGAGAATAGTTCTAACAACATCATTTCAAACAATACGATTGCTTTTAACATGGAAGATGGCATAAGTTTCGAACATACCGGTAGTGGCTGGCATAGTGAGAACAATATTTTTCATAATAATATTACTCATAATAAACGAGGAATCTATATGATAATGTCAGATAACAATACTATATCATATAATAATATCTCCTCAAATGAAGAGTATGGGATTGAGTTAGATCGGTGTATGGGAGGTGGGGAGTGGAATAGAGTTCATCATAATAATCTCATTGAGAATAAAGGAGCTCAAGGTCAAGTGCTAGATTGGGGTGATCCTTGTAATTACTGGAATGACAGCTATCCTTCTGGTGGTAACTTTTGGAGTGATTATACTGGTGCAGATCTCTATCATGGACCAAATCAAGATATATCAGGTAGCGATGGGATCGGGGATGTACCCATTAGTATTCCTGAGGGTGTAAATCAAGATCACTATCCCTTAATGAGGCCGTGGAATATTGTAAATAATCCACCGGATAAACCAAGTCAACCATCGGGAGAAATACAGGGGAAGAAACGACACAATTACGTGTATACAACGAACACAACCGATTCTGATGGAGACTTGGTATATTACATGTGGGATTGGGGTGATGGAAGCACCAGTGGATGGCTCGGACCGTTTACCTCGGGGACCATACAGGAAGCAAACTATACATGGGCTGTTAAAGGAACCTACAGCATCAAAGTAAAGGCAAAAGACATGTATGGATACAATAGTGATTGGTCAGATTCCTTGCCTGTAACAATGCCGTACTCGTTTAACAGACCGTTATTACAGTTCTTGGAGTTGTTGTTCGAGCGATTCCCCAATGCGTTCCCACTACTACAACAGCTCATGGGATACTAATCACATTCTATTTTTCTTCTCTTTTTTTATTTTTTTACACCTTTAGAATGGTGCTTTTCTTCTGTATGGTATAATGTCTCAAACGTTATAATAACAACAAATCTTTATTAACGAAGAAATACGAATTATTGTAATATGATAGACAAATGTATTCAAAAGGACTTGGGATATTATAGTATGGAGATAATAAAGGATAAGGAAGGAAAACCTTTAGTTATGGTTAAATTTAAGTTTACAGATAGGCCCTCTTGGGTATATGCTCATAGTTGGTGTCCAACCCTAGAAGAACTGGAATTTCTGTATAATACAAAGAAGATGATGGAACAGACTAAAGTGAAACAGAGTAAATAACACATCCATTTTTCTCCTATTCTCCAATATATGCTTTGAACTATGATGGGATTGTTAGGAATCAACAATTTTTTCTTTTTTATTTTGTGTTAAATCCGAGTCAAGGCTTCTATTTTTGATTTTTATCGTTTCCAAACATTTAAATGAAACAAGCAGATATTAACTATTAACCTATTTATTAAGGGAGGATTCGGAAGAATGAGAAAAGTAGTAGTTGTATGTTTCTTAGCTTGTTTTTTACTGTTGATAACACCTTGCGTTAATTCAATTGAATATCAAAACCAGAAAAACATAATTACTTCTGAAATAGAAACAATGGACTATTCTTCTTTTGTAAAAATGGTGAAACAGATACTAAAAGATGAACGAAGAGCATTGCTCAGAGATGCTATTCAGAATGTAGATCCCGAAGGAGTCATTTGCTTTGTATTAATGTATTTGTGGTTTTGGTCTTGGGTAATCGCTGGGTATCTTCCTTTAACGTTTATATCAGATATTATCTTGAGATTTGCTGAAAAATTAGGATGCCGTTTTGCTACTCCTCCTAGTTCACGATTTTCAATAAATTCTGATGCTCCTTGTACAAGCTGTGCATTGAAGGAATAAAAAAGTATTCGTTAAAACCGTGTCAATGCTTCTGTTTCTAAGAATATGTTTTTAATAAAAGAATCAGCAGGCGATTTCATCCTAGTGTTTTTTCTTAATGTGTTTTATTAAGATAAATAAACCATTATTATCAATTCGTTTAAATTTCTGGTCATAAATCAAATATATCTTTAGGAAAATAATGGAGATAAGGTGTAATATGAAACTTTGTATATTTGGTATCGTTGTGTGTATGGTTGTCAGTGGTGCGGGTATAGTTGACATGGCTACATCGAGCTATCAATATCCGGTGAGTTCGCACATAAATATTACAGGAAGAACATCGTATTTTGATGGTCCGCAAGTGATATGGAACAAAACGTATGGTGGTGTTTCAACCGATGAGGGTTGGATGGTTCAACAAATAAATGATGGAGGATATATTCTAATTGGCTACACTGTATCATATGGTAGTGGATCTGCGGATATTTGGTTAATTAAAACCGATGCAGAGGGTAATCAACAGTGGTCAAAAACATATGGTGGCAGGGGAAATGATCAAAGCCGTGCGGTACAACAAACTTCTGATGGAGGTTATATTATCGGGGCAACGACCCAATCTTTTGGAGCCGGGGGGGATGATATTTGGGTGATAAAAACCGATACGTCTGGCAATATAATATGGCAGAAAACATTTGGTGGGACAAATCAAGATCATTGTAATGCAATTTTACAGATAACGAGTGGCGAGTATGTGTTGATTGGGGATTGGGATCTTGGCGGGACATCTGATCTCTTAGTTATGAAATTAGATTCAGAGGGCAATGAGCTGTGGACTAGGGTTTACAGCGGTGATAAATTTGGTTTCGGTCATTCCATCCAGATGACATCAGATGGTGGTTTTATTTTACTGGGCGGTATAAATTTGTATGGAGATTCAGATATGTGGTTGATTAAAACTGATGCAAATGGTATTATGATGTGGGATAAAACATTTGGTGAGAGAACACCTGAAACAGCCACATCTGTTATTCAAACGATGGATAATGGTTTCATTTTAGGTGGATGGATATTACCATCCGATCTTAATAAATCTATTCTGATGATAAAGACAGACAGCGAAGGCAATACATTGTGGGAGAAAAAAATTGAGGCAGGACATGCAAAGGAACCATACACAAATACGCTTGGATTAGATGAAACCAATGACGGAGGTTACATCGTTGCTGGGGAAAAAATCGTGTCCAATGATAAAAATGCCTGGGTAATAAAAACCGATGTGAATGGCAACATACTTTGGGATATGACCTTTGGGAGTTTATCTGATGAATACAGTTGCGAAATACAACAAACCAATGATGAAAACTTTATAGTCGTTGGAGCCACAAAGTCTTACGGTGTAGGTGGATATGACATGTGGTTAATCAAAGTGTCACAGGGAAATGGAACACTACCTCCATTAAAACCAACAATTAATGGTCCGACAACTGGAACAGTGAATAATGAGTACCCCTATACAAGTAGCACGACTGATCCTGATGGGGATCAGGTGTACTATTTGTGGGATTGGGGCGAAGGTAACAGCAGCGGATGGCTTGGTCCCTATGGTTCTGGTGTAACCGTAGGTGTAACCCACAAGTGGACTGTCAAAGGTTCGTATACTATCAAAGTGAAAGCAAAGGATACATTTGGTGCGGAAAGCCCCTGGTCAGACTCATTACCGATAACAATGCCTTACTCATATAAACCGATACTACAATTCCTGGAGTTGTTGTTCCAGCGATTACCTCAAACATTTCCGGTATTAAGACAGCTGCTAAGATATTAAGAAATTTCAAGAACTTATATTGATTGATGATTCAAGTCTTAAGTCTTGATTCATCGAATGAGGAAAAATCATCCATGAAGAAAATGATACCATCGATGGTATTGGTGTTCATTCTCCTTTCAAGTTCTCCTGGTGTTTATACACAAAATCATAGTGATGAAAAAACTATTCACTCTGCTGGTGAGTTAGATGATTTTATCCTTAAAACCATGCGTCAGAGACATATTCCAGGATTATCTGCATCACTTGTTATTGAGGATATTGTGAGATGGCAAAAAGGGTATGGTTCTGCTGATATTAACCAAAACATTAGCGTTACCAATGATACCTTGTTTAAAATCGCATCAGTATCAAAAACAATTACAGCAACAGCTCTGATGCAGCTGTATGAACAAGGTTACTTCGATTTATCCGATCCAATAAACGTATATCTTCCATATCCTGTTATTCATCCACGATATCCGTCGACAAATATTACGTTTCATATGTTACTGACCCATTCTTCAGGTATTATTGACAACTGGCAGTATTTATTTTATTTCGACGGTGATGCACCTATTTCTTTTCAGATGTTCCTAGAAGAATATCTCGTACCAGGTGGGCAATATTATGATCCTGAGAATAATTTTGGTTCATGGCAACCTGGGACAAGATGTCAATATAGTAATATCGCGGTCGCATTAGTCGGATATTTAGTCGAAGTTATTACAGGAATGAACTTTACCGATTATATCGAATCTTTTGTTTTCTCTCCTTTAGAAATGAATGAATCTGCATGGTTTTTACGCGATCTGAATGTGTCTCATATCGCTATGCCTTATCAATGGAATGGAATAGATTACGTTCCCTACGGTCATATTGGGTATGTAGATGTGCCTGCAGGTGATCTTCGGACGAGCTCTTCTCAACTCATCCATTTTTTAACAATGTTTATTAATAATGGGAGCTACAACGAACAAAGGGTTCTTCAGAATAGTACTGTGCAGTTAATGTTATCTCCACAGTTACCATTCCAGCCAAATATCGGGTTAATCTTTTGGAAAAGTACTATCGGTGGGAGAACCGTTTGGGGACATTATGGTGCTGATTTTGGTGCCCAAGCGATGATGCATTTCGAACCTGCCACACATATTGGTGTTGTCGTTCTTTGTAATGGAGAAGCAGATCTTACAGTTATAAGTGATGCGATTTTTGATTATGCAGAAACGTTATCGAATTCCCCTCCAGAGACACCACAGCGGCCTTCTGGGTCGGTTCAGGGAAAAATAAATGTTGAATATTCGTATAATTCAGAAACCACTGACCCTGACTATAATTTGATTTATTATCAATGGGATTGGGGCGATGGCAACAACAGTGGATGGTTTGGACCCTACAATTCTGGTGATCTTATCAGTACGACTCACAAGTGGACAGTAAAAGGTTCATATAGCATCAAAGTGAAAGCAAAGGATATGTTTGGTTCGGAAAGCCTATGGTCGAATCCCTTACCAGTAACAATGCCGTATTCGTATAAACCGATGCCATTACTCTTGGAGTGGTTATTCGAACGGTTCCCCAATGCGTTCCCGATACTCAAACAACTATTGGGATACTGAATAATCCTACCCTTTTCTTCTTTTTTTAAGGAATGTTTTTATAGACAGACATAAGTTACAAATCAATGGACTGAGGCAAAGGTTATGAAAAAACAATTAATAATAGTTGGAATAACGATGGTGTTGATAACAATTGGATTGAGTGGATGTGAACAACAAAAAAGTAATGATGAAACAAGCAGATTTATAGGATCATGGTCATATTCAGAAATCGAATCAATTCAATTTTTATGGACTTTTAATGATAATAGAACAATTGCAATATCTGTCTACTATGTGAACACCAGTACATATGATCCTCCTTATTGGGTAAATTTTGAAATAAAAAATAATCAACTATGTATGCCTACTGGTTGTTATGATTATAAGTTTTTTAATAATTATAATAATTTTAACCTCACAGCAAAATCGGGAAAGATAACAACATTCAAAAAGTTGTAGATGAAAGGATTGTTAGGAATCAACTATTTTTATCTTTTCCAAACATTTAAATGAACTAAGGCGATATTAATTCTTATCCTGTTTTAGCGGGGAGGAATGAAACCCTGAGAAAAAAAATAATTGTAATGGGGTTGTTATTTAACCTATTTATAATTAGTATTATACCCTTACCCGCTGAAGGAGCAACCCGAGTTTCGCACTTGAATAAATGTTAAGTGCCTTCAGCAGTTTGTGTTTTATTGGTGATAAAATCCAAACAACACTGAAGACACCATACAATATAAAGTCAAACACGAATAAGACC
>Ga0315277_10005121_pt1 | contig 17350 bp, 14 predicted proteins | sample YL17G05_15_MG_FD_203695 | JGI IMG/M metagenome (GOLD analysis project Ga0315277, IMG submission 203695) | Sediment microbial communities from Yellowstone Lake, YNP, Wyoming, USA - YL17G05_15 | ecosystem: Environmental > Aquatic > Freshwater > Lake > Sediment | place: USA: Wyoming | collected... | reverse complement strand
CTCCTTACATACCACCCCGGGTATGCTCGTCGCTCGCGCCTCGCCAGCGGGCCTGGGGGCCTGCAGCAAAGTGTAAACGTTATTCATTGACAGACCCTAACTTCCAACTCTCGCAGTTTCGGCCGATACGCCGCCACTCACGATCCAGCCGTCGGATAGCTGAATGATCCTGCGGCCGTACGAGGCGTTCCTCTCCGAATGGGTGACCTGAATGATTGTGGTCCCTTCCTGGTTGAGCCGTGTAAATAGCTCCATGATCTCCTGGCCCTGACTGGAGTGCAGATTCCCGGTCGGCTCGTCGGCGAGGATGAGCTTTGGGTTTGCGATTATGGCGCGGGCTACGGCTACGAGTTGCTGCTGGCCGCCGGATAGCTGGTTTGGATACAGATCCTTCTTTCCGACGATCTGAAAACGGTCCAGGGTGTCGCAGACCATACTCTCGCGCTCCTTGCGGCTGATGTTCCGGTAGGAGAGCGGAATGTCGAGGTTTTCGTAGACGGTGAGCTGGTCGAGCAAGTGATAGCTCTGGAAGACAAAGCCGATGTACTTTTTGTGCAATTCGGCGCGCTCCTTTTTCCCAAGCTTGTGTACGGCCAGATCCACGAAGTAATACTCACCGCTCCATGCGCTGTCGTGCATCCCCAGCATATGCAGCAGCGTTGATTTGCCTGCGCCCGAGGGGCCCATAATGGAGACGAACTCGCCTTCTTTCACGTCAAGGTTTATCCGGCGCAGGACATAAGTCTTAGTAACACCGGCTTCGAAAAACTTTTCAACATTGCGTAGTTTGATCATGGCTCCACTCGCTTTCAGGTCAGGTAGTGAAAAATAGCATTTAACTTAGCAGCTGGGCCAGCAAAAATAACAGGGGCTGGGGATCAGGGGTCAGGGGCCAGGGCTCGAAATTGCGGATTGCGGATTGCGAATTACGGATTAAAATGCCTGTGTAATTCTCTGCGTCAGGGAGAGCTTCCTAAGGGCCTGTCAATGAATAACGTTTGCACTTTGGCGCGAGCGCCCGCCGCCGCGCCCCTTCGGGCTGCGGCCCGCAGGCCCGCTGGCTTTGTTGCTCGCTCCTTACATACCACCCCGGGTATGCTCGTCGCTCGCGCCTCGCCAGCGGGCCTGGGGGCCAGCAGCAAAGTGTAAACGTTATTCATTGACAAGCCCTAACCCGAAATGCGCGATGCAAAACCGCCCGGACCCTGGCTCATGACCCCCGATCCTTAAAACACAATGTTGAGGAGTCGCAAAATCGATGGCTTTCATCCAATTCCTGGGCGCTTCGGGCACAGTTACAGGTTCCAAGTTCCTCGTCGGCTCCGGCAATGTCCACTTCCTTGTGGACTGCGGCATGTTTCAGGGGGCGAAGCAGCTTCGGCTGTTGAACTGGGCGGCTCCGCCGGTTCCTCCCGCATCCCTCGATCACATCCTTCTCACGCATGCACACATTGACCACGCAGGCATGCTTCCGGCCTGGGTGCGCGAGGGATTTCAGGGCACTGTGTGGTCCACTCCGGCCACGCGTGAGCTTTGTGAGATCAGCCTTGTCGATGCTGCTCACCTGCAGGAGGAAGACGCGCGGTTTGCGAACAAAAAGGGATTCAGCAAACACAAGCCAGCGTTGCCGCTCTACACCGTACAGGATGCCGAGCACGCGCTTCAGCACCTCCGCCCTCTCGAATATGAAGAGGGGATGGATCTCGCCGATGGCACGCATGTTCGGTTCCGCGATGCGGGACATATCCTCGGCTCGGCAATTGCGGAAGTCAACATCCTCGACCGCGGAAAACCGATGCGCATCGTGTTCTCCGGCGATCTTGGACGCTACAACGCTCTCATCCTCCGGGATCCGGCTCCCATCGGCCGGGCGGATTATCTCCTCGTCGAATCAACGTACGGCGATCGGCTCCACCCGGCGGAGGAAACTGCGCACGACGTTGCCCAAGTCATCAATGAAACCGCGAAGCGCGGCGGAATGCTGGTCATCCCGGCTTTTGCCATTGGCCGGACGCAAACCCTGCTCTATGTGATTCGGGAATTGAAAGAGAAAAAAGCCATCCCGGACCTGCCCATTTTTGTTGACAGCCCCATGGCCGTTCATGTGACGGAGCTGTTCTGCCGCCACATCGAGGAGTTCGACGAAGAAGCGCAGGCGATCTATCGAGCCACCGGGCAGTGTCCCATCATGTGCCCCAACCTGCACTTTGTCCGCACGCCGGATGAATCGCAGAAAGTCAACGATCTTCGCTATCCCGCGATCATCATTTCCGCGAGCGGCATGGCCACGGGCGGAAGAATTCTTCATCACCTGAAGCTGCGGCTCCCCGATCCGCGCAACACTGTTTTCTTTGTCGGTTACCAGTCCAACGGAACTCGAGGGCGCCTTTTGAGGGACGGGGCGAAGGAGATCAAGATCCACGGCGAAATGGTGCCTGTCCGGGCTCAGATGCGTTCGATGGAGTCTTTCTCCGGGCACGCCGACTCAGAGGAGATCATGCGTTGGCTGAGGACCTTCAAGGAGCCGCCAAAACTCACCTTTGTCGTTCACGGGGAATCCGGCGCTAGCCACGCGTTGGCGGACCAGATCAAGAGTACCCTTGGGTGGCAGACACACATCCCGGAATACCTCGAATCCGTCAAACTCCGCGTGTGAAGATTTACGATCTACGATTTACGATTGACGATTGAGTGATCAGGCCATTGAGTCATTGAAAAGCCTTCTAAAGAAGCCTTTTCAATGGCTCGATGACCCAATGACAAATGGTTCAATTCCAAATCGTCAATCGTCAATCTGAAATCGTCAATTTCTGCTCAGCCCCTTAAATCCCTTGGTGCTGTAAGATTTTGTCGGTGGCTTTCAGCCCAATCCCGGTCAGTACGACGACCACGATTTCGTGCGGACTCAAGATGCCTTCGGCCATCATGCCAATGACGGCAGCAGGAGCGGCAGCAGCCGTTGGCTCAACATAGATGCCCTTCTCCCCGAGCATCCTGAGGGCATCCCAAATCGCCGCGTCGGAGACGGTCCGCACCATTCCGTTGCTGCCACGCACCGCTTTCAGAATGTCCTTGCCCTGGATCGGCTGGGAAATCGAGATTCCCTCCGCCGCGGTTTCTCTTTTTTCGACGGGGGGCACTTCGGTGAGATTGGCGGCCCACGCCTGATAGACAGGAGCGCACTGCTCCGCTTGCACGGCGGCGAGCCGGGGCAGTTTGTGAATCAACCCGGCCTCCAGGAGCTCCGTGAAGCCCCGATAGAGTCCGAGAATCAGACCTCCGCCGCCCACCGGTGCGACAACCCAGTCCGGGGCTTCCCACTCGAGTTGTTCCGCGACCTCGAAGGCCAGCGACTTCAGACCGGCCACGAAGTAGGGGCTCCAGTTGTGGCTGGCGTAGAAAAAGCTCTGAGCAGCTTCCAGAGCGGCCCGGGTGGTGTCTTCCCGCGTGCCCTGGACCCGGATCAGCTTTGCTCCGTAGATCCCGATTTGCGCGGCTTTGCCCGCGGAGGCGCTTTGCGGGATGTAGATGTTCGCCCGAATGCCCGCAGCGGCGGAATATGCGGCCACAGCAGCTCCGGCATTACCCGAGGAATCTTCCACGATCTCCGAAACGCGCCATTCCTTGAGCTTGCTGATCATCACGGCGCAGCCGCGATCCTTAAAGGAGCCCGTAGGGAAAAGATAGTCCAGCTTGAAGAGAACAGGTTGGCCTCCCAGTTTTCCGCACACAAACGGCGTAAATCCTTCGCCCAGCGTAACCCGGCTTTCGAAGGTCCTCAGTCCCAAAGCCTCGGCATAGCGCCAGAGGCTCGCGGCTCGACCCTTCACCTGGTCAGGTCGAAACATGCCGGTGCCTTCGAGACGCAGGTAGCTCCCACAGTCGCAGCGCCAGCGGGGCACTGATGTAGGATAAGAAAGCTCGCAGTTTGAGCATCGAAGGATCATTGTCGGCCATCTATTTACGATTTACGATTGACGATTGAGGGTTCGCAAAGATCGTCAATCGTAAATTCATTGTGAAATTGGCAGGGCGCGAAAGCCGCATATTTTGGGGCGCCAGTAAGGATCGAAAGGCGACAGGTTCGTACCTATTGATGTCTCGGCATGGTAAAACTTGTTCCGTCCCGCAACGATGCCGCAATGCTTGAGATCGTCAAAAAAAACGATGTTGCCTGCGCTCCAGCGCTGATCGGGCGGCACTTCGGGCAGACTCAGGAAAAGCTTGCGCGCCGTGGTGCGCTTGATCAGGATCCCGTTTTCCCATAGTACGCGCCAGACGAATCCGGAGCAGTCAAAGCTCTTGAGCCCGGAGGCGCCCCAGACATAGGGCATGCCAAGGTACTTGTCGATGACCGGCCTCAATTGATTCCAGAACCCCGGGACCTGCAGTGCAGGCTCAGTCTTTCCTGTCGTTCCGGGCGCAGGTGTCGAGGCCAGCGCGCTGGCCGCGAGAGTCAATACAATCAGCAATCGCTTCATTTGACAGCGCTCCCAAGAAGGAGCCCCAGACCGATGAACAGGCCGGCCAGAAATATTGCCACAGCTCGATTGCCTGCTCTCAATTGGTCGGAAAAATGGATTTCCGGCGTAAGCCAGTCGAATATCTTATACGCCAACACGAATCCAGCCAAACCGACAGCCAGCGAGACCAAGATTGAGGCAAGATAATTAAGGATATTCATACCGTCTGCTCCACTATATAGGCATGAGATCAGGATTTATTCGCAACGTACGCCAGCTCAATGGTAAAAATTTAAAATGGGGCTATGGACTTGACTCCTGTAAGGACCGCCTGAACAGCCCGGTCTGCGCCAGACGAGCCTTTGTGAATCTTCGCGCCTTTGCGTCTTTGCGGTGGGATTATAAAAAACCACCGCAAAGGCTCAAAGACGCCAAGAATCACCAAAGATTCCTTTCAGCCCAGGTTGGGATCGTAACATCGGCAGTTACTGGAGTCATGTGCATACCCCCAATTTAAAATACAGCCTTTTCGCGTTCCTTTTCCATGTCTTTTTAGCTTGCTACGAAGACATGGAGAGGATAAAAAGCAACACCAACGGAGGCGCAAAGTATCGTCTTCGAGAAATATCGTGTTCTCCGCGTTTGTGCGGTTTAGTGTCGGAAAACCTATGAAGAATCTCATGTTCGATTTTTCCGCAGGAAAAGGCGGGCCGCTGGTTCTTGACGTGGAGACGCAATTGCTAAGCCACGAGGTGGCGGGCGGCTGGACCGCAGTTGAAAAGTTGAAAGTGGCGCTGGTTGTGACCTGGGACGAGAAGAACGGTATGCGGACCTGGTACGAGGAGGACATGCCCGGGCTGTTGGCGGAACTCGATCATTTTCAGCCCATCGTGACCTTCAACGGCGAAAACTTCGATTTTAAGGTTCTGAGCGCCTATGGATCCGTGGCTTCTCTATACGGCAAGAGCACAGACATGCTTGCGGTCCTAAGCAAGAAACTGGGATTCCGCATCAAGCTGGAATCGCTGGCTCAGGCAACTCTGGGCCGCGGAAAGATCGGCTCCGGTACCGAGAGCGTCGAGTGGTGGCGATCCGGCGATCCGGCGTTGCGGCAAAAGGTCGTAGAGTACTGCAGAAACGATGTGGAGCTGACACGAGATCTCTACCTTTTTGGGAAGGAAAAGGGTTACGTCTCCATCGAAGATACGAAGCAGGGCGGCACCCGGCGTGTCGAGGTATCCTGGTAACAGACAGCAACTCTGGCAGATTTACTCTTGGGGATTCTTTGCATCTTCCAAGTTGGCTTTTTATTGACGATTGACGATTCATCCAGCCGTTCTTAATCGTCAATCGTAAATCGGTAATCGTAAATCGGCACTGCGGAATGAAACCTGTTCGATTCATCCACACTTCTGATATTCATCTGGATACAAGCTTCTCCGGTTCGGGTTTTCCGTCGCGTCTCGGCGACCGTAAGCGCGAAGCCATTCGGGGAACCTTCCGGCGTGTCCTCGAGGATGCGCGCCTGCACGCCGCAGATCTGGTCCTGATTGCCGGCGATCTCTTTGAGCACGATCGGGTCACGCCGGACACGATCGAGTTCCTGAAGCAGCAGTTCGAGAGCTTGGGGAGCATCCGGGTCTTTATCTCTCCGGGCAACCACGATCCGTTTATTCACGGCTCTCCTTACAGGGAGGAAAAGTGGCCGGCGAATGTGCACATTTTCTGCGAAGAGGCGTTCCAATCCGTGGAATTGCCGGATCTTGGAGTTCGGATTACGGGATTCGGCTTCACGCACGACCAGATGGAAGATCATCCCTTTTTGAAGCTGTCCCCGCTTCGGGGAGATCTTGCTAACATTGTTATTTCTCATGCTTCAGACATCAGCCGTGTGCCTTCCGGCAAGACCAGGCACGGGCCTTTTACGATCGAAGAAGTCGCGGGAAAAAACATACAGTACTGTGCACTTGGGCACTACCACCAGCAACGTGCCGTCGTCAATGCGATCGATGAGACCCAGGTCTGGTACAGCGGCATCCCGGAGGGAAGGGGCTGGGACGAGGAAGGCCAGTGCGGCTATCTCCTGGGAGAGATTGACGGCGGAAAAATCAAGGTGGAAGGGCAGATGTGCAATCAATATCCCCTGCGAACCTTGTCGCTCGATTGCGACGGGTTTACCAGCCGGGAGCAGATCCTCGATGCGCTACTGCAGCAGCGCGGATCTTTTTTCGATGGCAGAACCATTCTTCGCATCCGGCTCGAGGGCGCCATCGACACCAAGCTCGACCTTTCCTTCACTGAACTGGAGGAGCGGCTTGCGGGAGAAGTTCTGCACATCGAGTGGCAGGACGAGACGCACCCGTCGATCGACTTTGATGCCATCGCCCGGGAACGAACCCTGCGCGGCCGCTTCGTCAGGCAATTGAACGAGCGCATAGAATCGGCTTCTGAAAAGGAGCGGGCCGTGCTGGAACGTGCACTACTTTATGGCGTCCAGGCTCTTCTGGGACGCGAGGTGCGGCTGCGGTGAATCTACTGCGTTGCAATATCCTGGGCTTCGGAAAACTGGCCGACCTTTCCCTCATATTTCGGGACGGACTGAACCTGGTGTTTGCAGCCAACGAGGGTGGCAAGTCTACGCTACAGCGCTTTCTGATCGGCCTGCTCTACGGCCAGCTCCGCGCGGACGTCAGGTCGCAGCGCCGGCTGGAGTCCTGGGTGGAGCAATACAGGCCGTGGACGGGCGAGGCGTATGGGGGAATTCTCTGGTGCCGCCTGCAGAACGGCCGGGAGATCGAAATCCACCGCTCCTTCGGCAAGGACGAAACACGCATCGAGATCCGTACCGCTACCGGCGAGATGATCACCGGCGAGTACGAGCAACAGAAAAACGGAGATGTGCTGTTTGCCCGAACCCATCTCGAATTACCCAAAGACCTCTTCGAGTCTATTGCCGTCATTCGGGAGAGCAGGCTCACGGAACTCAACAGCCAGGATAGTATTCGAGATCGGATCACCAACCTGGCTCTGTCGGGCGAGGAGGATCTTTCTATACGTCAGAGCTTGGACAGACTGAGAGGGGCACTGGACGATATCGGCTCGGAGCGCGCGCCGACCCGCCCCTATATGCAGGCGCTCGATGAGCTCGCATCACTGCAAGCCGAAAGCGCGGCAACGGCCGCTCGTCGAGCTGAGTTCCTGAACTTGGTGGATGAGCGGAACCGGCTTGCGGCGGAGTGCGCGCGACTCGAGTGCGAGCTGGCTGCGGCGAGGAGAGCTGTCCTGACAGCACGCTTCCGGGAAACTGAAAGCAAAGTCCGCGGGCTCGAGGATCTGGACCTCGATCTTATCTGCCTGAGCGGCGAGATCGAGCCTCTGCGCACTTACACAAGCTTTCCTGCCCACGACCTCGAGGAATTAAACCAGCTTGTCGGTGCCTGCAGCAGCATGGAAAAAAGCCTGGCCGAAGTGCGCATTCGACTAGAGGCGGCGGACGCGCAGGCGTGCCACGCGAAGGAGGAGCGGCGTCAGATGGAAGCCTACGCCTCCATCGATGCGGAAAAGATATCGGACTGGTTTGTCAATTATCTGAGCCTGATGGTGAAGAGAGACGAGGCGCAGAAGTCCTTCAGTCAAAACCAGCAAGAGACCGGGGCGCTTGAGAGAAATTTGAGCCAGCTCGGGCCCGCTTTGCGCAGCGCCGAGGTCGATTGGCAGCGCAGAGCGCGCGAAGCTGCCGAAGAGGAGCGGGTTGCCTCCGAGAAGAGCCTGCGGCTGGGCGGGAAGATCACTGGCTTGAAGGCGCAGCTCTCACAGACGGGAGCTCGGAGGTCCCAAAAGTTCCTTCTTGGGTACACAGCGGCGCTGTGCGCGCTTGCGCCATTTGCAGTCCGGTACTTGCCGGGCGCCGAGGCGTTGCCAATCCTGCTCGTGCTCGGAATTTGCGGCGCGTTCGGCGCCGTGGCGGTGGTCATGTTCTCCGCCGGCGCGAAAATGCAGCCGGAGCTGGAACGGATCGAGCGGGAGATTCAGTCTCTCGAGGCAGAGCAGACTCGCACCCGAGAGGAAGGCCAGAAGATTCAGCACGTGATCCGGCAGGCAGTGCAGGACTCCGGCTACGGAACGCTGGAGGAGTTTTTAGAAGCCGCGAAGCAGGCTGAGCAGTACAGGCACAGGCTGGTGGATCTCTCCGCCAGGACGGCAGAGAAGGTGCAGCAGCGCGAGAGGTTCCAATCGGAGTGTGCCGAGGTCTTTGCCAACATCAAGGAAGCCCTCGGGCGCGTGGGTTTGAGCTGCTCACCCGCCAACATCAATACCCAGGTCACTGTTATGAGAAGCAACATGCGCCGCTTCCGCGAGCTGGATGGCTCCTGCCGCAACCTTGGCGAGCAAGCCGAATCTTTGCGAGCCGAGGACGTGCGCCTGACGAACGAGCTCACTGAAAAGACGGCACGGATTCAGGCCATTCTGTCCGAGGCTGGGGTCGAGACGGCCGAGGCGTTTCGCAAATGCTGCCGGAAGCGCCATCGAGTGACAGAGTTGATCGAGAAAGAGGCTTCGCGCGCGCGCGAATTCCAGCGGCTCTGCGGCGACCTCACGCTCGAAGACTGGCAGCAGCGGATGAAGGATCTGAAGGAAGCCGTGTGCCAGGCGGCCGATGCCGCAGGCGGGGCGCTTCCCGGCGATGCGATCTCAGGCGCGGCAACTGAGCGCTCCCCGTGTCTGCCCTACCAGCCGGGTGTGGAAGAGGCCGAGCTGGCAGAAAAGCAGGTCACCGCCCGTCTCGCGTCAGCGCGCGAGGATTATGCCCGGATTGTCGAGCGCGTGAGCCAGGCATCTCAAAGCTTCCGCCCGGTGTCCGAGGTTGAGGAGGACCTGGCGCTCACGGAACGAAAAGTCCGCGAACTGTCACGCAACCGCGAAGCTTTGCGCGTTGCCATCGAAACCATCCAGACGCTTTCGCGCGAGCAGCAGGAAGTCTTGGCTCCCCAACTCAACGGCTCCGTTGAGCAGAGGTTCCTCCGGCTCTGCCAGGGCCGATATGAGGAAGTCCGGATCGATCCCGAGTTCCATATCTACGCACGCGAAGCGCATACCGGAGAGTTGCGAGCAGTGGAGTACCTCAGCCGCGGCACGCAGGATCAACTCTACTTCGCCCTGCGCTTCGGCATCCTCGATCTGGTCTCCAATAAACAAGAGGCGTGTCCCTGCCTGTTGGACGAGCCGTTCGCGGCCTACGATCACCAGCGCATAATCGAAGCGTTCCGGATCCTCGAGGAGGAGGCGAAACGCAGGCAGTTATTCGTCTTCACCTGCCGCGAAGATCTGCGCGACATCGCGCAGATACAAGGCGCCCACATAATAAGAATGGCGAATGACGAATGACGAGTGTCAGAAAAGTAGGCAGTAGGCAGTAGGCAGTACTTCCTTGGTGCGCTTGCATCCAAATTGGGATTTTTTCTGCCGGCTGCCTGCCGCCCGCTGCTGACTTGTCACGCATTTCAGTTATTTCTGCATCCCAAAGTCCTTTCCCGCCGGCAAAGGATTTCGCTCATAGTAGTGCGAGTTGCACACCCAATTCCTCGCCCAGGGCGATTAGGCGTTTCCACAAACTTGCATCCACGGGAATACCCTTTTGCAGGCGAGCCTCCTCTGTTCGCCGTTCGGGATCCCCGGCGACCAGAATCTCATCGTAATCCTGGGCCGGACGCGCGGATTTCGCAGCCCTGACCAGACGCTCCATTCGTGACTGGAATTCCTCTGGGGGCAGGAAGCGGCCGATATCGATTGCCAGGAACGTCTGGCTTGTGTTCATCGGCCGGTCCAAGATGTGGAGGCCTCCCACCCCAGTGCTCATCGCGCCGCCGCTCAAGACTGCACAGAGCACTTCGACCATCATGCCCAGACCGCTCCCTTTGTAGCCGCCGAGGGGCATGAGAAGTCCGTGAAGAGCCTTCTGCGTATCGGTGGTAGGGATACCCTCCGAATCCATAGCCCAGCCTGCGGGTATCGTAGGCTCCCGGCTCGCGGCCGCCTTCACGATCCTGTTCAGGGCGACGGTGGTGGTTGCCATGTCCAGTAGCCACCCACCGGCGCCGCTGCTCGGCACAGATACGCATATGGGATTCGTTCCTAACCTCCCCTCGCGCCCCTGCCATGGAGGCACACAAGGGGACGCGTTGCACATCACGAGACCGATCAGGCCTGCGCTGGACATGCGCTGCGCCCAAAAAGCCGCAGCGCCGAAGTGGTTCGAATTGCGAGCGACGACTATGCCGATTCCGTGCAGCCCGGCAAGACGTACTGCATGACGGCAGCAGATCTCGGAGACGCATTGCCCGAGCCCGCGCTCACCGTCGTATAAGAGGCAGGCACCTGACTCGGAAATGACCCGACCATCCGTCCCGGGATCGATGTTGCCTGCTTTGAGCTGTGTCACGTAGTGGGGAAGGAGATGTACCCCGTGCGAGTCGACGCCTCGCAGGTTGGCGGCGACCAGAGAGTCAGCTACCAGCTCTGCTCTGTTTGAGGGCACGCCTGCCGAGATCAGAATTTTTTCCACGAATTCCCGCAGTACAGGAGCGGAAATAATAGCTTGCGAATTCATGCGCTCGAAGATTACACCACAGAGACGCAGAGATCACGGAGTCTCTGTGATGGGATACTCTTACGCAAGTTGCGCGTCGCGGAGCCAGCCACGCAATGTGACGAGATCTCTGCGCATGGCCTCGATGATCTTGGGCTTTTCCATACTTGTTGTCCTGTCGCCTTTCTCCGCTCCACCCAGCGCATACTCGTAGTGCATCTGCACCGGCCCCAAGAAGTTGGTTTTCTTCAGCATCGCGAAGAACTCTTTGAAGTCCACCATGCCCTCGCCGAGTGGGCACCACTGAGGCTGCCACCTGCCTTTGGAGTTGCGGCCCCACCTGAAGTCCTTCACCGCGATGCCCTTCATCCAAGGCGTCATGAGCCGAAGACTGTGAATCCAGCCGCCCAGCCCGCCCTCGATGGTCGCGTGGCCGATGTCGTAGTTGACGCCGAGCCATTCCTTATCCAGATCCTTCAAGATCACCCAGAGGTCCCAGACGGAGGCTCCCACTTCGGAGCCGGAGTGGATGTGATACATCGCGCACACACGATACTTCCGGTTCAGCTCCGCCAGGCGTGCCGCTCTTTCCTTCATCATGACCAGTTGGTCGGGAATGGGCGCCCCATCTGCGTAGCGAAATCCGCCCCAGCGATACCGGGGAATTCCGAGCCGGCTCATGGTCCGGATAATGGTTTCGGCGTAGGGAGTATCCGCGTCCACGATTCCGGCGGTTACCATTGGCAGTGCGAGGCCTGCCTTCCGTATGATGTCCGCCGCCTTAGGGAGATCCTGCTCCACCCGTTCGGGCAGAACATGACCTCCTTGCCGGACTGTTAAGTCAATGCCGTCGAAGCCGATCTCGGCGGCAGTCCGCGCGAGGCCTTCCCAGTCGAGCCACTGAAGATGCTTGGAAAACACGCTCACCTTGAGAGGCTCCGTATGGTTCTGGCCTGGGAATGACGCACGGGAAAGTTGGGCGAGGCTTGCGAAAGCCGAAGCCTGTCCAGCGGATAAAAGGAAGCTGCGACGGTTCATGATTAACCTCCGGCTACCCTCTGAACAGGTTGCGGGCGATGAAGAATACGTTGGCCGGCCGCTCGGCGAGCCGCCGCATGAAGTACGGATACCAGCGATGGCCGTATGGCACGTAAATGCGAACGTTGTAGCCTTCCCGTGCCAGCCGCTGCTGTAGGTCGCGGCGAATGCCATAAAGCATCTGGAATTCGAAACGATCCTTCCCGATGTTCTTTTCTCGCGCATACTGCTCGGTTGCCGTGATCATCGCCTCATCGTGAGTCGCGAGGGCGTGATACTGATCGCTCTCCAGGAGCATCTTCATTATCTTCACAAAGTTTGCGTCCGTATCGCTTTTCTTTTTGAACGAGATCGTTACGGGCTCGAGATAGGCGCCCTTGCACAGCCGCATGCGGACGTTGTTTTCCAGCAGCATCCGGACGTCTTGCTCGCTGCGATAGAGATAAGCTTGAATTACGGTGCCAACGGTCTCCAGTTCTTTGCGAGCCCGAAGGACTATGTCCAGCGTTCGCTGAGTGTAGTTGTGATCTTCCATGTCCACGCGGACGAAGTTGCCCATTTCGGCCGCGTGCTTTGCGATTCGCATCAGATTCTGCTGACAGAAGTCGGTGTTGAGATCCAGACCAAGTTGGGTGAGCTTGACAGACACGTTACAATCCACCTTCTCCTGGCCGATCCCGTCCAAGATCTTGACGACCTCATCCGCCGCTTTGATGGCGTCCTCACGAGATAGGGTGTTCTCTCCGAGCAGGTCCAGCGAGGCCCGGATCTTTATCCGGTTGGCTTCCCGGACGGCTTTGATCGCGTCGTCCATGGTTTCCCCGGCAACGAATCGCCATGCTGTATCGCGGAAAAATTTGAATTTGAGAAAGAAGTTTTTGATGTTTTCCTGGTGCGCCAAAAAAAGCAGGAGGGCGCGCATAAACCTGACCCCCTCGAATGAAGGACGAAGGCAGCCTTCGAGCCGCTCAAATTAAAGCTCCGATTGTATCAAATAGCATGGGCGGGACTACTCAAAAACAGTAGGCAGCAGCCAACAGGCAGGCGGCAGTCGCGGTGGGTTAACCGATTGACAAAGACATAGTATCAGTTGCGATCTGCCTGCTGCCGTCTGCCTGCTGCATGCTCTTCGTTGACGGCGGCGGCAAACGGGAATAATATCCGATAAAGCCTATGATTGTTCCAATCTTTCCTTTGCCCAACGTGGTCTTGTTTCCCAAAACCCTGATGCCGCTCCACATTTTCGAGGAAAGGTACCGTACCATGACGCGCGAAGTATTGGATGGCGACGGTCAGATCGCCATGGTCCTTCTGCGCGAGGGGTGGGAAGCGAACTACGACAAGAGTCCAGCAGTGCACGACGTTGCCTGCCTGGGGAAAATAGAAACCTTCGACGAACTGGAAGGCGGCAAATACGACATTGTCTTGGCGGGGCTGCACAGGGTACGCCTGATCCGTGAGATCCGGCATTCGCCGTACAGGCTGGCGGAAGTAGAGCATCTCGCGGACCTTTCCTGCGATGATAGCTCGCCGGAGGTGATACGACGCCGCAACCATATCGGTGGGCTCTACACTCGGTTCACCGAGCTTGCGACAGGAGGGAAGTATCAAGAGGTCGAGCTCGTGCCGCAGCTCAACTTCGAAGCCCTGGTGAACATGGTGGCTTCCACCCTGAACCTTCCGGCCCAGGAAAAGCAGTTTTTGCTCGAGATGGACGACATCACACAGCGCTGCGACATTCTGATTCCCGTTTTGCAGAGGCAGCTGGAGACCTTGATCCTCGTACGAAGGTTCGAGAACATTAAACCCGAGGATCCGAGCAGAAACTGAGAGGCTAGTTCATGCCTTATCCCGTTATGTATGCCGTCCGTCAATGGTTTCCTCGCGAAAATGAGGCCGACGTACGTGCTGCCGTGCAACGCGAGCTGCGGAAGCTCTCCCCGAAATTGCAGGTTAAGCCCGGTGCCCGCGTAGGCATATCGGTGGGCAGCAGAGGAATTTGCAGCCTTGCCACGATCGTGCGAAGCGTGGTGGATGGACTGCACGAACTGGGAGCCGAGCCATTCATCTTTCCCGCCATGGGGAGCCATGGCGGCGGAACCGCCGAAGGGCAGGCGGCCGTCCTGCATCACTACGGTGTTACCGAAAAAGCCATGGGGTGTCCCATTAAGTCCAGCATGGCGGCGGTGCAGATCGGCCAATCCTCCGAAGGCATTCCGGTCTTTTTGGACCGGCATGCGTCGGAGGCCGATCACGTCGTCGTGCTCAACAGGGTCAAGGCACATACCGAGTTCAAGGGCGAGATCGAGAGCGGCATCATGAAGATGCTCCTCATCGGAATGGGCAAGCATGAAGGCGCCAAGGTGTACCACAAAGCTTTCGCGGATTACGGTTTTGACCGCCTCGTAGAAAATCTCGCCCACATTGTGATAGATAAGGCCAGGATTCTGTTTGCACTGGCAATCGTGGAAAACGGCTACCAGGAGACCGCCTTGATTTGCGGCTTGCCGCCCGAAGAGATCGTCGCGGCCGAGCGCGCTCTGCTTCGGAAGGCCAAAGAGCAGTCGGCCAGGCTGCTGTTCGACAACATCGATATTCTGGTTGTGGATGAGATGGGCAAAAACATCAGCGGTGCCGGCATGGACACGAACGTGATCGGGAGATTCTACAACTTCGTCGCCAAGGAGTCGGCGAAACCCAGAATCAAGCGCATCTATGTCCGCGACCTGACGCCGGATAGCCTGGGGAACGCGTGCGGCATCGGCCTCGCGGATTTTGTACATCGCGTGGTGGTCGAGAAAATGGATGTTCACGTGACGAACACCAACTGCGTGACCGCGGTAAATCCCGAGAAGGCCCGCATACCGATAACTTGTGAGTCGGATAGGGAAGCGCTCGACCTTTGCTTTGCTACCATTGGTCTCACCGCGCCGGAACACGCCCGTCTGATCCGGATTCGAAACACCCTGCATCTTAACGAGGTAGACATCTCCGAGTCGCTCTTCAGGGAGATAAGCGGCCGCCCAAATATTGAATATGTTGCCGGACCGGCACCCCTAGAGATCGATGCCTCTGGGAAACTGGGACCGATGCTCTCGGCCACGAATTACACGAAACAAGGCAGCCATGAGTTTCACGAATTGCACGAAGAATAGGAATATATTTATTGGGGGTATGCACATGACTCCAGTAACTGCCGATTTTACGATCCCAACCTGGGCTGAAAGGAATCCTTGGTGATTCTTGGCGTCTTTGAGCCTTTGCGGTGGCTTTTAATAACCCCCCCGCAAAGACGCAAAGGCGCGAAGATTCACAAAGGCTCGTCTGGCGCAGACCGGGCCGTTCAGGCGGTCCTTACAGGAGTCAAGTGCATAGCCCCAATATTTATTTCTCGTGTAGCTCGAGGCTTTTGGAGGAGTAAGTGAAAGGGAAATATCCGGAGAATCGTACAGATCATGGCACCGACATTCGGGACATGTTCCTGAAGAGCACCCGGAAGCATGCAGACCGGATCGCGCTCCAGTACAAGAAAGGGGGACGCTGGATTCCCATTTCGTACCGGGATCTGCGCGTGGCTGTCGAGGAAACCGCCTGCGGGCTCGCGGCGTTGGGGCTCCAGCCCGTTGAGGGCAAGCTTGCCATTGTCGGCGACAATCGCCCGGAATGGGCCGTCAGTTATCTGGCCGCTGCCACTACGGGGATTATCTGCGTTCCGATCGACAGGGATCTGCGGGAGACCGAGGTATATCACATTCTCTATCTCTCGGGCGCCCAGGCCATAATTGCGGACAATAAGCACATCGATATGATCCTGGAGATCCAGCGCAAGGTTCCACGCCTGTCCACCCTGATCAACATGGATGAGGCGGAAGAGAAGGACGGCGTCCTGGGTTTTGAGCAATTGAGGACTATGGGCCGCAGGCGGATCGCCGCGGGGAAAAACGATTTCGATGAACGCCGCGTTACGCCCGACCATCTCCTTTCCATCCTTTTCACCTCCGGCACAATGGGTAATTCCAAGGGCGTCATGCTCACTCACGAAAACGTGGCGGCCAACATAATGGATGCTCTGAAATGGGTGGATCTGCGCACGGAGGACAGGTTCCTTTCGGTTCTTCCGATGCACCACAGCTACGAGTGCACGGACGGATTCCTGCTGGCTATTTTCGGCGGCTCTCTCATCTCATATGCCGAAAACCTCCGCCGGATTGTCGAAAACATGGCCGAAACCAAATCCACTGCAATGCTGGGCGTTCCTTTGCTGTGGCACGCCATCTACAAGAAGATCGAAGAGGCGATGGCAGAAAGCGGCATGTGGAAGGTAAACGCTGCAAAGAAAGTGGCCAGCTTTTCGGAAAAGGTCTTGCGCAAGCAGATCCGCCGCAAGATCTTTGCCAAGGTTCATAAGAGGTTCGGAGGATGCTGCCGCATAATGATCTCCGGCGGTGCCGCCGTTGATCCCGAGGTCGCGAAAGGGTTCCGGGAGCTGGGCTTCACTTTTCTGCAGGGATATGGCCTGACGGAAGCAGCGCCCATCATCGCGGTGAACCGCGACCTTGCTTTCAAGGACGAAGCCGCAGGCCTTCCTCTACCGAGCGTTGAGGTGAGAATCGCCGAGGATGGCGAGGTGCTCGCCAAGGGGCCCAACATCATGAGGGGTTATTACAACAATCCAGAGGCTACCCGGGAGACCCTGGAAGAGGGGTGGCTCCACACCGGAGATCTCGGATATATTGATGAGGACGGGTTTCTGCACATCAAGGGGCGCAAGAAGGCGGTGATCGTAACTCCAGGAGGCAAGAAGGTCTACCCGGAGGAAGTGGAGGCGGAACTCATGAAGTCTCCCTACATCCTGGAATGCCTTGTTTGGGGGGAAGATCATAGCGATCCGAACCTGGAAGTGGAGGTCCAGGCCATCGTCGTTCCCAACACGGAGTATTTCATCAGCCAGGGATTGGAGAAGATGGGCGCCGTCGACAGCGCGCGCGTTGAGGAGATCCTGCAGAAGGAAGTGAAGGAACGGTGTCAGAATCTGGCGCCGTTCAAACGAGTTTCCCGGCTGACTATACGCCGCGAAGAATTCGAGAAAACAACGACGAAGAAAGTTAAGCGATACCTCTATACCACCAAGGCGACGATAGTCAGCACTCAAAAAGCCTAAGGGCCTGTCAATGAATAACGTTTACACTTTGCTGCTGGCCTGCGGGCCGCAGCCCGAAGGGGCGCGGCGGCGGGCGGGCATCTGCTTCGTTGCCGCTCCTCG
>Ga0315277_10005119_pt1 | contig 17354 bp, 10 predicted proteins | sample YL17G05_15_MG_FD_203695 | JGI IMG/M metagenome (GOLD analysis project Ga0315277, IMG submission 203695) | Sediment microbial communities from Yellowstone Lake, YNP, Wyoming, USA - YL17G05_15 | ecosystem: Environmental > Aquatic > Freshwater > Lake > Sediment | place: USA: Wyoming | collected... | reverse complement strand
ACGACATTTGGCGTCGTGGGAGACAACAATGCTTCACAGTAGGAGGTTTGGGCAACTCCTCAGTTTACCCAATCCTCCGGTTTGTAGCGATGTTGAGCGAACTCGGATAGTAGAATTAGGTCGGGCGTGGCGACCCAACCATGAGCGCGCTCTCCCGCGAGGGAAAGGGGCGGCCTACAGTTCCCAACCTTTCCGGTACTGGCGATACAGGTACTTGTTCGCGTCGGCGACGTTGGTGATTTTGAGGTTCTCACTGTCGAACAACACCTTCCGCCCCGCCCGCAGCGCCACGGTCCCCAGGTTGACGGTGTCGGTGATCGACGCCGCGTTGAGGAAATTCCCCCGCGACGGTTCGCCCCCGCGGACGGCCTGGACCCACGAGCTGGAACGCTCACCGGGCCTCCTTGGCCCCCGCGAGGTTCCCTGCGGCGAAGTCGCTTCGCTCCGCAGGGGTTCACTCTTGCCCTTGGTGAACACGCGCGGGTCCTGCCCGTTGAAGCCGGCCATGATCGTGGCCTGGTCGCCGACGAACAGGATGCCTTCTGCGGGCATCTCGACGTTCTGCGCCTCGATCTCTTCTGGCAGGCGCGGCTTCATGCCGCCGTCGTACCAGAACAGATCCAGCGCGGGCATGTCCCCCCGCGCCGCGAATTTGAAACGAATGGTGCAGCCAGCGGGGTAGGAGAAATCGTTCTGCGTGGTCCGGCTGACGAGATCCACGATCGTGCAGGTGTGGGTCGCCCAGGCCTCGGCGCTCAGCGGAGCGCCCAGCCCCAGCGCCGTGAACACCGGCCACAGGCTGTAAATGCCCATGTCTGCCATGGAGCCGCCGCCGAAATCGTACCAGCCGCGAAACACCGTGTGCGTGTAGTGCGGATGGTAGGGGCGGTCCAGTGCCGGCCCCAGCCACAAGTCCCAGTCGAGGCCCTTGGGCACCGGCGGCGTGTCCTGGGGAATCTCCGTGTATTGCGGCCACACCGGCCGGTTGGACCAGTTGTGTATCTCCCGCAGGGCGCCGACGGCTCCCTCCTTGATCCGCTGGGCAATCTGCCCGTTGCCGGCCCCGCTGCCGTAGGCCAGCAGGTGCGTGGCGACCTTCGTCTGGCGGGCGGTCTCGACGACCAGTCTTCCTTCGTACATGCGGTTGGCCAGCGGCTTGTGCACCAGGACGTGTTTGCCTTTCTTCATGGCCGCGATGGAGATCGTGGCGTGGAGGTGATCGGGCGTCATGATCTTCACCGCGTCCAGGTCCTTCTCCTTCTCCAGCAGTTCCCGGAAGTCGGCATAGGCGGAGCAGGCCTTGAACTTTTCCGCGCCCCTCTGGTTGGCGTAGTAGGTGTCGACGACTTCCCGGCCCACCTCGCGGCCGCCGGGACAGCCGCTCTGGTTCTCTCGCCAACCGGGCTTTCCCAGGTACGTTCGGATGGTGTTGCGGATGTCGTTCTTACCCCACTCCACGTAGTCGCTGCTGTCGGTGTTCGGGTCGCACACGGCGACGATCTGTATTGCCGGCTCGGCCAGCAGGCCGCCGATCTCGCGGAATCCCTGCGTGCCCATGCCGATGTGGGCCAGCGTGATCTTGTCGCTCGGGGCGACGTAGGCGGTTCCGCCCAAGACGTGTCTCGGGACGATGGTTACGACGCCGGATGCGACGGCCGTTCCCAGGAACCTGCGGCGATTGATATCAGACGCCATTGGACGACTCCTGCATAGAACTGAACTGTTGGAAATCCAATTGCCCCCGGAAATCGGCGACTGGAGTTGCCGTACCTCGCGGGGACTGTCCCGATTTTCGCGGCAAAGGCCGCGAAAATGGGACTGTCCCCCTCTGACCGTATTACAATCAGTGGGGGCTTACTGTTGCTCGCGGCAAAGGCCGCGAAAACGAGCCAGTCCCCGGCCTTGTGGTTACCGCTTCTTCAGCGTCAAGCTGATGCCGTAACTCTCCATCATGATGAACGACGTCTCCAACTCCGGGTTCTTGGTGACGGCCTCAATGTAGCGCGGATCGGGCATCGGGCGGTGCATGTCATGGCCCAGGATCAGGCCGCCGGGACGGACCAACGGCAGCAGCTTCTCCAGATAGTCGACGTAGCCCTGCTTGTCGGCGTCGAAAAACACCACGTCGATCGGTTCCTTGTGCTGCTTGACGGTCTGGTGGGCGTCACCTTCGATGACGTCGATCAGATCGTCGACCCCGGCCTTCTTGAAATTGGCGCGTGCCATCTTGACCTTCTCCGGATCGATCTCGTGCGTGAAGACCTTCCCGCCGGTCGATCGCACGGCCAACGCCAGCCAGATGGTCGAATAGCCGCTGGAGGTGCCGATCTCGACGACCCGCTTCGCTCCCATCGCCTCGGTCAGTTGCCGCAGCACCCGCCCTTCTCTGGTGGTCACGTTGAGATACCACTGGCCTTTGCTCATCTCAGCGAGCACCGCCAGGGCCTGCTTCTCCCCGTCGTTTTTGGCCAGCGGCGGGCCTTCGAACTCCGGGACCCCGCCGAAGTCGAAACCGCGGCGGTCGGAACGCCCCTCGGGGGCCTGCGCCGACGCGAGGTTGACAGCAAGGCACACAGCCGCCAAGGCGGCGACGTTCAATACGACGTGTTTCATTGCGCTGCTCCACTCGACTGCTGGTGAACGGGTCCAGTTTCTTCAGGATACCGGGAGTCATTGTAACGCGGTGGGCACGGCAATCCAACAGTCCGGCGGCTGGGGGCCATGTCTTCCGCGTGCCGCCATTCGTTTCCGGCCTTTCCTCCGCTACAATGGCGGCATGAACGCCATCTGTCTGGTCATCGATCGGCTGCACGCCGGGCACCTGGGGGCCTATGGCAACACCTGGATCGACACGCCCGCCATGGACCGGTTGGCCAGCCGGGCGTTCACTTTCGATCATGCGCTGGTCGATTCGCCTGGGCTGGCGAGTCTCTACCGGTCATATTGGGCGGGCTGGCACGCGCTCTGCCCGACGGAACCTCCGGGGGGCCGGCCGGCCTTGGCGGGGCTGTTGCGCGAGGCTGGGGTGAACACGGCCCTGCTGACGGATGAGCCGGCGCTGGCGCAGAACCGGCTGGCAGCCGACTTCGACGAGCTGATCCAGATCGACCCGCCCTGGGAGCCGCAGCCGGCCCGAGAAATCGAGCAGACCCACCTGGCACAGTGCTTCGTCCAGGCCATCGATTGGCTGCAATCGGCCCGGGAGCCGTTCTTGTTGTGGTGTCACCTGGCGGGGTTGGGCACGGCGTGGGACGCACCGCCGGAGTATCGCCGTGCCTATCGTGAGCCGGGAGATCCCGAGCCGCCCAGCTCGGCCGAGGTGCCCGACCTGATGCTCCAGGACGATCACGATCCGGACCACCTGCTGGGGATTGCCCAGGCCTATGCCGGACAGGTTTCGTTGCTGGACGAGTGCGTCGGGGCCCTGCTGGAGTTCATTGAGGGCTGCCCGTGCGGACCGGAGACGTTGCTGGTCTTGGCCGCCGCCCGGGGGTTCCCGCTGGGCGAGCATCGCCGGGTGGGCCCATGCGACGACGCGCTGTACGGCGAGTTGGTGCACGTGCCCCTGATGCTGCGATTTCCCGACGGGCTGGGTGCCGCTGCCCGCAGCCACGCCCTGGTCGAGCCGGCCGATCTCTGGGCCACGCTGCTGGACTGGTGGCGGTTATCCGGCCGACCGCCGGCCCCCTCGGCGGGTAGCCTGATGCCGATCGTCCGCCAAGAGATCGAGGGGTGCCGGGACCGGCTGTGCCTTGCGGGCGGCCACGGCGAGCGGGCGATCCGCACGCCGGCCTGGTACATGCGGGTCGCCGGCCAGCCTGAGTTGTTTGCCAAGCCCGACGACCGTTGGGAGGTGAACAACGTCTCCAACCGCTGCCGGGAGGTGGTCGAGTGTCTGCGGGACGCTCTTTCCCAGTATGAGCAGACCCTCCATTCTGGCCAAGCCGCCGACTTGCCGCCGCTCAGTGATGTACTCGTGAGTGGACTGGAGTAGAAAAAGGCAAAAGGGGACAGGCGCATATACTGGAGAGTTTAAGAAGTCTGGGCGCAATAATGGGCGTGATTCCCCGGCGCGGGCGTGTGCCACGATTTCTCCCGCATCTCCCATAGTGCCCAATATATGCGCCTGTCCCCTTTTTCGTTTCGAATCCGGGGTAGGTGAAGCGGTCTGTCTGCGGATATAATCCCCCGCTCCTTATCGCAAGGAAGCAGTCCCTCTCTACCCCAATCTGTTGGATCGACGATGGTCGGACAGGGAAGTCCGAGGACATCGCGGGGGCGGCGTGCATTGACCGCTTCAGCCACGGCAGCCCGCTCCGGGTGGCGGTCTGCGCTGCTGGTCTGTTTGGCGTTGGTCCCGCGGGGACTACCGGCGGCCGAGCTGCAGGTGCGGCTGGCCTGGGGCGGCGGTGAGGAGCGGCTCTGGAGCGGGACGATCTCGCTGGGCGGCGAGGGCAGCCTCTCGCGGTTCCTTCCGCTAGGTATCGAGGCCGATGAGCCGGGCTCAATGTGGCTCGAAGGGGGGCAGTTGACGATCCGGCAGCGGACTCCGCGGGCGTACGACGGGGTCGACCTGCTGGTCAGCGCCCCCTTGGAGTCCAAGCTGCTGGTAGAGCTTAAGGCGGCCGGCACAGCCGACCCTCCGCTGCAATTGGAGATCCCGCTGGCCGGTCTGGAAGGTGAGTCGTACGAGCGGGATCTCGACGCGCAAGGGAACCGGCTGCTGGTCCGCCGTACGCCGGGGGACAGTTTGCGGGTCAGCTTGCCGCGCGACGCGATGGTTTTCTCGCCGGGTGAGGTATTCACGTTCACGTTGCAGCCCCACCTCTTGCCCGTGCCAAAGGGCAGCAAGGTGAAGATCAAGACCCGCCTGGTCTCGGCACGTGACCAGCAGGAGTTGTGGTGGACGGAGCACGAGGTTTTGGCCGGCCCGCCGGTGGCGGCCATCCCGCTGGACGTGAATCTACCGCAGCAGGAGGGCGTCTACGAATTGATCGTCACGGCCGCGCACAGGCCGAATCTCCAGGAGGCCATCCGCAAGCCGCTGAATTGGAGCAAGCCGGTGGTCGAGCGGAAGGTGCAGCTTCTGGTGCTCAGCCCCGGCGGGCGGATCCCGCCGGTCGAGGCTGCAAGCGAGCTGAGGCAGGTCGGCAGGGACATCGATCCGGCCAATCCGAGGTGGCAAGAGCGGCTGGCCAGGCTGCCGCAACCGCTGAAGCTTCCGCGATTGCTGAAGGGTCCGTTGAGCAGCGGCAATCTGAAGGTTTGGCGACACCCGCTGCTGGGAGAGCTTGCCCAGTTGGACCCCAGCCGCGAATCCCCCGACGTGAGTTGGGAGGCCTACAGCTTGCCGATCAACCAGCCCGGCCGGCCACACCTGCTGGAAATCGACTACCCCAGCGACGTGTCGCAGACGCTGGGGATCAGCGTGCTGGAGCCCAATGCGGCCGGGGCGTTGATGCCCATCGGGCTCGATTCGGGCATCGACGTGGCCAAGGAAGTCGCCGGCGACGATGCGGCACCGCACTGGCTCCGACATCGACTGATCTTCTGGCCCCGCACCACCACTCCGCTGGTGTTGATCGCAAATCGCCGTGACGGCTCGCGGGCGGTTTACGGGAAGATTCGCGTCTTTGCCGGCTGGGAGCACTTGCCGCGGGCATTCCCAGCCGAGCCCCAGCAACCCGCTCCGTCTCGGGAAGGGGCCAGGCTGTGGGCCGCCTATTTCGACCGGCCGCTGTTTCCAGAGAACTTCTCGGCCGCCGAATCGTTGGACAACTGGAGCGGCCGCAGCCTGGACGACTGGGAGACCTTTTATCAAGGGGGCACCCGCCTGGCGGAGTATCTCCAGCACGTCGGGTACGGCGGCCTGATGATCTCGGTGCTGGCCGACGGCAGCACGATCTATCCCAGCCAACTCCTCCAACCCACGCCCCGGTACGATACCGGCGTCTTCTTTGATACCGCTCAGGACCCCGTCCGCAAGGACGTGCTGGAGATGCTGTTTCGGTTGTTCGATCGGGAGGGGCTGCAACTGATCCCGGCGATCGAGTTTGCCGCGCCGTTGCCGGAGTTGGAGGCCATCCGCCGTGAGGGCGGGCCGGACAGCGGAGCCATCGAGTGGATCGGCCCGGACGGCGCCACCTGGTGCCAGCGCCATCCGACCCGGAGAGGATTGTGCCCCTACTACAACCTGCTGGACCCGCGGGTCCAGGAGGCGATGCTGAAGGTGGCGCGAGAACTGATCGAGAGGTATGGGCAGCATGAGTCGTTTGCCGGGTTGGCGGTCCAGCTCTCGGCCGACGGCTATGCCCAGTTGCCCGGCCCCGATTGGGGAATGGACGACGCGACCATCGCCCGCTTCCAGCAGGATACGAAGGTGCAGGTGCCGGGTGCGGGGGCAAAGCGATTTGCCCAGCGCGCCGGCTTCCTCCGCGATGAAGACCCCCGGCGGTTGTGGCTCCGGTGGCGGGCCCGCGAAGTGGGCCGCTTCTACCACAAGCTCCATGCCGAATTGACCGCGGCTCGACCCGGCAGCCGCCTTTACCTGGCCGGTGGGGGCGCACTGGCTGGGGCCGGACTGGAGGGTGAGCTGCGGCCGGCCCTGCCGCGGACCATGACCATGGACGATGCGCTGTTGCGGGTGGGGATTGGCGCCGAGCATTATCAGGACGATCCAGGGCTGGTGTTGCTCCGCCCCGAACGGATTACTCCCGGCGGACGCCTGGGCGCCCAGGCCGTGGACCTGGAAATCAACCAGATGCCTGACGCGGACGACTGGTTTCGCCATCTGCCCACCTCGGGTAGCCTGTTCTTCCATCAGCCGCAGCAGGTCCGCATCGAGTCGTTCGACCAACTCAGCCCTTTCAAGCCGTCCTACACGTGGCTGGTTGCCCAGCCGGTCCCGTCGGGGGCGCAAAACCGGCGGCGGCTTGTGCACAGCCTGGCCGGGCTCGATTCGCAGGTGATGGTCGACGGCGGCTGGATGCTGCCGCTGGGCCAGGAGGACTCGCTGCGGCACCTGGTGGCCGCCTACCGCCGCCTGCCGGCGATACGTTTTCAGCAGGCCGACGGCAGCACGGCCGGCTCGTCGCAGCCGGTGACGTTTCGCTACGGTGCGCAGGGGGGCCGGACCTACGTCTACGCGGTCAACGACTCCCCGTTTGCCACCACGGCCTGGGTGCGACTGAGTGCCCCCGCCGGTTGTCGCCTGGAGGAGCTGACCGGCGGGCGGCAGGTGGCGCCGCTGTCGCGCGACGCCCAGGGAACCTATTGGAAGGTCGACTTGCAGCCGTACGACCTGGTGGCCGTGGCGTTGTCGGATCCGGGGGTGAAGCTCTCTCTTCCGCGGGTATCGTTGCCGCCGGCGCTGAAGACGGCCTTGGGGCAACGGATCCGCGAATTGGGTGTTCGGGCCGCCCTGCTCCGCAATCCGCTGCCGCTGAAGGTGCTCGACAACCCCGGCTTCGAGCGCCCGCCCGCCGGCAAAGATCAGTTGCCCGGTTGGGCCACCACGCAACAGGCTGGGGTCACCGTCCAACCGGACAAGACGCAGCCCTGCCGCGGCAGCCAGTCGGTGCGAATGACCAGCGACGGGCCGTGGGCCTGCCTGGTCAGCCAGCCGATTGAGCCGCCGACCACGGGCAGGCTGTCGATGTCGGTCTGGCTCCGCGTGGCGGAGGCCGCAGCCCAACCGTCGTTGCAGTTGGCCTTGGAAGGGGAGCTCAACGGTCAACGCTATTACCGCTACGCCCCCGTCGGGTCGGCCCCGGCAGGCGGACAGGCCCCGGTGCCTATCGGAACCGACTGGCGGCAGTATGTTTTCCAGGTCGACGACTTGCCCTTGGAAGGACTCTCCCAGTTGCACGTGCGGTGCGACCTGAAGGGGCCGGGGGGAGTCTGGGTCGACGAGGTAGAACTGTTCGATCTGGCCTTCAGCGAGAACGAACGGAAAGAACTCAACAAGCTGATCACGCTGGCCAACGTGACGCTCGAGGCCGACAGGATGGGCGACTGCCTGCGGCTGCTGGAGGGCTATTGGCCGCGATTCCTGGAAGAGCACGTTAAGCTCCCGCCAGGCGGGGGGGTACCCTCTGGGTCCGGTCCACCGGCCCCCCAGACCATCCAACTCGCCAAGCCGCCCAGACAACCCCCACCCAAAACCAGCCTGCTGGATCGGGTCAGAAGCTTCCTACCGTCCCGGTTCTGACATAGGGCTCGCCGACGTCTTGCACCAACACGATCAGGCTGTCGACGGCGCCGTCGGTCCGGCGGAGGCACCTGACCGAGAGCTTGGCGTAAACGATCTCGCCGTCCTTGCGGACGAAGCGTCTGTGCGCGGAGTACCCGCCGATGGTCCCCGCCAGCGCCCGCTTGAATTGTACCTCGTCGGTTTCACGATCGTCCGGATGGAGCAATTTGGCCCAGGTCTTGGCGATCAACTCCTCTTGGGAATAGCCGAGCATTTCACAGAGCCGATCGTTGGCCTCCTCCCAGTCTTGCTGCGGCGAGACGATCGCCATGCCGACCAGCCCCAGCTCGAAGAAGCTCCGAAACCGTTCTTCGCTTTCCAGCAGCCATTTCTCCGCCTGCTTGCGGTCGGTGATTTCCTTTTGCAAGTCCCGGTTGGCCGTCTCCAGCTCGGCCGTCCGCTCGGCGACGCGCCGCTCCAGCAGGTCGTGGGCCTCTTGCAGCTTCCGGTCGACCTCCTTGTGGTCGGTGATGTCCAGGAAAACGCCGTTCCAGAGCACGCTTCCGTCGGGCAAGCGGTGCGGGCTGGCATTCACCCGGATCCACTTGCTCTCGCCGCGCGTGGACTTACAGCGCAGCTCTCTCTGCCAGGTGGTCATCCTGTCCGCCGACTCGCGGATCGACTGCCAGATCGGCTCAAGGTCCTCCTCGGAGAACGAGCCGGGGAATAGCGCGACGGCGTCCCGCCGCACCTCCTCCGGGGTGAGACCCAGGATCTCCGTCAGCCCCTGGCTGACGTAGGGGAACGTATAACTGCCGTCCGGGTGGAGCACGAATCGGTAGACCACGCCGGGGATGTGGGCAGCGGTCTCTCGAACTTGGGCCTCGCTCTCCCGTAACGCCTCTTCGGCCTGCCGGCGGCGTTCCATCTGGCCGTGCAAGCGTCTGGAGGCCAGGACGATGCCGCCCAGGCCCAATACCCACATCGTGCCGTAACCGATTGCCCGGTGTACCATCTCCTGCCGGTGAAGCCGCTCGAGCGGGGCCATCGAGACCGAGACACTCATCCCGCCCCGCAAATCGCCCGGCCGGTGCCCTTGCTCGGCGTGGCAAGTCAGGCATGCGTTCTCGGTGTAGACCGGCCACATCAGCCGCATGTAGTGCTGCCCGCTGATCGTCTCGACGGAACTCTGCTCGTCTTGGCCGCCGTCGAAGGCCCTCAGGGTCTCTGCCTCCCAGGGGTCTGGCCGGTTTCGAGGGTTGACCGGATTGAGGCTCGTCAGCCGGCTCTGAAGCCAGGATTCGTCCTTGGACAGTTCGTTCACTTGTCGCATCATGTAGGTTGGGCTGAGCAGCGTCAGCCGCCGACCTGCCGGGGTCGCGATGTCTCGCTCGGGATTGTCGGCCAGATAGGGACTCGGTGGCGTCGTCTCCGTGACCGGGACATAGACGCCGCCGTGCTTGGTGGCCCAGCGGTTAAAGAGGAAGTTTTTCTCCAATGCACTCCGCGCCTCCCCCCGCGCGGTCTCCAGCACCTGGTTTGCCTCGTCGCGCAGTTCCCAAGCCGCCGTGCCGCCGACCACGGCAGTCCAGACTGCCAGCAGTCCCCAGGTGTAACGGCGTAGGCGTATCGGCCCTACCGTCGAGTGATTCGTGTTCACCATCGAGTGTATTCCCAACTCTCGCGCAGGCTGAATAGAATCGCTGATCCTAAAGTGTTGCATTATTCGCCCAGTCTGGTCCCCGGTCGACCCCGTTTTTGGCGGGATGCGAGGCATCCTGGATGTTGCCGTGAAGTCGTCGGGCCGGTTGGTCAACGACGAGATAATTATTAGGACTGGTTTCATACCAGCTATTAGCTGTGGTCATGATTGACCCTTTAGCGGGGATTATTCATCGAACCGTGGTCGAGTCGGTTATCGGGTGCCACGGCTGTATCAGCCGTGCTCCAGACTCCCAAACTTGCCCATGGTCACACGGCCGACACGGCCGTGGCACCGGCATGAATAATCCAGGTTTAGCGGGCGGGCTTGCCCGCCGCGGAATCTGGCGGAAATGGCCAGCCCCTGCCCGGCGGGTAAGCCCGACCTACGTTTGACTGTGCGGGGGCTTTGTATCTCCGGCCGACGGCTGGCATCGATCGGAGGGGCTCTGGGGCGTCAACAAGGGGGATTGCCGGTGAAGTTCTCCTGGCCCACCTTCTTGGTTGCTCTTGCGCTGGGCGTAATCCAGTTGGCCGTGGGCGTGGTCTTCGGACGAGCGCTGGTACGCGGGAAACCGAAATCCGGCCGGCCGCAGCGGCGCAGCGCCAAGCGCCTGCGGCGCTTCGCCGGACGGCTGTTCGAGGTGGTCACCAGCGTGGCGGAGGACGTGGACCAATGTCAGAGCCAGATCGAGCAGATCAACCAGGAATTGGCTGCGGTCCAGCCGGACGAGCGCGATCATCTGACCGAATTCGTCTTGAAGCTGGTCGCCCGGATCATGCAGATCAACGAGCGGCTCCAAGCCCGGCTCGCCACCGTTGAAGTCAAGCTCACCGAGCAGGCCAGGCAGATCGAGGTCCAGCTTGCCGAGGCCCGCACCGACGCCCTCACGGGGCTGCCCAACCGCCGGGCATTCGACGACGAGTTGCACCACCGGCTCGCCGAGTGGCAACGCAAGAAGAACACGTTCTGTCTGCTGATGATCGACATCGATCGCTTCAAGGCGCTCAACGATCACCACGGGCATCCGGCCGGCGACCAGACGCTCCGCAGCGTGGCCGAAGTGCTGGAAAACACCCTGCGGGAAATGGACCTGGCGGCACGTGTGGGAGGCGAAGAGTTCGCCGCCATCCTGCCCAGCACCAGCCTGCCTGACGGGTGCCGGGCAGCCGAGCGGGTCCGCACGGCCGTCGCCTCGCACTGGTTCCGATTCGAGAACACCGACCTGCAAGTGACCGTCAGCCTGGGGCTGGCCGCAGTCGACGCCGGGGACGACTCGGCCGCGCTGATCAAACGCGCCGACGAGGCCCTCTATGCCGCCAAGCGGGCCGGCCGCAATTGCGGCTACTTCCACAACGGCCGCACGCCTGAGCGGATTGATCCCTCTCGGCAGCCGACGGCCGGCCCCTCGTCTGCCCTCGATCGGGCGGACCAGCCCGGCGACGCCCAGACTCCTGAGCCCGACGAGCTGGCGGCCATCGGCAACGACCTGAGAAACCGGCTGGCCGAGGTGGCCGCTGGCCAGGCGGGTTGAGCCGTGCCGGGACTGGGCCAGGTGCTCCCGTGGCGTTACAATGGCCGCAGTACGGTCCGGCGGATCGGCCGGGCGCATGGTCGCGCGACGACACCGCTCCACCCACCCAGGAGGAATCGACGTGGCACAGGACAAGGACATCGCCGACGACGGATTGCGGGGCCGGGTGTTCGACCTGGGCGGATTGGTCGACTACCAGGAGGGGGCCGTGGTCAGCCGAACCCTGATCAAGAGGCCCACCGGCACGGTCACGCTGTTCGCCTTCGACGCGGCCCAGGAGTTGAGCGAGCATACCAGTCCTTACGACGCGCTGGTTGCGGTGCTCGACGGCCAGTTGGAGATTACCATCTCCGGCAGCCCGCTGCTGTTGACCACAGGCCAGATGGTCATCATGCCCGCCGAGAAGCCGCACGCGCTGCGGGCCACCAGGCGGGCGAAGATGATGCTGGTGATGATTCGGTCGTAGGGAAAGGGGCCGGGGAACAGGGGACAGGGGTCAGATTCAGCATTCTGCATTCTGCATTCTGCACTCTGCATTCTGACTTCCTGACCTCTGGCCCCTGAACCCCCAAGCCTACATCGCCGGCGTCCCAAACTCCTCGCTGGCCTCGACCAGCGCGGTGAGGTTCTCGGGCGGGACGCGCGGCGAGACGCTGCACGCGCTGCTGAGGATGTAACCGCCCCCGCGGCTGCCGACCTTCAATCGCCACAGCGCGTCTGCCCGAACTTCCCGCCGCGTCTTCGTCAGCAGCGTGCCCACCGGGTCAATGTTCCCCTTGAAGAAGACCCGATCGCCCACCCGCCGCTTGGCGTCCTCCAGGTCAACGCTCCCAAGCGGCGGCGGGTCGAGCGTGTCGATCCCGTCGATGCCGGTCTCGGCCATCAGTTCCAGCCGGTCGCCGATGTCGCCGCAGGTGTGGGTATAGACCGGCACGCCTTCCTGTTGGACGCGGCCGACGACCTCCGCCTCATAGGGCAGCACGAACTGCCGGTATTGCCTGGGCGAGATGAACCCGCCGCCCGCAAACGCCGAGGAGATCAGCACCGCGTCGACGCCGCGTCGGGCCTGTCGGGCGCCCAGGTCGGCCGCCCCTTGCGCGTAGGCCGCCAGGATCGCCCGGCACCGCTCCGGCTCGTCGATCAAGTACATCAGGGCCTGTTCATAGCCGAACAGCTCCATCAGTTGCGTAAAGGGCGAGAAGATCTCGCCGTGGACCGAAAGCTGCTCGCCCACCTCGGCCAGGACCAGGTCGATCGTGCGAAACCAGTAGTCGGGCCAATAGTCGGCACGTCCGGGCTCGTAGGGCTCAAGTCCGAAGTAGAACGGGTACTTCAGCCCGCCCAGGCAGTGCGGATCGTCGTAGTAGAGCCGCTGCGGGTCGACCTCGTCGATGGTGGGTCGCCGCCGGGGTACCCGCATAGCGGGTCGACCGGCCGGGAAGTGCTGCACGTTGTCGTCGTCGGGGCAGCGGGCCGTATCGCCGCCGACAAAGAAAACGGTCTGGCTGCCGTCGTCGGCCGTCTCGATCCCCTCCACGTATCGCATCCAGAGCGGATCGCGGCCCGGCAGGTTGATCAGCACGCCGTCGAACCGGTACCTCCGCGCCAGCGCGATCAGCGCCCGGGCGAACCCCTCGCTGGTGAACCAAAGGTCGGCCGGCTTCACGTCGGTGTTCAGCAGATAGTGTCCGATGGCCAACTGGCACATTACCGGCACGCGATCCACCGGCTGGTGCCGCATGGCTGCTTCGATTCGCTGTTTGCCGGTCATGGGGTACCAGTGGATAGGGGATAGGGGATAGTGCACAGTGGATACTGGGCCGTTTAGCGGGGCCGCTTGCGGCCCGCTGCGATGTGCGCCAAGACCGAACAAACGCGGGCAGCAAGCCGCCCCGCTATTGACCCTCAGAAAGCTAATGGGACATCGTTTAGCCGTCGCCGGCACGGCGACGCGGGCGTTTCTCGCGGCCGACGTACCGTCGGCCGCTAAACGGTATGTCGCATTCTTTTTCTGAGCATCAACAAACTCATCAACCGAAGTGTCTCACCGCAGCAGCGGGCTGCGCCGATGATTACATCGCCGCCTACAACTCCGCCAGTGTGGCCAGCAGCCGCCGCACTTCTTCCGCGGTGTTGTAGTGCAGCAAGCCGATGCGGAGAAGTCCGTCGGGCTCCAGCCCCAAGGCCTCGCTGAGCGGCAGCGCGTAGAAGTTGCCGTGCCAGACGAAGATGCCCCGTTCGGCCAGCCAAACGGCCAGGTCGGCCGGTCGCATTCGTTGGTGGGTGACGGCCGCGGTAGGCACGCGTTGGTCGAGCCGCTTCGGGTTGGTGATTCCCCAGACCTTCACGCCCGGCAGTTCGGCCAGCCCGGCCAGCAGCCGGCCCACCAGGCCCCGCTCGTACACGGTGATGCCGGCGAAGGCCGCCTCGATCGCCGCGCGGCGGGTAGCGGCCTCCGGCACGAGGTGCCGCCCCAAGTCGGCGAGGTACTCGACGGCGGCCAGCGTCCCCGCGATGCCCTCGTGGTTCTGTGTGCCGGTCATCCAGCGGCCGGGGAGGTCATTTGGGGCGGGGCGGACCTTGTAGGCGGGCAGTTGGGTAAGCAACTCCCGCCGCCCCCACAGCACCCCCACGTGCGGGCCAAAGAACTTGTACGCCGAACAGGCCAGAAAGTCGCAGTCCCAGCCCCGCACGTCCAGCAGCCCGTGCGGCGCCAGATGCACCGCGTCGAGAAACACCAGCGCGCCGACCTGGTGCGCCAGCCGGACGATCTCTGCCACGGGATTGATCGTGCCGGCGGCATTCGAGGCGCCGCTGACGGCCACCAGCCTCGTCCGCGGCGAGAGCTTCTGGGCCAGATCGTCCATGTCCAGCGAGCAGTCCTCGGCACGGATCCCCACGTGATGCACGGTCGCCCCGGCGTCGCGCGCGGCCAGCACCCAGGGGCTGACGTTGGCGTCGTGGTCCTGGAGGGTGACGACGATCTGGTCGCCCGGCCGCCACGTCCGCCCTAGCGCGCGAGACAGGGCGAAGGTCAGGCTGGTCATGTTGGGGCCGAAGACGATGGTGTCCGGATCGTCGCTGCCCAGCAGGTCGGCCAGGGCCTGGTGGGCGGCCCGAAGGATCGCGTCGCTTTCGCGGCTGGTGGGGAACACCCCGCCGTGGTTGGCGTTGGTCCGCAGCAGGTACCCGCTCACGGCGTCGGCCACCCGCCGGGGCACCTGGCTCCCGGCCGGCCCGTCAAAGAAGACGACGGGGTGGCCGGTGAGAGACCGGCTGAGGGCAGGAAACTGCTCCCTGCACCAGGCGACGTCGAAGGCCTTCTGCTGCGGCAGACTGGTCATGCCGCCATGATACGCGCCGGCACGTCGCCTGACCAGCGGGCAGCCCGGACTTCGTGCGAGCGGTGCCATGGTTGGCTTGTCCAACCGTGCCGGCCGCACTGCTGGGCGAGCCAGAAGTGGCACCCAATCCGGCGAATCAGTCGAGATGAGCCATTAGACGACGTTGCACGATTCGGGCAATTCACCAATGTGCAGAGGAACCAGTGGCACCGGCGTCTCGCCGGTGTTTTGCGGCCACCATGTGCCCCCCTTTGTCTTCCACCGGCGAGACGCCGGTGCCACTTACCTCCTGGAACCCTGCAAGTCCAGTTAGAAGTCGCCGTCAGCGCGGCCGTCTTGTTTTTTCCTTAGGCCGCCCCCGTCCCCCGCAACGGCCGCGTGCTTCAAGACGTCCTTGCCGTAGAGCGGCATGTGGCGATAGTAGACCTCGAGGGTCTGGGCGGCCAGCGAGGTGCAGTAGAGGCGGCCGCCCTTGTCGGCGCCGTGGTCGCCGCCGGGGAAGTGCCAGCTTCCGGTCGTGTGGCCGGCCTTGGACTGGGAGTTGACCAGCGAGTCGCGCATCCGGGTGTTCCACTGTTCCCAGAGCTCGCCGCCGTAGTGGTGCAACACCTGGGTGGCGTAATAGTTGTAGTACATGTAGCCTTGGACGGGCCCGGATTGGCTCATCTGCTGTACGCCCCGGGTAATCGCCGCATGGTCCCGCGGCCAGCCCAGGTACATCCGGCAGAGCAGGCCGATCGCCTGGGTGGCCTTGGTGGCCTGGTTCTTGTCGAGGTAAGCGTAGTCCGACCCATAGTCGTCGACCTGCACGTGGTCGAGGTAGTGACTGGCCCCGATGGCCGTAGCCGGGCTGACCCGCAGATAGGACATCTTCCCGCTCATCCAGGCCATCAACTGCCAGCCGATCATCGAGGTGTCGCCGGGCATGCGGGGCTGATAGCGCCAGCCGCCGCCGACGGGGTCCTGGGCGTAGGCCACGTAGTCCAGCGCCGCCTGGGCGGCCCTGCCCAAGTCGGGTATCGGGATGGCCTCCTGCCGCACCTTCGGGCCCGCCTCACCGGGACTGGCCCGGCCGGAACCGTCGTAGGCTGGTCGCAGCCGCCGAAGCGCCCTCGGGTCGACCTGCATCGCGTAGGCCTCGCACAGCGCGATGGTGGCCAGGCCGTGCGCGTACATCTGGCCGCCCGGCTCAATCAGGCTGCCACCTTCCGGCTTGAGCTCCATCCGCCGCATCAGGTAAGTCAAACCGGCGGCGACCGTCCGCTGGTACTGGCCGACCTGGTTCGTCTGGCCGGCGCCCAGGAAGGGCAGCACGCCCATGGCGGTGGCGGCGATGCGGGCCTCGGGCATTTGTCCGGGGTTGGGGCACTTGCCTTGGCAACTGGGCGCCCGTTGGTGGTCGTAGGACCAGCTTCCGTCGGAGAGCTGGTGCTCGGCCAGCCACTTCAGGGCCAGGTCCACCGCCTCCTCGCTTTCCTTGGTGGCGCCGCGTTTCAGGGCGTCGGTGCGGCGCCCGCCGCGCCCGCCGAAACCGCCGCCGGCGCCGTCGAGTCCGAAACCGGAGCCCTGCGTCCCCTTGCCCGTGCCTCGGGCGTCTGCCCGGCCGGTGCCGCTGCCCAACTCGGTCAGCAGATCGTTGTACGGGGCCTGTTCGAGGCCGAAATCCGACAGTTGTACCGAGCCGGCATCGATTCCCTCTGAGGCGTTGCGGGCGTCGATCATGGGCTGGAGGCTCGCTGCCTCCACCCGATCCACGATGTCGCGCGACGTATCCTCAACCGCGGGGCCGTCCATCCGCAGCACGTCCGCGCCCTCCGGTTCGAAGTCCTCGGCCGTGTAGGCCACAGAGACCAGCTCGACCTGGCCACCGCCCAGGGAGATGGTCATCAGCCCGAGGATCAGGACCAGCACGGCGTGGAAGGCGGCACTGACGGCCCAACTGCGATGTTCCAGGATGAAGCTCCGCCATATCAGGGCGGCTGTGCCCTCCTCGACCCGCTCTGCAAGCTCTTCGCGGACGCCGACCGCCTTGCGGTCGGGCCGCCATCCTTGCCCCCCGACCAACGCGACCAAAGCTTCGCTTCGGTGCCCGTCGGTGCCCGCCGCCCCGCGCTGCTGCTTCTGTTGCTCGCTCAGGAGGATCGGGGCATTGGCCGGGCGGACGGGGATCGGCGCCGGCGGCGTCTGACCGCCCGCCGAAGGGGCGCCTGAGCCAACCGGAATCGGCCGCGGAGGTCCGGTCGCCTGACCGGCGGAGCCGATGGGGATGGGTGCCGGTGGGGTGGTAGGCGCGGCCGTCGCAGCCCCCGGCGGCGACTCATCCTGCAACGTCTCCGCTCGGGGCAATGGCCGCGGTGCATCCTCTCGTCCGGGCCACGAACGCTGTCTCACCGCTAGATCCCTCCTACGGGTACAAACCATCTACCACGAAGTGGGGCATGCGCCTCCCCTCAGTATACCAATCGGCCGGATCTGCGGCCACTATTTCCCGGGATTCTGCACGGGGGCAAGCCCCAATACCGTTGGATTAGGTCCGGTATCAAGGGGGACCAAGTGGCACCGGCGTCTCGCCGGTGTGACGTA
>Ga0315277_10005118_pt1 | contig 17355 bp, 10 predicted proteins | sample YL17G05_15_MG_FD_203695 | JGI IMG/M metagenome (GOLD analysis project Ga0315277, IMG submission 203695) | Sediment microbial communities from Yellowstone Lake, YNP, Wyoming, USA - YL17G05_15 | ecosystem: Environmental > Aquatic > Freshwater > Lake > Sediment | place: USA: Wyoming | collected... | reverse complement strand
ACTCACCCCCGCTTTTGGTTCCCCCACTTCTTTTTTTTTTTTGTGGGGGGTTCGTACACACCCCCCCCAATCTCGTTTTTTGTGCGCGGGGGGGCCCCCGCCGGCCCCCCCGCCGCCGCCCCCAGCCGCTGTTCCCTCTCAAATCTCGAATCTCAAATCTGCTATCCCCTCAGCCCCCGTCCACCCTTGGCCGGACAGGCTGCGACCATCCGCGGCCTACATCACCCCCTCCAACCCCACCACCAATCCCTTCAGACCCCTCACCTTCCGGATCGCCAGCAGCACCCCAGGCATAAACGACTCCCGGCTGATCGAATCATGCCGGATCGTCAGCGTCTGCCCCACCGCCCCGAAGATCACCTCCTGGTGCGCCACTAGCCCCGGCAGCCGCACGCTGTGGATAGGGATACCTGCCTCCCGCTGCCCCCTCGCCGGAGGCTCGGCGGGCGTAGGCACGCCCGCCCCACAACTCGCCTCCGCAATCATCCTGGCTGTCCGCAGCGCCGTCCCCGACGGCGCGTCCACCTTCCCCGCGTGGTGCAGCTCGATGATCTCCGCCGCATCGAAATGCCGCGCCGCCTCCACCGCAAACCGCATCATCAGCACCGCCCCGATGGCGAAGTTCGGCGCCACCAAGCACGGCGTCTTCATCTCCTGGCACAGCGCCCCGAGGTCCTCCAGGTCGGCCGGCGTCAGCCCCGTCGCGCCCACCACGCACGCCACCTTCGCCCGGAGCGCCGTCTCCACATTCCCCATCACCGAATCGGGCAGGGTGAAGTCCACGGCAACGTCTGGCGAGGTCTGGGCGATGGTATCGCTCAAGGACGCGGCAATGGGGACCGACGTCACCTCCATGCCCGCAACGCGCGCCGCATCTTCCCCCACGCGCGCTCGATCCACCGCCCCCACCAACTCCATATCCTCCTGCCCGCACACCGCCCGCACCACCTCCCGCCCCATCCGTCCGGCCGCCCCGGCCACCAACACCCGTATCCACTCCATGCTCACCCGCTCCCCTCGTCAAATGGTCCGATCGCTACCACTGCCGTGCGCTCCTCCGTGAACGCCGACCTCGCCAGCGCGTGCACCTCTTCGGCGGTCACCCCTTCTACCCTCTGCACCAACTCCGCGAACGGCCACACCCATCCCCACACCATCTCCGACACCGCCAGATGGTGCATGCGAAACCCCGTGCTCTCCGTCGCCAGCGCCAGGCCCACCTTGAGCTGTGTCTTCGCTCTCTCCATCTCCTCCGGCGTCGGGCCCTCGCGCCCCAGCCTCTCCACCTCCTCCCCCGTCACCTCCAGCACCAGCTCCAGGTTCTCCAACCCTGTCCCCGCCTCCACCGTCAGCAGCCCGGCCCCCTCGTAGGCCTGCAAATACGACCCGATCTGATACGCCAACCCCCGCTTCTCCCGGATCTCCTGGAACAGCCGCGAGCTCGCCCCTCCTCCCAGCACGGTATCGAACACCGAGAACGCATGCCTCTCCTCTTCCCTCCGCCCACACGCCGGCGTCGCCAGGCACAAGTGCACCTGCTCCGTCGGCCGCGACACCAGCTTCCTCCCCGGCCGGAACTCCGCCGGTTTGCCCGCCGGCCGTGCTTGCCCGCCGGCCGTCTGGCGGGTGGCCGGCTGGGTGGCGCGCTCCCCCTCCGACCACTCTCCTCCCCGCGGCAGTCCCCCCGCCTGCCGCTCCACCAACCTCACTACCTCCTCGTGCCCCACCTTCCCCGCCGCCGCCACCACTATCTGATCGCCACTGCACATCCTCGCGCAGTACTCCCGCACGATCCGCGCCTCCAGGTTGCCGATCACCTCCGGGTCCCCCAGCGGCGGCCGCCCCAGCGCGTGCCCCTGCCACACCTCCCGCACCAGCAGATCGTGCACCCACTCCTCCGGCGCATCCTCCACCTGCCGGATCTCCTGCAGCACCACCTCCTTCTCCCGCTCCACCTCCGCCTCCCCGAACACCGAGTGCAGCAGCAGCTCGAACAGCAGCTCCAGCGCCGTCCCCCCCTGCTCCCCCACCGTCCGCGCCAGCAGACACAGGCTCTCCCGCTCCGTGTACCCGTTCACATTCCCCCCGATGTCATCCACCGCCGCCGCAATCTCCTCCCCCGTCCGCCTCTCCGTCCCCTTGAACAGCATGTGCTCGAGGAAGTGCGTGACCCCCTCCATACCAACCGGCTCCTCCCTCGAACCCCCGGCCACCCAGATGCCGAGCGACACCGAATCCACGTGCTCCAACCGCTCCGTGAGCACCCGGACTCCGTTCCCCAGCACCGTCTTCTCACACCTTGGCCCCCCCTCGTACCTGTTCTTTCCCATTGTCTCTCCCAAGCGTAGGGGCGACCCCCCCGCCCCTTCCCCCAGATGGAAACGCCCGAACCCGCCTGCCGCGGGCCCGGGCGTCAATCACCCTCACACGTCACCTGCCTCCTACCGGCGCCTGTCTCCGCGGCGCGGCGGCCTGCCCCCTCCTCCACCGCCTCGTCGCGGCTCCGCCTCCGCACCAACCGCATCCTTCCTTGCCAACCTGACCTTCCCCTGGGGATCAATCTCGATGATCCTCACCTCCACCTCATCCCCCAGGTTCATCACATCCTCCACCCTTTCCACGCGATGCGACGCCATCTGCGAGATGTGCAGCAGCCCATCCTTCCCTGGCATCAGCTCGATGAACGCCCCGAATGGCACTACGCGAACCACCTTGCCGGCGTACACCTCCCCCACCTTCACCTCCCGGGTGATGTCCCGGATCAACTGCACCGCCTTCTGCCCCGACTCCTGATCCGTCGCTGCCACGAACACCCGGCCGTCCTGCTCGATATCCACCTTCACGTCGTAATCGGCCTCGATCTTCTTGATCATCTTACCGCCCGGTCCGATCACATCCCCGATCTTCTCCGGGTCGATCTCCACCACATACACCCGCGGCGCATGCGGCGCTAGCTCCGGCCGCGGCGCCGAGATGCACTCCCCCATCCGCTCCAGCAGGAACTCCCGCGCCCGCCGCGCCTGCCCCAGCGCCCCGCCGATCTGCTCATCCGTCAGCCCTCGCAGCTTCACGTCCATCTGCATGGCGGTGATCCCCTGCCTCGTCCCCGCCACCTTGAAGTCCATCTCCCCGCTGAAGTCCTCCACTCCCTGGATATCCGTCAGCAACTGATACCGCGGCCCATCGCTCACCATGCCGATGGAAATCCCCGCCACCGCTCCATGAATCGGCACCCCCGCATCCATCAGCGCCAGGCTGCTCCCGCACACACTCGCCATGGACGACGACCCGTTGCTCTCCAGCACCTCGGACACTACCCGGATGGTGTATGGGAACTCTTCCTCATCCGGCAGCACCGGCAGCAGCGCCCGCTCCGCCAGCGACCCGTGCCCGATGTCCCGCCGGCTCGCCCCCCGCAGCGGCCGCACCTCGCCCACGCTGAACGGAGGGAAGTTGTAGTGGTGCATGTACCGCTTCGACTCCACCACCCCTATGTCGTCAATCAACTGCTCGTCTCCCACCCCGCCAAGCGTCACCACCGACATCACCTGCGTCTGCCCCCGCATGAACAGCGCCGACCCGTGCGCCCGCGGCAGCAGCCCCACCTCACACGTCACCGCCCGGATCTCCTCCGGCTTCCGCCCGTCCGGCCGCACCCCCGCATTCAGAATCAGGTCCCGCATCTCCTGGTATACCTGATCGTCGAGCGCCGCCTTGATCTCCGGCGCCCGCTCCGGAAACTCCTCCGCCAGCTGCGCGCTCAACGCCACCAGCATCTCCGCCGTCGCGCTCTCCCGCGCCTTCTTGTCCGGGTCCTGCAGCGCACGGCGAATCTGCTCCCCCAGCCGACCCACCGCCGCCCGCACCTCCTCGCTCACTCCCAGCGCCGGAAACTCTACCTTGGCCTTTCCCGCCTCCCCAACCAGCGACTGCTGTACCTCCATGCAAGCCTGGGCGTACGGAACCGCATACCGGATCGCCTCCAGCACCACCTCCTCCGGAACCTGATCCGCCAGCCCCTCCAACATCACCACCCCCGTCGGACTCACCGCCACCGTCAGGTCCAGCGAGCTCTGGTCCCTCTCTCCGTAGGTGGGGTTGATCACGAACCGCTCCTCCACCCGCCCCACGCGCACCGCCCCCACCGGGCCAAGAAATGGAATCGGCGACAGACACAACGCCGCCGACGCCCCCACCATCGCCGGCATATCCGGCGCATTATCCGGATCCGCCGACAGCACCGTCGCAATCACCTGCACGTCGTTCCGGAACCCCTTCGGAAACAGCGGCCGCATGGACCGGTCTATCCGTCGCGCAGTCAGAATCGCCGTCTCGCTCGGCCGCCCCTCCCGCCGGATGTACCGCACCCCGGGGATCTTCCCCGCCGCATACATCTTCTCTTCAAGGTCAACCAGCAGTGGAAAGAAGTCGATCCCCTCCCGCGGCGCCGCCATGGTAGCGGTCACTAGTACAATGGTGTCCCCCAGCCGCACGCAGACCGCACCATCAGCCTGCTTCGCCAACGTACCCGTCTCGACCGAGATCGCTCTCCCGTCGAGTTCACAACTTACGATCGCCAAGGCCTTCCTGCCTATCCGGGCTGCGGCCTGGCCTCCCCACCGTCAAGCGGACTCGCCCCCCTTAAGAACACCCCTGCACCTGTGTCTGCCGAGCACCTCTCTGTCCTCGGCACACATGGGTTCAGGATCGTTCTCGGGGAGCAACCCCGTCTCGGCGGCGCGGGCGGCACTCCTCGCCGTCGCCCTATCCAGTTTATATGCGCAGGTCAGGCCTTCGAGGGCCTGACCTGGTCTCGCCTATCTCGTCTGCTTCGTCTTATCCCGCAGCCCCAGCCGTTGCACCAACGTCCGGTAGCGGGTGACGTCCGTCCTGCTCAGATAATCCAGCAGCCGCTGTCTCCGGCCGATCATCATCAGCATCCCGCGTCGGGAGTGGTGGTCTCGCCTATGCAGCTTGAAATGCTCCTGCAGCTGCTCGATGCGCGCCGTCAACAGCGACACCTGCACCTCTGGCGACCCCGTATCGTTCTCCGCCGTCTTGCTCCCGGAGATCACCGCCTGCTTCAGCTCCTTCACCAACGGCACCGAGCGAATCCTTTCACTTCTAACTCTACGGCGGGGCCTCGTGGCCTCCCCCGGCCAGCCCCGCCTTCTCTGCCACGCACTATATCACATCCCCAGAACCGTGTAAAGCCTCCCCGCAACCCGCCTGGGAGCGCAGCCACCTTGCCCAAGAGCAATCACGTTGCGCAAGACCCCTGGCCGCCGTAGCCTCTTGTCCGCCATAGCTCTGGCGACGGCGGATGGCGAAGGAGGCTCGCCTTCTCCCGCCGTATCCCCTACCTGCTGGCCATTCTCCATGGAGGCCCACATGCCCACCCAACCCGACCTCTCCCTTTCCCCCGCTTTCGACGGCGCCAACCCCCAGACCGACGACGGCATCCGCCGCCTCGGCCCCGCCGACTTCCTGGTGACGCCCACGCAGGAAGAGGACAACCCCAACTACAAGTTCCGCATGGACACCCGGGTGGTGAACCACGGCAAAGAAGCGCATGAAGTCACCCTCCGCGTGGAGTGGAACGACCCCGTCTACATGGAACCCCGCCATCATCTCTTCCTCCGCTCGCGCCCGCCGGCTTATCCACCGGCCGAGGGCGGTTCCGGCGAACCCTGGCAGCGCCTCCCCGGCCGCATCGCCGGCACCCAGGTGATCGCCTCCTTCCCCGCCCCGCCCGGAGAGACATGGGTATCCCTCAACCCCAAGTACAGCTACGCCGACCACCTCCTCGACCTCGACAGGCTGCGGCGGCGCGACGACTTATCAGTCCGCAGCATCGGCCACACCGCCCAGGGCCGCGACATCTTCCTCATCTCCGTCGCGCCTGAGGCAGGCAACTCCCGGCCCACCATCCTCATCGAGGCCGGCAACCACCCCTACGAAACCTCCGGCGCTTACTGCATTGACGGCATGTTGCGCTGGCTGCTGGGGGAGGGGAGGGAGTGGCAGGAACGAGTGGCCGCCCACTTTCTTCAGGTGTCCAACCCCGATGGCGTCTCCGGCGGCTGGTGCCGCCTCACCGGCCCCGGCGGCGTAGACATCTGCCACGAGTTCGGAACCTCCTCCGACCCCACCTGCGTCTCCCTCCGCGACCTCATGCACCAGCTCCGCCCCGACCTCTACCTCAACATCCACGGCTGGATGTACAACGACCTCGACAACCTCCGCTACGAGGATCGGGAGGCCGCCCGCTTCTTCCTTCCCGCCCTGCTCGAAGATGTCGGCGACACCGTCCGGCGCTGGCGCCTCCAGAACTCGCGGCCCGAGGAGCCCCCGGTCACCAACACCTGGTATGCCCGCGCCCACCTCGGCGCCATCACCATGGGCTTCGACATCGCCTGGAACCGCCGCACCGACGAGAACATGAGACAGCAGGGCGCCCGCCTCCTGGAAGCCGCCTGCCAGGCCGCCCTTGCCCTGCGGCCCCGCCACTAGCCGCTATCCGGAATCCCGGATCTGAAATCCTTCCTCCCCGGCCGGCCGCCGGAAGGTGTTTTCGCGCCCCGCGGTGAACTCCACACGCGTCGGACACGGGGACACCATGAGCGCTAGGGGACCCTCTCAACCCCGTTGCCCAACCTGCGGCAAGCCTCTCCCTGCCGGCGCCGCCGCCTGCCCCTCCTGCCAGCCGGAGAATCAGCTCCGGCCGCTCGGCGGGATTGGGCCCCCGGTCCCGCCGCCCCCGCCCCGCCAGCAGCCACCTCCTCCACGCCCACAGCAGCCGCCTCCTCCACGCCGTCCGCCCTCAGACGAACCCCTGCCCCCCGACCCCGGCGGGGAGGTTCTCGGCACCTGGGCGAGCATCAGGTCCATCGTCCGGCTCGATCCAGTGTTTGGGGGGCTCCTCGCGCTCCTCGCCCTGGGTCTGGTCCGTGCCCTGTTGGTCCGGAGCTTCCTCGACATCGTTCTCTGCGCCGCCATCCTCTGGGGCGTACTCACCTTCCAGCGGTGGGGCTACTGGCTCGCCATGGTCCTCAGCGGGCTCGCGCTGTTTGCGGGAGGCGAGCTTGCGCTCCTCGCGGGAGCCGTCGGCATCCTCGCGCACCCTGTGCTTCTTCTCGGCCTGGCGCTCGCCCTCGGCCCCTACCTCTTCACCATCATCGTCCTCTACACCCGGCGGGATAGGTTTGGCTAACCAAGCGGCTGAGCAGAGGGTGGGCGGCGGAGGTGGTCCCGCCCCGGGCGAAGCCCTGACCGTCTGCGCTGCCTGAGACGGACTGCCCCGTCTTGCCATCCCTGCTTACAAACGGGCCGGGCCGCCCCTCTGCCCAGGGAATGCCAGTGGCCCTGGCCCCGGTTGACCCTGGCCCCGCTCCCTGTTAGTATGCCGCCGGGCCTGCGGTTCCGTACTGCCAGGCAGGCGAGCAGAGCCATGCGCGCAGTGTGCACGGCCGCTCTCTTCGAAACGGTAGGCTTCCCCGCAACTCCTGGTGCACGGGAGCGGTGCTGATGCAGACTCTACGGCGTTTGGCTGCCCTATGCCGGCCACCCCGCCGGCCTCTCTGTCAGCATGGCACGGCGATCTATCCCCTCCTGGTGCTGACAGTCATCGCGCTGGCCGGCGGCACCCAAGGCAGCCGGTGGCGCGACTATGGTCCACCGGTGCCAACGGGTGTGCCATCAGCCGGACGGCGCAGCCACGGTGAGAGCTACGCTCCCTCCCTCAGCGCCGACGGGCGGTACGTCGCCTTCGCCTCCTTCGCCAGCGACCTGGTAGGGGATGACACGAACGGCACGAGTGATATCTTCGTGTTCGACCGGCGGACGGGAACAACGGAGCGGGTGAGCGTGGCCAGCGACGGCACCCAGGGCAACTTCGACCCGTCACGTACCGTTCAGCGCGACGTTGGCTACGGCAGTTGGGCTCCCGCCATCGGCGCCGACGGGCGGTACGTCGCCTTCGCCTCGGATGCCAGCAACCTCGTGAGTAACGACACGAACGACTGCCGGGACATCTTCGTGCATGACCGGCGGACCGGGCGAACAGAGCGGGTGAGCGTGGCCAGCAACGGCGCGGAGGGTAACGGGGACAGCCACTACCCCGCGATCAGCGGCGACGGGCGGTACGTGGCGTTCGCGTCAGAGGCCGGCGACCTCGTGCGGAATGCCACCAACGGCGGCATCTTCGTGCATGACCGGCAGACAGGGAAGACGACGCAGGTGAGCGTGGCGAGCGACGGCACGCCAGGCAAGAGCCCGAGCTATTTCCCCGCGATCAGCGCCGACGGGCGGTACGTCGCGTTCGTTTCATACGCCAACAACCTCGTCAAGGATGACACGAACGACGCGCTGGATGTGTTCGTGCACGATCGGCGGACTGGGCGGACTACCCGGGTGAGCGTGGCCAGCGGCGGCAGACAGGCCAACGCCAACTTCCAGTGGTCATTCGTCAGCGCTGGCGATGACGAGTTTCCGAAAACATCGTACACCAGCGACAGTGTGCGACCCGCCATTAGCGCCCACGGGCGGTACGTCGCCTTCGTGTCGGATGCCAGCAACCTGGTGGAGGGTGACAGGAACGGCCGGGAGGACATCTTCGTGCATGACCGGCAGACCCGGAGGACGGAGCGGGTGCGCGCCCCTGTTGGCGACGCGGAGGGCAAGGCCCGTAGTTACTCTCCCTCCATCAGTGCCGACGGGCGGTATGTTGCATTCCAGTCGAGGGCCCTCAAGCTAGAGGGAGCCCACGGCGGACTGCGTGGGGATATCTTCGTCCACGACCGGTGGACCGGAAAGACGACGCGGGTGAGCGTGCCCAGCGATGGCACGCAGGGGGACTACGGCGACAGCTACTGTCCTTCCCTCAGCCGCGACGGGCGCTCTGTTGCGTTTGGCTCATCCGCCGCCGGCGACTTCGGAGAGTCTAACAACATCGGCTATGGGGACATCCTGGTGTACGACCGGCGGACGCGCAAGGCAGATCCGGTGCGTACGGGCAAACCGGGCCGCCCTGGTCCGCTGTATTCCGGCCGCGAGAGCCATCACCCCTCCCTGAGCGGCGACGGGCGGTACGTTTCCTTCGTCTCGTCTGCTAGCGATCTCGTGACTGGAGACACCAACGAGAGACAGGACATCTTCGTACGCGACCGGCACATCAGGCAGACGGAACGGGTAAGTGTGGCCAGCGACGGCACGCAGGGAAACGGCAGCAGCGACTCCCCCGCCATCAGCGCCGACGGTCGGTACGTGGTGTTTGACTCCTATGCGAGCAACCTGGTACCGGGCGACAGCAATGGGGGCAGAGACGTTTTCGCGCGCGACCGGCAGACCGGGCAGACGGAGCGGGTGAGCGTGGCCAGCGACGGTGCTCAAGGTAACCGCGCGAGCCATCACCCCGCCATCAGCGCCGACGGCCGGTACGTTGCGTTCGCCTCTGCGGCCACGAACCTTGTGCCGGATGACACGAATGGCCGGCAGGACATCTTCGTGCACGACCGGCAGACGGGAACAACGACGCGGGTGAGCATCACCAGCGGCGGCGCGCAGGTCGAGGACGGCGACAGCTACTCCCCCTCCCTGAGCGCTGATGGACGGTACGTCGCGTTCAGCTCGTATGCCAGCACGCTGGTGGCCATTTCCAACCGCAACTACGGGAACATCTTCCTCCACGACCAGCAGACCGGACGGACCGAGCTGATCAGCGTGGCCAGTATTGGCACGGGCAACGCCGGCAGACTGGGAGGTTACTCCCCTTCCCTCAGCGCCGACGGGCAGTCCGTGGCCTTCGCCTCGTTTGAGAAACTCGTGGCCGAGGACAGGAACGAGGCCCGCGATATCTTCGTGCGGGACCGGCAGCGCAGGCAGACGGAGCTAGTGAGTCTGGCCAGCACCGGCGCGGAGGGCAACGCGGGCAGCGGCTACCCCTCCCTCAGTGGTGACGGGAGGTACGTCGCGTTCGTCTCATCTGCGAGCAGCCTGGTGGTTGGCGACACCGGTGGAAGGCGGAGAGTCTTCGTGCACGACCGGCAGACCGGGCGGACGGAGCGGGTCAGCGTCCCCGGCGACAGTGCCAGGAGCGACTCGGACAGCTACTCTCCCTCCCTCAGTGCGGACGGACGGTACGTCGCGTTCACCGCGAGGAGCAGCGGCCCTGTGGGCGGCGCCACGAAGGACGCGAGCGATGTCTTCGTTCACGATCGGCAGACTGGCCAGACCGAGCGGGTGAGCGTAGCCAGCGATGGCCTGACCGCTCCAAACAAGCGTATTTCAGCAGTTCGCGCGCGAGGGCCATGCTGTCCCTCTGAGGTGCGGATGATCGCGGTGTACATCGTCAGCGTTGGCGAGACGAATCGGGGGTTGAGCTAAGCGGCACTTCGAGTGCTCCCGCAGGAACTCCAGTCCGTTCTTCCCCCCAAACGCGGGCAGCGTGAGGCAACGTCGGGTTGCCTTGGGCGGGTCGGGACCGGTGGCGGTGAGTTGCTCAGAGGCGTTGCGCGTTGGGAGGCGCGAAGCCGAGCTTCCAGTCGTATGGCGACGGATCTGGCCGCCCAGACAACCCTGCTCCTGGACCCGTTACGGCACGTATGGGGATAGGTCGCAGGTCCGAAGCGGGACCCCTCTACCTGGCCAAGCCAGAGGGTGGGGCCCTTCTCTGAGATCTCAAGTCCGACATCGCCCCTCCCTCCCAAGGAACCCGCGCCCCCACGCCGAAACCAGCCTCTGGAGAACAACGGACTATGCCGGTGGAGGGACTTGAACCCCCATGGGCTTGCGCCCACCTGATTTTGAGTCAGGCGCGTCTGCCATTCCGCCACACCGGCTGGGCCGAAGTATATGATGCTCACCAAACCCATGTCAAGCCGGCACGCTCGACATGGATAGCATAGGCATGGTTGTCTAGTAACCTATCGGGAGAGCACATCATGGACTCGCAGATACCGCCGCAAACCCCCTCTGAGCCGACCCCGGCCCAGCCCTCCTCACCCGCGCCCCAGGGCCCTCCCCCGCCACAGCAGCCGCCCCCGCGCCCGCCCGGCCCACCCTGGCCCCCGGCCTACTACTTCCCTCCCCAACCCCCCCGCCGCAGCCCCTGGCTCCTTGGCTGCACCATCGCCTCCGTCGGCTGCCTCTTCCTCGTTCTGCTCCTCCTCGCCATCGGCCTCTTCGGGGTCGTCGGCATGCTAGGCGGCGCCGGCGAGCTGGAGCCCAGCGGCGCCGAGATCGCACTCATCCGCATCGAAGGCATCATCGTCGCCGGCCCCTCCACCTACTCGTTCTTCGGCGGACAGGTAACCGGCTCGGAGCAGGTGGTCAGATCCATCGAGCGCGCCAGGAAAGACCGCGGCATCAAGGCCGTCGTCCTCCGCGTCAACAGCCCGGGCGGATCCGCCGCTGGCTCCCAAGAGATCTACAATGCCATCCAGAGCGCCCGCGCCGACGGCCTCACCATCGTCGTCTCCATGGCCGACGTAGCCGCCTCCGGCGGGTACTACGTCGCCGCCCCCGCCAACAAGATCTATGCCGACCCAGCCACCGTCACTGGCTCCATCGGCGTCATTGCCATGCACGAGGACATGTCCGGCCTCTTCGGCAAAATCGGCGTCAAGACTGAAACCATCAAGAGCGGAGAACTCAAGGACATGTTCTCGCCCTACGCCCCCCTCACCGATGACGCCCGCGCCGTCATGAAGACGCTCGTCATGCAGGTCTATGACCAGTTCGTCAAAGCCGTCTCCGAAGGCCGCCATATGCCCGTCCAGGAGGTCAAGGCCCTCGCCGACGGCCGCATCTACAGCGGCCAGCAAGCCCTCGCCAACGGCCTCGTGGACGAACTCGGCGGCATGAAGGAAGCTCTCCAGGGAGCTGCCGCCATCTCCGGAGCCAAGTCCACCTCCTACAAGGAATACGGCGTCCCCACTCTCCTCAAGCTCCTCCTCGGGGGGGAGACCCGGACCCGCGGCAGTGTCCTCCAGACCCGGCTCCCCGAGGGCCTCCTCTACGACGACTTCGCCGCCCGCCTCGCCTGGGGAGAGTCTGCCCCCGCCAGTCCCGATCGGCCGGAGAATAAAGCGCCTCTTGTATCACCGTGATGACGGTGCCATAAGAAGCTCTATCAGAACCCCGAGCGCTGTCGCCCAGCGTTCCACCAACCGCTCTGATAGAGCGTGGAACCAGGTTTCGTTAGAGGCTCCAAAGCCTCTCTCGTATCACCGAAATCGCGGTGATACAAGAGGCGGAGCGCAGAGGTGCCGGAGAGCGTCTCTGTGGGCATCTTCGCCATTCCCATAACTCAAGAGACTCTGTAGGTGACCAAGGCAACCGCCAAGAAGCTCCTCCTCATAGACGGCCACAGCCTCCTCTACCGCGCCTTCTTCGCCCTCCCCCCACTCACCAACGCCAGGGGCGAGATGACCAACGCCGTCTATGGCTTCACCAACATGCTCTTCAAACTCCTCGACGAAGAGCAGCCCGACATGATCGCCGTCGCCTTCGACCTCCCCGGCCCCACCTTCCGCCACCAGGCCTTCGCCGACTACAAAGCCACCCGCCCCGAAACCCCGGACGACCTCATCTCCCAACTCGGCATCGCCCGGGAACTCCTGGAGGCGATGCATATCAGCGCACACGAGGCCGAGGGCTATGAGGCCGACGATGTCATCGGCGCCCTCGCCACCCAGGCCGAGGCCGCCGGCCATCAGGTCCTCATCGTCACCGGCGACCTCGACGAGCTCCAGCTCGTCTCCGACCGCGTCTCCGTCATGGTCACCCGCCGCGGCATCAGCGACACCAAGGTCTACGATGTCCCCGCCGTCCAGGAGCGATACGGTTTCACTCCCGAGAAGCTCCCCGACTTCCGCGCCCTCCGCGGCGATGCCACCGACAACATCCCCGGCGTCCCCGGCATCGGCGAGAAGACCGCCGCCACCCTCATCCAGCGCTTCGGCTCCCTCGAGGAAGTGCTCGCCCACAGCGACAAGGTCGCCCCGCCCCGCCTCGCCGCCGCCCTTGAGACCCACGCCGACCTCGCCCGCCAGGCCAAAGAGCTCTCCGTCATTGCCCGTGACGCCCCCGTCACCTTCGACCCCGACCAGCTCAGCCTCAGACCCCCCGACCAGCCCCACCTCGCCGAGCTTTTCCACCGCCTCGACTTCCGCTCGCTTGCCGCCCGCTTCGCCCCGCCTCTGACCTCCGCCTCCCCCGAACTCCCCTGCCGTCTCATCTCCACCGTCTCCGAGGCGCGGAAGCTCGCCCGCAGCCTCGCCGGCGCCGAGGAGCTCAGCCTCCACCCCATCGCAGAACCCGGCCCGCCCCTGCGCTCCCGCCTCCTCGCCCTCGCTCTCCGCGGCAAGGACGAAGCCGTGCTCCTCTCCCCCGAGAAGACTGCTCTTAGCAAGCTCCTCGCCCCCCTCCTGCCCCTCCTCGAGTCGCCCGACCTCCCCAAGCTCGGCCACGACCTCAAGCGCACCGCCCTCCTCCTTTCCCGGCACGGCGTGAGCATGCGCGGCTTCTCCTTCGACACCATGCTCGCCGGCTACCTCATCAACCCCTCCCGGCGCGCCCAGGAACTCGATGCCGTCGCCTTCGACCACCTCGCCTCCGCTCCCCCAGCCCAGCTCACCCTCGGCGACTCCCCGGACCCGGCATCTGTCGCCGCGACTGCTCTCCACCAGATCGCCACCCTCCGCACCCGCCTCGCCGAGCTCCTGCGGGAGGTCAATCAGGAGTCCCTCTTCCGCGACCTGGAAATGCCCCTCCTCCCCATCCTCCTGGACATGGAGCTGACCGGCATCGCCCTCGACACCGGCGCTCTCGCCTCCCTCTCCTCCCGGCTCGCCCAGCGCACCCGGGAGCTGGAATCAACCATCTACTCCCTGGCCGGGGAAGGGTTCGCCATCTCCTCCCCCAAGCAGCTCCGCCATATCCTCTTCGAGAAGCTCGGCCTCCCCCCGGACAAGACCAAACGCACCAAGACCGGCTACTCCACCGATGCCGACGTCCTCGCCGGCCTCAGCGACCACGAGATCGTTGCCCACATCCTCGAATACCGCGAGGTCACCAAGCTCAACTCCACCTACGTGGACGCCCTCCCCAAGCTCGTGGACCCCGCCACCGGACGCCTCCACACCTCCTTCAACCAGGCCGTCACCGCCACCGGACGCCTCAGCTCCAGCGATCCCAACCTCCAGAACATCCCCATCCGCACCGACCTCGGCATGACCATTCGCCGCGCCTTCATCCCCGGCGAGGAAGGCTGGCTCCTCCTCTCCGGCGACTTCTCCCAGATCGAGCTCCGCATCCTCGCCCACATCACTCAGGACGAGAACCTAATCTCCGTCTTCCTGCGAGACGAAGACCTCCACCGCGCCGCCGCCGCCGAGATCTTCGACGTGGACCCCCACGCCGTCACCCTCCAGCAGCGCTCCTTCGCCAAGATGGTCAACTTCGGCATCCCCTATGGCATCAGCGACTTCCGCCTCGCCAGGGAAATGGGCATCACCGTGGACGACGCGCACCGCTACGTCCAGCGCTACTTCAACCGCTTCCCCAGGGTGCAGGCCTATGTCAAGGAGATCCCCCAGCGCGCCCGCGAGACCGGATATGTGGAGACTCTGCTCGGCCGCCGCCGCTACCTGCCCGAGCTAAGGGCCCGCCAAGCGCCCATCCGCTCCGCCGCGGAACGTATGGCCGTCAACACCCCCATGCAAGGCTCCGCCGCCGACATCATGAAGCTCGCCATGCTCAAGGTCTACCACGAGATCAACGCCCGAAGCATGAACGCGAAGATCCTCCTCCAGGTCCACGACGAGCTGCTCCTCGAAGTCCCTCCCGACGAGCTGGAGGCCGTCGCCGCCCTCCTCCGCCGCTCCCTCTCCACCGCCTACCAACTCACCGTCCCCCTCAAGACAGACCTCAAATCCGGCCCCAACTGGCTGGACATGGCCCCGCTGTGACCCCGCCTGTGGGAGCCCCGTCCCCGGGGCGACGACACCTTGGAGCAGGCCTCCGGCCTGCCCCAACCTTTGTGTCTTGGTGCCTTAGTGGTTAGGCCAGCTCCCTACCCCCCTCCTGCATCCCCTCTATCCTCCCCACATACTCCCTCACCAGCTTCTCCGCCACCCCCTCCCTCAGTGCACTGTACCCAGCGCCGCCAGACCCGACGCGATCTCGAATATCAGATTGGCGAGCACCGGGTGGTGCTTCACCAGCCATTCCTCTACCGTCATCGCCTCCCCCCCCTCCCCGATCCTGGGCTCGTCCCGCATCACCACCAATCGCCTCCCCCTCAGCTTCCACACCACTTCGTTCTGGCACCGCAGCGCGTCCAGGACCTGGCCTAGCTCGATCTCCCCGCCCCCGCCGCCTTCAACCCAACGCACGCTCTCCAGCCGGCACGTGCTCCTCTCCTCCGGCACCACGTCGGCCACCACCAGCAGACCGCACTGCTCGGCCACCTTCCCCAGCAGGTACGACACTTTCACCTCCGCGTCCGGCGCCACCTCGGGTCGCACCTTCATCGCCAGCCGCGGGTCGTCGGCGGCCGTCTCAGACTCCGTCCCGAACCAGGTGTCGGGGAACATCCCCTCCCAGTCATGCGCCTCCTGCTCCTTTTCCCAGGCCGCTCGTTCCTCCTCCATCGCCTTGGTCCGCTCCGGCGTCGCCTCCACCAGACCCAGCCGCACCAGCTCCTGCCGCGCCTCCTCCGGAGGGGCCGGCGGCACCGTCACCACCACCATCTGGTGCCCGGTCTTGGGCCCCAGGAACTGTAGCTCCACCTGCCCGGCATTCCAAAGCAGACGCACCACGCGCCCCTCCGGCCCGCCAGCCTTTGCCTCCCCTTTCCCGAAGTAGGCGCCGCGGATATCCTCCGTCGTCCCGATCTCGGCATCCCAAAGCTCCGGCGCCGCCTCCCGTTCCCGCAGCAGGCCCATCGCCTCCGGAGCCACCTCGCTCCCCGACAGCACCACTCGGCCTTCTTCCGTGAGCGCACGCATCTGCTCTTGGCCGATGCCCGCGACGAAGGCCACCAGCGGCCGCGTGTCGGGGCGCAGCACCTCCACGCACAACCACGGATCAGACTGCTCGTAGCGCGCCAGCACCTCCTCCGGCCTCAGCGGGAGCGCCTCGCGGTACTGCCTCAGCCGTCGCATCAGCGCCTCGTTACGCTCCGCCAGCGTCTGCCCGGTGAGTTCCCGCAGAAAGTCATTCGCCCACTTATCTATGAACTCCGTCGCCGACGCGAACTCCACCAGCACGTACGCCCGATCGCCCGGTCGCTGCTCCCTCCTGAACACCCAGTATCCCCCGTACAGATCCCCCAGCGCGACCATCACCCCGCTCAGACTCTCCCCCTTGGCGAAGACCATCAGCCGCTGCGGCCGCAGGCTCTCCTCCGCGCCCAGGTCTACACCCGTGGCCTCAGAGAGCCGAGCCTCCAACTCCTCCAGCCTCACCTCGCCTTCCGACACCGACACTACGGCCCCCAGCCGGCCATCGGAGTCGTCCTTCTTCGGCTGCCACTGATCCCAATCTCGGGGCGTCGGGCGCTCCACGGGTGGCCGCGCCTGGCCGGCCGCTGCCATGCCGCAGCCCGCGAGCAGGAGAACAACGACAACCACTACTTCAACCCGGTGGCACATCCGTCTGACCTCAGCGCACACAGCCCCCTCTTGCCCCTCGCCTACACCCCCTCCTGCATCCCCTCTATCCTCCCCACATACTCCCCCACCAACTTCTCCGCCACCCCTGCCTCCCGGCTCTCCGCCCGCACGTGGAACACCGGCCCCGACACATCCGGCAGCACCAGCACCCATCCGCTATCCAGGAACACCTTGATCCCGTCCAGTTGCTCGGTCTTCAGGCCCTCGGTCTCCTCGTGCAGCCGCCGCATCACCATCCCCTTCTGCTCCCATGGGCACGGCGTCTCCGCCGCCGCCCGGTAGTACTTCGGCAGCCGCGCCCGCACCTCGCCCAGCTTCCGCCCGCTCTTCGCCAGCAGCTCCAGCAGCTTCCCCACCGACAGCATCGCATCGAACGCCGGCAGGAACCGCGGGAAGATGAACCCTCCCTCGCTGTCCCCGGCGAAGGCGATCTCCGGCTCCGACCCCGCCATTTCCATCAGCGACCTCGCGTCCGCTTTCGTCCGCACGCTCCGTCCGCCGCGCTCCGCGCACACCTCCTCCACCCCGGCGGTGGCGCTGAACGGCACCGCCACCCGCGTCCCCGGCCCCCCCTCTTGCAGCACCAGGTCCACGAACGTCAGCAGCAGATCATCCCCCACCACCGGCTCCCCTGCTTCATCTATCGCCGCAAACCGATCCCCATGCCCCCCTATCAGCA
>Ga0315277_10005117_pt1 | contig 17355 bp, 10 predicted proteins | sample YL17G05_15_MG_FD_203695 | JGI IMG/M metagenome (GOLD analysis project Ga0315277, IMG submission 203695) | Sediment microbial communities from Yellowstone Lake, YNP, Wyoming, USA - YL17G05_15 | ecosystem: Environmental > Aquatic > Freshwater > Lake > Sediment | place: USA: Wyoming | collected... | reverse complement strand
TTTCGCCGGATAGCCGTTGAACTTGGCCCGAGTGATGTCGAAGAAGAGCGCGGCGCGGACGGGCCCGATGGTGCCGATGATGGTCGAAGCGACGTTGATCAGGGGCAAGCGCAACTCGGCGTTAACGAACCAACCCTCGGTGCAGGCGATGTTATAGAAATAGGAGGACCGGACCTGGTTATTCCCGCCATAGTAGGAAATGTAGGGGTTCCTGCCCCGGCTGGCCCAGCCCTCGAAACGCAGGGCGAAGAGAGCGTCGCCTCCAAGGTAGAGGTACTTGCGGAGGTCGGCCCGCACCGTGGTGTTGCTGAAGAAACCCTGGGCGACCGGGACGGCCTGGGCCAGGGAGAAGCGGAAGGTGTGGCCGGCGCGCGGTCCGTAGTACGGGCTGAAATGAGTCGTCTCGCCGACGTAGGCCAGGGAGAGAGAGAGGACATTGCCGTTCCAGAAGTAGCTATAGCCAACCGGGCTGGCGCTTTGCCGGTTGAGGCTGTAGGGGTCGAAGAAATTCTCTTCGTAACGGTAGAACCCGAAGTTACCTTCCAGGCGGTAATATCGGTTGAGCGGATAATAGGCGTCGATGCTGGCGCTCGTTATCTTGCGGTAGGCGATGGCGTCCTGGTAGGTGAGGTGATTATAGAGAAGCGGATCGATGTAAGCATAGGGAGGGTAATAGAACATCGTGAACTCAAAGACGGTGGGCATGAACTGGAGACGCCGTTTCTGGTTGAGATAGGAGAGATAATAAGACCTCAGTCCCCGGGCTTGATAGATCATAACCAGAAAATTGTGGTCGCCCAGCAGGTCGCCGAAGGAGAGGGCGGCGCCGCCGTATAACGAGCCGTCCGAGGAGACGACGACATCGACCGGCGGCCGCCTGGCGACATAGAGCTTGTTTAGGCCCGGGTAGGGCTTGATCTTCTTGTCCTCGATGTCCAGGCTGAGTGCCGGCCGGAACCCGCGCAGCGGCTCGGCGCTGCCGAGTCCGGCGAAAGTGACCCGGTCCTCAACAATCCCCTCGAGCCGGGCCGAGAAGACTTGATAGGAGCCCTTGTTGAATGATGAGAAGAAAAGCCTTCCGGGGTCGGAGGGATGGGCGGAGGGGAAGAAATTTCCGGTCCGGACGTCGGTATACCGTTTGACCTCTCCGCTGGCGAGGTCGATAGAGTAAATGTTGAAGGCCTCCCGGACGTCGCCGACATAATAGATCCGGAGCGCGTCGGCCGAGAAGGACGGGCAGGTGGTGTTTCCCGGGCCGAAGGTGAGCTGAGTTTTCTGGCTGAGGTCGGCGAGCGGCGAGAGAAAGAGCTTGTCAGTGTTGTCCAGGCGGATCGAATAAGCGACGGACTGTCCGTCGGGAGAGACGGCCGGCGCCTTCTCAAAATAGTCGTCCCGGGTTAAGTTGGCGATCTGCCCGTTTTGAAGGTCAAGCTGGAAGATGTCGTGCGTCCCCCCCGTAAAGGCGGTGAACATGATCGCCCGGCCGTCCGGGAAAAATCGAGGGGCGGAGGGCCGGTCATATCCGATTTTGTACTTCCCGATGATGCCGCCGCGTACAGGGTCGACAAGATAGAGGGAATATTTTCGGCCGTCCCGGGCGATAAAGGCGATGGTGTCTCCGTCGGGGGACCAGGCGATGTCGCTCCCCAGAGAGGGGTCGTACTCGTAGACGATGTATTCGTATTCGGTGGTGAAACCGGGAGTGATGTTCTTGATGATCGAGCCGTCCTCGGTCGAAACGAGGACGAGGTCGACGTCGAAGTCGGTGACGTTGAAGGTCAGGGCCGCAACCAGGTCTCCGGAGGGCGAGACGGCGTGGGAAAAAGTGAAGTAATAGGGGTTGAGCGGGAATTTCGGGCCGAGGGCGATGCTGTAGTCGGCCGGGTTCTCGCGCAGGAGGAATTTCCGGTTCTTGTCCCGTAGATATTTCTGAAACTCGTAGTTGAAATCATGCGGCTTGATGTTGAAGGCTTTTTTAATGGGGGTGATCCTCCGGATGAGCGGGGAGCCCTTGATCGATTGCCAGAGGTCCTGCACCGCGTTCTTGCCGAAGCGGGCTACGATAAAATCATACATGGCATGGCCAAAGTCGTAGGAGGGATCGCGGGGCATGGGGAAGCGGGTAGCGAGGTCCCCGGATTCCGTCATCTCGGGGACGCGGTCGTTGAGCACGGCGTCGCGGACGATCATCGTCGACCAGGGAGACCAGTCCTGGGTGGCGTATTCAGACAGCCCCTCGAATAACCAGAGGGGCGGGACATTCAGGGCGTAGAGGGCGGCGTTTTGGGTTCCCCAGAGGATATCGAACTCGAAGATGTGGGCCAGCTCATGCTCGACGAGGCGTTGGAGTTCGTCGAGGGGCATATCGCCATGGATACCGATCCGGTGGAGGAGCGGCTCGCTCACCCCGAGCACTCCTTCCGAGATATCAAACACGTTGGAGAGCTCGAAATCGGTGTAGGTGGTGTAGAAGATGAGCGGCACCGGGTCGGACAGCTGGTGCTTGAGGGCCTCGCTCAATTTCTCGTAGGCGCTCTCGGCCACCTCGGCGACGTTCTTGAGGGCCCGGGGCTCCTCGACATAAAAATAAATACGGAAGTGCTCGGTCGGATAGCTCTTCCAGCGGAAGCTCTCATAGATGACCTTGTTCTTGCCGTAATAGGGATAGAACATAAATTCCTGGGCCGTGGCCGCAGAGGCGAGACTCAGGCCCAGGATGAGCAGGGCGGCGGATCGGGCGCGAAGTGTCATCGGGGCTCCCCTATTTCAACAGCAGGTACCTTTCCTGCATCCTCTCCTCGCTCAAGATCGGGCGGAAGAGCTTGGTCTTAATCCTCTGGGCCAGATCGTAGAAAGCGAAGTCGGCCCGCTGCTTGAGATTGGTATACGCCTTGCTTTCCTTGAAATCCCTATCCAGCACGACCTCACCGCTGTCGCCCCGGATGAGATAAAGATGGAGGTTGAGCGAGAAAAGGGTGCGCTCGATAATTCCCCGCTGCCGTGCGAGCGGGTCCTCGGCGTCGGCTTTGGTCCGGCCCAGGATCGCCTTCCGCGTTTCCTGGGTCAACTCGGCTTTTCCGGTGACATAGAGTACGCGGCCGGGTCCCGACGCCAGGGATCTCCAGAAATCCGGCTTCCGGAAGAGCTCCTCGCTCTCCAGGGCGACTCGTTGGACGGTGACCCGAAAATGCAGCTTCCTTTCGAACTCCGAGCAGAAGTATTCGGCGATCTCCTTGTTCAGGTCGAGCCCTTCGGGCTCCTTGGCGACGAGAAAGCCGCTAAAGACCGCTTGCTCGAACTGCTCCGGATGGAGCGATGAATAAGCGGGGAGCTCGACCCGGATTTTGCGGTAGGTATCCCCGCCGCCGCAGGCCGCCAGGAGGGCCAGCAGAGAGAGGAGGACCGGGCTATTTTTTCTCATCTTGTGCGGCCTTGTCCTTCTTGTCCGATTTTCCGGGTTCGAGGTTATCCTTAAAGTGCTTGAAGTTGAGCTTGACCCAGGGGTTTCCCGGCGCCAGCTTGAGGGCGGCCTCATATTCTTTCCGGGCGTCTTCCCAAAGTCCCTTTTTTTCATAGGCCACGGCGAGGTTGTTATGAGCCGCCACCGATTGAGGATCCTGGGCGAGCACCTTTTTCCAGCGGAAAATGGCCTCGTCCCAGAGATCATTGTCCGCCGCCCAGATGCCGAACCCGATTTGATCCTTAAAGTATGGCCCGGCGCAGCCGGAGACCAGGGATATCCCCAGAAAGGCCAGGACGATTGCCGCCAGGGTAGTCTTGGACATTGCCCGACTTTTGAAAGTACCCTTTTTCCGGACCTCCGTCAAGCGCACGCCCCGATAGATAGCAATTTCCGTGCCAGAAGAAGGCTCTGGTTCCTGTTGTCTTGGGCCGATTGTGAAGTTATAATGGCAGCCGGAGCACGAAAGGAGGTCCCATGGGGATCTGGCTCGAAGGCAAGCCGCTGGCCGATAAAATCAGGGAAGACGTCAAGCGACAGGCCGTCTATTTTCAACAGACGATAGGAAAGGTCCCCGGCCTGGCGGCCGTCCTGGTGGGGGACAACAAAGCGTCCCAAGTCTATGTCCGGTCCAAGGAGAAAGCCTGTCAAGCGCTCGGGATGTTCTCCGAGGTCCAGGCCTATCCCGGCGATATCAGCCAAGCGTTTCTCGAGGAAAAGATCGATGAGCTCAACCGCCGGGACGAGGTCAACGGCATTCTAGTCCAGCTCCCTCTGCCCGCCCACATCGATTCCTACGCCATAATCTGCCGCCTGTCGCCAGAAAAAGACGTGGACGGGCTCCATCCGTTCAGCTTGGGCACAATCCTGACGAACAGGGTCGGTTTCAGGCCCTGCACTCCCCTTGGGGTCGTCGAGTTACTGAAAGAGAATAACATCCCGATCGAAGGCAGGGACGTGGTGGTTATCGGCCGCAGCCTCCTGGTGGGAAAGCCGCTGGCGGCCATGCTGACCAACGAAAACGGCACGGTCACCGTCTGCCACTCCAAGACCAAAAACCTGAGCCAGGTCTGCAGCCGGGCGGATATCCTCGTTGCCGCCATGGGCAAAGAGGTCTTTGTCCAGCCGGAGTTCGTCAAGCCAGGAGCGACGGTTATCGATGTGGGCATAAACTCGGTGAGCGATCCGGCCCGGGTAAAGGCCTATTTCGGAGAGGACGAGAAACGGCAGAAGGACCTGCAGTCCAAGGGCTATACCCTGGTGGGCGATGTCCATCCCGCAGCCTTCGAGCGGGCCGGGGCCATGACGCCGGTGCCGGGAGGGATCGGGCCCCTGACCATCGCCATGCTGATGAAAAACACCCTCGACGCATTCAAGCGGCGCCGTGGGCTCATAACCCCACCATCGTAATAATAGCCGCCTTAGGTTCTTGACGGTGCGGGGGCGAAGGTTTGACCGGGACCGGTCTTTGTGGTATAAATCCTCACTCCATCACTCAAGAGAGAAACGACTATGCCGAAAGTATGCGATATCTGCGGAAAAGGCCCGGTCTTCGGGCACAGCGTGAGCCATTCCCACAAAGCCTCTCCCAAGAAGTGGAAACCCAACCTGCAGCAGGTCAAGGCTCAGACCGAGGCGGGGGTGCGGAAAATCTGGGTGTGCACGCGCTGCCTGCGTTCGGGTAGAGTCAAGAAGGCCGCCTGACCGCCGGCTTAAACTCTCTCCACAGATAAGATCCCTTTGATCCCCGAAATCTTTTTGATGATGGCCTCGAGGTGCTTCATCTCTCTGATGATGAGGTCGAGTTTGATCTGGGCCTTCCTGTCCGCGGTGGTGACCACCTCGGCTTTGGTGATATTCCCCCCGAGCTCGGCGATCCCTGTAGCGACCTTCCCCAGGACGCCCGGCGAAGCGCCGGCCAGAATAATGATCCGGCTATGGTAGGACCCGGCCGAGGCGGAGTCCCAGGAGACCTCCACCATCCTCTCGCTGCTCAGGATCTCTTTGCTAACCAGAGGGCACCGGGTGGCGTGAATGGTGATCCCCCGGCCTGAAGTCATGTAGCCGATGATCGGCTCGCCCTTAATGGGCGCGCAGCAGCGGGCCAGATGGAAGGCCTCCCCGGCAGCCTCCCCGACGGCGATGCCGGCATCGGACCGGCCGCTGACCCGGTCCACGAATTTTCGGAGCAGAGGCTGTTTGCGCTCGGCCGGCTCCCCCTCCGGGCTGAGCTTGGCCATGAACTTTTTGTTGACTACGATCCGGCCCCGCCCGATGAGACTGAAAAAGTCCTCCCTGTTCTGAATCTTGAAGGGCAGGACTTCGGCCAGGCGGCAGAGCAGGGTTTCCTCTTTGAGGAGCCCGGCCGGCAGCGCGTAGCGCCGGGATTCCCTCTCCCAGATCTTCCGGCCCAGGGTGCTGCTCCTGGACTTCTCCTGCTGGTTGAGCCAGTGCTTGATCTGGTGGCGCGCGCCCGAGGTGAAGACGATGTTCAGCCAGCCGCGGCGCGGTGCTTTCTCCGGTGAAGTGATGACCTCGACGATATCGCCCGTTTTGAGAATGGCCTTGAGGGGAGAGATGCGGCCATTGATGACCGCGCCCGCTGCGTGGAATCCGATCTCAGAATGAACTTTGAAGGCGAAGTCGAGCGCCGACCCGCCGAGGGGGAGGGTGATGACCTTGCCCTTCGGGGTGAAGGCGTAGACTTCCTCGGGAATCAGGTCGGTCTTGAGGTTCTTCAGGAACTCGCGCGGGCTCTTCTGCTCTTTGTAGAGATCGACCATCTCCCGGAGCCATTCCAGCCGTTTGTCCTCGCGGACCAGGCTCGAAGCGTCCTGGTCCTTGTACTTCCAGTGGGCGGCGATCCCGTTCTCAGCAAGGTTGTTCATGTTCTGCGTCCGGATCTGGATCTCGAAGGTCTGCTTGTCATCGGTGATGATAGTTGTGTGCAAGGCCTGGTAGAGGTTGGGCTTCGGCATGGCGATGAAATCCCGGAAACGCTGCGGCAGTGGCGGCCATTTCTGATGGATGATCCCCAGCGCCGCATAGCAGTTCTTGACCGTGTCGGTGAGAATCCGCAGTGCTTTGAAATCGAAGACCTGGTCGAAATCGATCTCCCGGCGCTTCATCTTATCGTAGATGCTGTAGTGGCGCTTGATCCGGGCGTGGATCTCCGCGGGGATGCCGTTGTCTTTCATCAGCTTTTCCAGGACGTTCTTGAACCGGGCGAGTTCATCCTCCGCCTTCTGGCGCTGCGGGGCGACGAGGGAGGCGATGCGGAAATAGGCATCCGGATTGACGTACCGGAACGAGAGGTCCTCCAGTTCGGCCTTGATCCGGCCCATTCCCAGGCGGTTAGCGATCGGAGCATAGATATCCAGGGTTTCCTTAGCGATCTGTTTTTGCTTGTCCTCGGGCAGGAACTTGAGAGTCTTGAGGTTGTGGATGCGGTCGGCCAGCTTGATGAAAATGACCCGTACGTCGTTGATCATTGTCAGGATGATCTTGCGGATCGTCTCCGCCTGGCGAACTTCGGGGGAGGATTCCTGGACCCGGCTCATCTTGGTGACGCCCTCCACCAGGTCGGCCACCTCCTGGCCGAAGTTCTCCCGGAGGTCGACGGCGGTGATGTCAGTGTCTTCCAGGACGTCATGGAGGAGGCCGGCGAGGAGGGTGGTGCTGTCGAGTTTCAAGTCGGCCAGCATGCTGGCGACTTCCAGGGGATGGCTGAGGTAGGGCTCGCCGGAGCGCCGGGTCTGGCCTTTGTGCGCCCTGGCCGCATAGACGTAGGCCTTCTTGAGCTGGTTGACCTCTTTCTCGCTGTAAGAGGCTGAGACCTTGTCGAGGATGTCGTCAAAGCGGATCATGGGCTTGCCGTCTCTCTCTGTCCAGGACCCAGTCGGCGGCTTGGAGGATACTTTCGGCCACATAGGCCGGTTCGAGACCCTGTTCCCGGAGTTTCGCCAGCGACTCCCGGCCGGAGCCCGTCAGGACGAGCACCGGGACGGCCCGGATGTTCATCCCGAAGATGATGTCCTCGGCCTTGTCGCCGATCATGTAGGAGCTGCCGAGGTCAATCCCGAAGTCGGCCGCCGCTCGCAGGGCGAGGCCGGGACTCGGCTTCCGGCAGGCGCACTCCTCGCGGTACCGGGGATCAGCGGATAGGGCATAATGAGGGCAGAAGTAGATGGCGTCGAGGCGGGCGTCGTGGCTGGCAAATGAAGCCCTCAGCCGGGCGTGGATATCGTTCAGGTCGTCCTCGGTCAGCAGTCCCCGGCCGACCGCCGACTGGTTGGTGACGACCACGGCCAGCAATCCCGCTTGGTTGAGCTTCTTTACGGCCTCGAAGCTTTCCGGATAGATGGCAATCTCTTCGTACCGAGATGGATAGGCCGTATCGACGTTGAGCGTTCCATCGCGGTCGAGAAAAACGGCCTTTCTCTTCATCTCCACAACGCCTCGCCCGCCCGGTATACCTCTTCCGGATCGATCCGCATCATACAGCGATGGTCATACGGGCACTTGCGGTAAGAGCAGGGCCAGCAGGGAACGTCCTTCTTGACGACGGCCGCTGGCGGCTCAAGGGGTCCGGTCACGGCCGGGTCGGTGGGTCCGAAGATCCCGACGACAGGGACATGCAGGGCATTGGCCAGATGCATTGGGCCGGAGTCATTGGAGACGAAGAGATGAGCCAGGCTGATCAGGCCCTTGAGTTGGGACAAGGTCGTCTTCCCCGTCAGGACCAAGGGCTTTTTATTCAGGGAAGAGGAGATTGCGGCGGCGATGTCGGATTCCGCGGCCGACCCGATGATCAACACCGCGGCGTCTTTTCGTTCCTGGAAGAGAGAGGCCAGGGCGGCGAACCGGGAGGCGGGCCACCTTTTTGCCGGGCCGTAGCCCGAGCCCGGGCTGAGGATGAGGAGTGGCCGCCGCGCGTCAACCCCCAGGTCCTCCAGAAGCCGCCGCGTCCGACCCTTTTCTTCCTCCGGCAAGGTCAAAAACAATCTGGGCGGGCGGGTCTTGAGGCCGAGTCCTGTGACCAAGTCGAGATAGTATTGGACCTGGTGGCGGGGCGTGTCCCGGACTGCGCTTCGGACGGCCTTGGTCAGAAGCAGCCGCCGGCCGTCTCCGGCATATCCCCATCTTTGGGGGATCCCAGCGAGGAAGAAGAGCAGGGCCGACCCGAAGGAATTAGTGAACAGTACCCCGATGTCGAAGCTCTGTGCTCTGATCTTCCGGGCCGCCGCCCGGACGTTTTGGAGGCCGTCAGCGGGAGCGAGAGGCAGGACACCCGCGATCGCCCCCTCTGAAGGAAATAGATCCTTGACCCATTCTGCGGCGCTCAACCACAGCTCGGCTTCAGGGAAGCTGTCCGCGACGCTCTCGATCGCCGGCTGGGCGAGGACGGAATCGCCGATCCAGTTGGGGACGCGGATGAGGATCTTCATCGCCCTCATTGTATGCTTCGCCAAAGCTGGATGTCAAAATAGGCTCGGGTATGGATTCGTCAGCCCGCTCGTTTCCCCAGCGAGGAAACTCGCTTCGCATCCTCCTTCGCTCTTCTCTCCTTTCAGTCGAGAAACCATGCCCGCTCAGTCGTCCACGGACTTCCTCATCCACACCCTTCACCTTGGGAACGGACGAAAAACATGAATTGTGGATGCGGACTTCTTAGATGGCCTAGTCTCTTGAAGAGACGGAAGGCTTTTTTTCGGTCTTGGGCTTGGCGTCGGAAGGCGTGTCCGGAGTGCAGGGCTCTTTGGCCGGCGCTTTATCCTTCCCCTTGGCTTCTTCCTGGGGCGACGACTTACGGGGGTAATCGGTGATGTACCAGCCGTTTCCTTTGAACTGGATGGCGGAAGACGAGACGAGTTTCTTGAGCGCGCCACCGCACTTCCGGCATTTCCGGAGAAGCGGGTCGCTCACCTTCTGGATGACCTCGCTGCGGCACCCGCATTGGGTGCATTCGTATTCATAAATAGGCATGTAAACCTTTCTATATAAATGAATATTCATTATAGCAGAGCGGAGCGGATATTCAATATCGGTTGCGGACTTAATTCCGGGGACACTAACTTTAATTCGTAATCATGGATGTACAATCCCATGAATTAAGGTTAGTGTCCCCAAACAAGACCTCCTCTCCCCTGGTGGGAGAGGATGAGGAGAGGGGGAAGGGAGAGGGATATTTTTACTGACTCAGGCTGGGAATGGCCGCCAGACACTTCCGGGCGTCCTCGACCTCGGGGAGGCCGGGGTCGGCGTCCTTCCAGAGCTCGAGGAATTTCCTATAATGCTCCGCGGCTTCGACGTTTTTCCCCTGCTGTTCATTAATTTTCCCGAGTCGGTAATAGCTTCGGACATAGAGGTCGCCGTAGTCGAGTCTGCCGGTTCCAAGAGAAATGATTTCTTCATACTCCTGGCGAGCGCTATTGAAGTCACCTGATTGATAAAAGGCCGTGCCCAGGGCGTCGGCAAACAGGAGTTGTTCTGCGGCATCCGCATCCAATAAGGGCAGTCCCAGCTTGAATAATTCAACGGCCTTGGAATAGTTCTTTTTGTCCAGCTCGATCATCCCTGTCAGATAGTGATAGTACCAGAAGAGCTTCTTGTTCGGCGCCTTGTCGATCGCCGCCTTCAGCCTGGCGGCGACATCCTGGGCTTGACTCAGGGCCTTCATATCCAGATGGGTGAGCCCCTGACCGAGCAGGATATTTTTTTGATCCCCGAAGCTTTCATCCGCAACCGCGCTGGTCCAGGATTTATCCAGCTCCTGCAGGGCCGCTTCCGGATGGCCCGAAATTCGCTCCAGATAGGATAAGCCGATACGAAAGAGCCTGACCCAGCGGGTTTGGCCGAGCTTTTCCCCCAGTTCGATAAATACTTGATTCTGCTCTCTCGCTTCTACGAGCCGGCCCTGGAGAATGTGCAGGGCGATGAGTCTTGCCAAACCCCATCCTCTGCCGTCCGCCTCTTTTCTTTGTAGGAGCTTTTGGTATTCTTCTTCGGCCCCGCTCAGGTTATCCATATAAAGATTAATATCTCCTCTGGCCCGGTTGTTTTCCCAGTTGGCCGGACTCAGAGTGGCCGCTTTGTCTAATTCGGCCAGCGCAAGATCAGGCTTTCTGAGTTCGTTGTAGGTCAGGGCCAGGCTGCGATGGATGACGGCGCTATCTTCGACATTCTTGAGATAGGACTCCTGGACTTCGATGGACTTATCATAGGCGCCGATGTGTTCATAAGTCGCGGCCAGGTTTGTATAGACGACCACGTCCTCGGTTCCGGCCTGTATGCAAGCCCTATACCGCTCGATGGCTTTTTGTGTTTCTCCCCTTCGGCCGTAGAGAATAGCCAGCATGTTTCCGCCCGAAATATCCTCGGGATACAGGGCCACGAGTTTCTCCTCCGCTTCGACGGCTTGGCTGTAAGTCTTTTCCGACTCCCCGTAATAATGGCCTTGGATATTGTATTTCTCCCTATCGGTCAATCTGTCGCTCAGCGCCAGGGCCTTCTCCGCATACTTTTTCTGTTCGGCAAAGAAAACCAGATTGCCGTAAGACCAGGACATAGCCAGATAGGCCGAGGCAAAGTCCGGGTCGATGGCCACCGCCTTTTCCATGGATTCGATGACCTGGCGGTATTCTCCCTTGACGTCGTGCCGGATTCCCTCGACGTAATACTTGTAGGCCTCGGGCGAGCTCGTGGTGACGATCCCCACGTCCTTGTCGATGTCGGAGGCGATGTCCTGCGGCGAAAGCTTGAAATTCGCCTTGATCCGCCGGGTCAGGTCATCCACCATAGTGAAGATGCTCGCCTCCCCTTTTCCGGCCACAGATTCCGACCCGACAAGCTCGCCCGAACCCGCCTCCTGGAGCGTGACGTTAATCCGGAATTCGTCGCCGGCCCTGGCATAGGCGCCCTGAAGGATGTGGTTGACTCTGCCTTCTGCGGCCACCTGGCGGAGGACATCCGCGGAGTACGTCTGGCTGCTCTCTTGACCGAGACGGCCGAGGATCTGGAAAAGCTTGTCCTCGCTCAGGACCCGGATGTGCTTCGATTGGGTGAGGTCTGTGACGAGCAGGTTGGCCAGCATGGTCCTCCAGTGGTCCAGCCCGGCATCGCCGGTGTTGTTCTTAAAATACATGATGGCGACCGAGGGTTTATCCGTGGGAGCCGGAGCCGCCTTCCTTTTCGGAAACACCTGCCAGATGATGACGGCGATGGCCGCGAGAGCGAGCAGGGCAATTGCGGGAACGACCAGCTTTTTCACCCCCACGGTCACAGTGAATTCTTTTGAGGTGAAGGCCTTCATCTTCGGAATCACGCGTGCCGCGGTCGGCATACCTTCTTCTATCCGGCTCAAGTCCGTGCTCAGCTCCCCTGCGCTTTGATACCGCTTGCCCTTATCCTTTTCCAGGCATTTCAAAATCACCCGGTTGAGGTCCTCCGGAATCTGGACGTTGAGCTCTTTCGGCGGCCGGGGGACCTCGCTCTTATGTTTCACTCCGACGGTGAAGGGCGTGTCGCCTTCGAACGGCACCCGGCCGGCCACCATTTCATAAAGGATGACACCGAGAGAGTAGATATCCGACCGCGCGTCGACCTCCTTGCCCTCGACCTGCTCCGGAGACATGTATTCGGGAGTTCCGATCATCACTCCGGCCCCGGTGATTCCCTTGGCCTTGAGCGAACGGGCGATCCCGAAATCCATGATGCGGGCCTGCCCGTCCCGGTCGACCATGATGTTGCCGGGCTTGAGGTCCCGGTGGACGATGCCCAGAGCGTGGGCTTCCTCCAGGCCATGGCAGACCTGTTTGGCGATGGACACCGCGGTTTCGACCGCCAGCCTTCCCGATTGCCGGATCAGACCTTTCAAATCCTGGCCTGAGACGTACTCCATGGTGATGTAGTATGTTCCTTCGCTGGTGTTCAGGTCGAACATCTGGCAGACGTTCTTGTGGCGGATCTTGCGGGCGAGTTTCAGTTCATTGCGAAAGCGTTCGATCGTTTCCCTGTCGAGGGCGACCTCCGGCTTGATGAGCTTCAGGGCGACCTTCTCGTTCACTTCCGTGTCGAGCGCCTTGTAAACCCGGCCCATGCCCCCCTTTCCGAGCTCTTCGATGATCTGATACTTCCCGGCGAAGGTCGATCCGGTGGTCAGCTCCTCGCGCGGCGCGCGGAGGGTTTCGGTCTGGGCGAAGGGAATCTTGGCGGATGGCTTGAGCGGCGCGGCGCAATGCCCGCAATAAATCGTGTCATCGGGATTGTCAAACTCGCATTGAGGGCATTTGTTGGGCATGCCGCCTCCCCAATCCAACCGGATGACGGAAGAATACCAACACGAGGGGCGGCTAGTCAACCAAAATTGCGCCGTGATCGAAGAGCCACGCAAAACAAATCAACGGAAAACGATAGCTTCGAAGACGGAGATCTGCTTCCCTTTTTCGTGATAAAGCTATCCTCTCCCCTGGCGGGAGAGGATGGAGGAGAGGGGGAACCGGGTTTTGATGTATTCGGCGGCGCTTTCGGGGCTGAGCTTCACGGACCCCGGGCCGCTCCGGACATAAAAATCGCCGTCCGGGCTCTCCTCGGTTTCCTTCCATTTCAGGAATACCGGCTCGGGGCTGCGCTGGCAGCTTACGAGGCAGACGGTCTTTCCCTGAACAATCTGCGTTTTGGGATCTAGGCACGTGCTCGCTCGGTCCCCGAGACCGTTCCGGACGACCTGGGCGAGGTGGCGCATGAACTCATCGTCATTATCAAATTGATCGATCTCAATCCCCGTCACCTTGCCTTCATCGCCGACTCCGATCAGGAGGTCGCCGCCCGCCGTGTTAAGGAATGCGGCGATGGTTTTAAGCACGGCAAGGGTGATAACTTTGTCATCCTTCCGGTTCTCACGCAGATTCCAGCGCAGCGTCGATTTGAACTCCAGGGTCTTTGACTCGCCGCGCTTGATCAGCTCTTCGGCCTGACGGTGGGCCCGCAAATAATGATCAAACAGGAAGTCCTTGAGCGCTTCCCCGAAGGCCCGGTCGTCGGTGATTCGCTTGTAGAGCTCGAAGTTCGAGTCTACGATCTCCTGGATGACATCCTCGACTTTGTGGTCGAAGGTAAGGCGGATATTCTCGCGCGTGTTGGCCCGGGCGCTGGCATCGAGCGCCGCGTCGTCGTCGAGTTTGGCCAGGATCTGCCCGAGTGTCACCCGGTGCTCCGGCCCCAGGTTCAGTCCAAATCGCTCGTTCAGCTCGGCAATGATCAAGGAAAGCGGCTCGAGCTCTTCCGGCGCCTCCCCGTAATGCTCCTTGGTCATTACCGGTTGAAGTTGTTCTCCTTTCCGTTCCAAGGCAATGCTGCCGCTTCCCGTCTGCTGGATGCGGTAAGACTCCATGTCAATATTCTGCTGGACCTCGCGAGGCAAAGTGTCCGGGTCGGCGGGGACAAGCCGCCGCAGATGGCGGGCGAAGACATAAAGCTTCTCGAGGTCCACGTCGGAGAAAGTCAGCACCTGGGCCAGGAAGGCATAAAGGCGCACATAATCGGTCAGTTGCCCGCGGAAATCATGCTTTTCTTCGCTCGAGATCCCGGCGAAGCGCGTAGTCACGGGCGCCAGGACAGCATAAAGCTGATCCTGCGTGGCCTTCTTGTCAAAATAGGCTTTCGCAAATATGGTGACGTCGGCCTCGGTGAAGACCGGAAAGGCCAGGAGCCTGCTCTGAATCTCGTAAAGCAGGTTCGGATCGGTCGCCTCGGACAGGAGAGTGGTCTCATAATAGGGCTGGAATGCAGCCTGAATATCATCCGCCTCGTTGGCGAAATCCAGCACTATAGTACCGCCTTTCTCCGGATAAATCCGGTTTAGCCGGGACAGGGTCTGGACCGCATTCACCCCGCCGAGCTTCTTGTCCACATACATCGTATGCAAGAGAGGCTGGTCGAATCCCGTCTGAAACTTGTTGGCGCAGATGAGGAAGCGATACTCGGGTTTCTCGAACTCCTTGGCTGTCTGGCGCTCTCCTATAGTCCTCTCTTTTCCGACGGAGTTCATCCCCGATTCAGTGTATGATTGTCCCCCGTCCGGCACACTTCCCGAAAAAGCCACCAGCGCCCTAAAAGCGTAGCCCTTTTCCTTAAGATATCGGTCGATAGCCAGCTTGTAGCGCACGGCATGCAGGCGCGACCGGGTCACGATCATCGCTTTGGCCCTTCCGCCAATCTCGTTCTGGACCTGGGCGGCGAAGTGCTCGACCATAATCCGCACTTTCTCGTTGATGGCGTGCGGATGGAGCTCCACGAACGACTTGAGCAGGTATTCCGCTTTGTTCTTGTCGTACCGCGGATCGTCCTCGATTTTCTTGAGAAGCCGCCAGTAAGCCTTATAAGTTGTGTAGTTCCTGAGGACGTCGAGGATGAAGACTTCCTCGATCGCCTGGCGCATGCTGTAAAGATGAAACGGCTCGAACTTTCCGTCCTCGCGCTTTGTTCCGAAGATCTCCAGTGTCTTGGCCTTTGGCGTCGCCGTAAAGGCGAACATCGAGAGGTTGGGCAGGCGGCCGCGCTTCTCCATCTCGGCCAGGATCGTGTTTTCGAGCTCCTCCTCTGGGGTTTGCGCCCCCGCTTCCTCCTTCTCCGCCTCTTCGAGGTTTCCTGAGGCCAGAACGGTCTTGAGACTCTTCGAGCTTTCGCCCGACTGCGACGAGTGCGCTTCGTCCACGATGACGGCGAAGCGGTGGCCGGGGAGCTCGCCGATCTCGCTCACGATGACGGGGAACTTCTGCAGGGTGGTCACGATGATCGTCTTCCCCGCCTCGAGGGCCTGTTTGAGCTGGCGAGAGGTGGTGTCGATATTCTCCACGACGCCCAACGTCTGCTCGAACTGGCGCATGGTTGTCTGGAGTTGGCGGTCAAGAATGCGACGGTCGGTGACGACGACGATTGAGTCGAAAACCCGTTTATCCTCATCATCATGAAGCGTCGAAAGCCGGTGGGCGAGCCAGGCGATGGTGAAGCTCTTGCCGCTTCCGGCCGAATGCTGGATGAGATAGCGCTGTCGGGCGCCGTATTGGCGGGCATGGGCGACAAGGCGCCGCACGGCATCAAGCTGTTGATACCGGGGGAAGATCAGGGATCGCTTGCCTGTCTTGCGCCCCCGCTCGTCCTCTTCTTCAATCTCGTGGATAAACTGGCGGATGAGGTCGAGGACACTGTCGCGGGACCAGATCTTTTCCCACAGATAGGCGGTGGGATAGCCCTTCTGTGTCGGCGGAACCGGCGGATTTCCCGCTCCTCCGAACTTCCCCTGATTGAAGGGCAGGAATCGAGTCTTCGGTCCGGCGAGCTGAGTGGCCACATAGACAAGGTCCGGGTCCACGGCGAAATGAGCAAGGCAACGCCCGTAGGCGAGAAGCGGCTCGCGGGGATCGCGGTCGGTCTTGTATTGCCTGATGGCGTCCTCGATGGTCTGGCCGGTGAGCGGGTTCTTGAGCTCGGCGGTGAAAATCGGGATGCCGTTCAGGAAGAGGACCATGTCGAGACTCTGAGGGCTCCTCTCGCTGTATCGGAGCTGGCGAACCACGGAAAAGAGGTTCGCCGCGTGCAGCCGCTTGATCTCCTCGTTAAGCCCGCTCGCAGGCCGGAAGAAGGCCAGCTTGAATTTGCAGCCCGAGTCCTTGAGTCCGTTGCGGAGGACGTCGAGCGTCCCGCGCCGCCCGATCTCCCGCGATAGGCGTTTGAGGAATTGTTCTTTAATCGAGGCGCCATAGTGCTGTTTGAGCCGCTCCCATTCCTTCGGCTGCGTCGCAATAATAAAGTCGATGACGTCACGCGAAATCAGGCAAAGCGACTGGTCATACTCTTCAGGCGGCCGCTTTCGATAACTTCCGGGGGGAAATTCACCGTAAGGCGGCGCCGTCTCGCGAACCCTCCCTACCCCCCCGGCGCACGCATCGGGTCCGTATCGAAGCAGCCCGCATTCGATCGTTTTTTCAAAGCTGCGTTCAGAGACTTCGATCATCCTAGGGCTCGGTTCCCTTCTTCATAAGGTCCAGGTATCTTTGATAAACATAAATCCGTTTCCTCTTTCTGCCTGTGACCTCTTTAATGATTTTTGCCTTCTGCAGAGAATCCAGAGCAGCCGCAATAGTCGGCGGAGACATCTTCGTCATTTTCGAGAGAAATGGGATACTGGCAATGGGCCGACCCTGGAACACCTGATGGATGCGCAGAGCGGAGCCGGCCTTGCGGCCCAAATCCTGGATGACCTGTCGGTCAGCATTGCAGATATCGTTCAAGCGGCGAGCCGTGGCCACCGCTCCCTCGGCCATTTCCCTTACTCCCACGGCAAAAAACCGAATCCATGCTTCCCAATCGCCTTCCGTTCGAACTTTCGTGAGCAGGTCGAAATACTGAGCCCTGTTTTGTTTGAAATAGAGACTGAGATAGAGAAGCGGCTGCCGGAGGACTTCCTCGTGACAAAGGAGGAGTGTGATCAGCAGGCGGCCGATCCTCCCGTTGCCGTCGAGAAAAGGGTGAATCGACTCAAATTGGACGTGCACGAGAGCGGCCTTGATCAGCCCGGGCATTTTTTCCGGAATGTCGTGGAGGGACTTTTCCAATTCTCCCATCGTGTCGGCAACGCGTTCCGGAGGCGGCGGTACATAAAGCGCGTTTCCCGGACGCGTCCCCTGGATCCAGTTCTGGGAGCGCCTGAACTCTCCCGGGTCTTTATCGCGGCCGCGCCCTCTGGAGAGCAAGATCCTATGGACTTCCCGGATCAGTCGGTTAGAAAGCGGAAAGTCCTCCTTTAGCCTCTTAAGGCCATGGTCTATCGCCGCAACGTAGTTGGAAACTTCGATGACATCGTCGAGAGGCGCGCCCGGCGCCTGCTCCAACTCAAA
>Ga0315277_10005115_pt1 | contig 17362 bp, 15 predicted proteins | sample YL17G05_15_MG_FD_203695 | JGI IMG/M metagenome (GOLD analysis project Ga0315277, IMG submission 203695) | Sediment microbial communities from Yellowstone Lake, YNP, Wyoming, USA - YL17G05_15 | ecosystem: Environmental > Aquatic > Freshwater > Lake > Sediment | place: USA: Wyoming | collected... | reverse complement strand
TAGCGGAAGTTAATATCGTGCCATCACGTTTCACGAGGGCGGAAGCCTTGATCACGGGGTCGATCTTGATCAGTTCACGCAGAACGTCGCTGAGGTTTTCGGGCTCCTTGAACGGCAGGCCCTCGGATTCCGCTGCTGGACTGGCCTCTTTCTTCACGGCAGGGATCTTTGGAAGGGCATCCATCTGTTCCTTGAAGGAGCCGAGCTCGCGCTTCATAGCCTTCTCCAGCGTGTCCCTGGAGCTGATTGCCGTTGCAGGTGACCCTGCAGAGATCAACACCGGCTTTTTGGAGCCTAATGCTGCCGAGGAAATCGATGATATCCGAGGCACCGCCGCCGGGGGTTCCTCCCCGATCGCATCGGGACCGGGAATCACGACGACGGGGGCGGGACGCCCGCTTGGGTGCTGCACGGGTGGTGGCTTGGACGACAGCGTGCCGATCGGCGTCAGGTTTTTTGGCCGGGCAATCGCCGGCTCCACGGGTTCAGGCCTGATCTCGTCCACATCGTCAACGGATATCACGGGAATCGGGGCTGGTTTCGACCGGGCCGGTTGTGTTGCTGGATTTGATGCTGGCCGGGGTTGCTGCGCGGGAGGTGATGAAGAGACAAACGGTCTGGAAGCAGGTTGCTTGGATTGGGGCGATACGCTTGGCCCGAAGGGAATGAACGTGGGTTTCGCCGAAGGCGCGGGCCTGGACTCGCGTGGTGTCGTGATGAACGGGTTCGGCTGATCGGTAAATTCCGGCAAGTGCTCAGCCGGGGGTGCAGAAGGTCGTTGATTCAACGTGTCTGGTGAAAAGGTAACCGGAGGAATAGGAAATCCACACTTGGGACACGTCAATGCACGCGTACTTCTTGCCTTTTCTTGGAATTGCGAACCGCATGATGGACAAATTATTACCGCCGAAATTCTTGCTCACCTAGAGATCAATATTGATATGATATAGAGATCAAAATTCTTGTTCATAATTCTTGCTCATAACAGAAAAGAACAAAATCATGCATAGGCGGCGGGCCTCGAAGGTTCCGCGCCGTGAATGAACGACCAGATCAACGCCAGGTTCCGGATCAGCGGGTTGTTAAACACGAGAGGGGTTTTCAAGCTTTTTCTCGTCGTGTCGGGCACGACATTCGCCTGGCTCACGAATTTTCGCGCCACCGAATGATATTTCTTGCCGATCGGCGCCTTTTCTCCTTCTTTTTGAAGCATGGCAATGTAATCGGAGACATCACCATCGCGGTTCAAGATCAGCGCGATGAGCACGATGGCCAGCATGTCGTTGCACGAAGCCGCGCTGGAATCGCCGGGCGTGATCGAATGGGAGCTCTTTAGCAAGTCCAGCGCCAGTCTCAAGTGATCGAAGCATAAATCCATTTTTCGTTCCTGGAACGCGACATGAGCGATCTCAACCTGATAATGCGCCGCATCGCGTGGCTCGCTAATCACCGAGAGCTTTTCAAGCAGATCAATTAAGCCCTTGACGATCGCATCTCGCAAGATGGTCGTTTCCCCCACGATGTAATCGTGGATCTCGAGGGCATGGTAGGTGTTCGCGATGGCAATTTCGATGAAGCCTGATTGTTCATAGAGCACGTCTGCCACCTGGATGAGCTTGATCGCCTCGAGAAAATGATCCGTAATCTCCATGCAGTTGGCAGCAGCCATGTAATTATCCGCCGCGGAATCAAGCACGCCCGCGGCGTCGTAATATTTCCCAGAAAGCACGAACACGTCATGGGCTTCTTGATACTTCCCCACCTTTTTCAAGATGAGCCCGGCACTGTGGTAGTGGAGGGCACTGCCGATGCTGTCTTCTTGTCGTTCATAATCCTTGGCAATGTCAACGTAACATTCCGCTTCTTTTTCCGAGATGTGGTTGAATTCCTCTACATCCTCGAGCAAGTCGTAAAAACTCGCGAAGACGTGGTAGATCTCGGCGATCAGTATGTGGTTTTTCTTTTTAGAAGGTGCGGTCTTGCTCTGGAGTGCCTTCTCGAAATAATCTCGTGCTTCGTAAAAAAGGTCGAGCATTTTCGCTTTGTTCCCAAGTTGCATTTGCATCTGCGTTTGAAGTAACAACTTGTATGACGTCGCGACCATGAAATATTTTTCGTGTTTCTTCGAGCAATCGATGGCCTTGCGTGCATATCGCTCGACTTCGGGCCAGTTCGACACGAGATAGTTCAATTCCGCGAGGTTATAGTAATAGTTGTATAGATTCAGCGCGGCGGTCTTGCTTGCCACTTCGCTAAATTTCAAGTATCGCTCATTGTTCTCTATGACCCGCGCATAGGAACGCCGGGCCATGATGGCATCATCCAGGATATCGCCATAGATATCCCCGATCTTCTTGAAATGATCGCCAGCTTGCTTGAAATCGCCATCATCGCGCGCTTTTCGCGCAGCATCTTCGAGCACGCTGATGGCCTTCTTGACTAGGTTCACCGATTCGTATAGATCGAAGGGTTGGATGATTTCCGCGCTTGACAAGAACATGTTTGCTGCATCTGCATGCTGCGCGGGATCCCCGAGCATTTTTTCACCAGCCTCTTTCAACCTCCGGTAAATTTGTTTAGACAGGGAATTCATGGCCATGGTATCCCCGTAATACTCGGCATCTTCCAATTCCTTGAATAAGCTGTTGACTATGTCTAGATTTTCCATTAGATCACGCGACGCTTCGTATCAAGTGTGATCAAGGTAGATCCTATTTCAACGTGTTTTTTCCGGGAAACACGCGCGTTAGTTATTTATGCCCGAACGGCAAGAGTCATTTATTCCTTCATGATCAACAAGATTTTCGTGCGTGTCGATGACCGAGCAGAAAGGACCGAAAGAGCAAAAAATACCAGCCGTGTTGTTTGAACCAGAAGCCTACATGAAAGCTATGCTCCATGTTTTGCGATTCGCTTCCAACGCGCTCAACAAGGACGCGTGGGTCGAGGTTTACGGGTGGCTCGTCGGGAAGCTGGAAATTGGGGAAAGCAAGATCGTCCATATCTACGACGCCGTCCCGATCCATCACGGGAAAGACATCGAGGTGGTGTTTGACGCCGAGACTTACGTACGGGCTGCCGAGTTCGATGAGCAACTCTATCAGAAAGCCGAGGAGAACGCGCAGATGAAGGGCTATTTCATCGTTGGCTGGTATCACAGCCATCCGGGGCTGGACTTTTTCCTTTCTCCGACGGACGTCTCCAACCACCTCGGGTTCCAAGGCCCGAACCCGTACAGCATCGCGATTGTTTTCGATCACACCAAGATCGTGCCGTATAAGCACCTGGGTTTCAAGATCTTCAGGCTCGATGAGGCCACAACGGAAAGCGAGTACAAGGAGATCGATTTTGATAAGTCCAAGTTTACGAAGGAAGTGATGGACATCATTTACCAGACGCAGTCGATCGTCGAGCGCATTCAAGGGAACCAGCTTTTCACGGCTGAAATTGGCGAGGTTCCCAGCATTTTCGCGCATCTCATGCTACCCGGCGCCACGCCGACGATAGAAAAAACGCCCCCTCTTGACTTGGACGCGCTGTTCGACAAGATGCTCAAGAGTACCGAGGCATTGATCCAGAAGATGCTCGGCACGTCGATCATCGGCAAGCTCGCGGCTGAGATGAACCCGGCGCTCGAAGAATGGTACTCGGCATTCATCCCGTACGTGGTCTCGTCGCTGAATAAGTGGTTGCTGACCACCGCGGAAAAACTCGTGACGACCAACAAGCTCACGCTTGGCAGCATTTATACCATCGCGGGTGCCATTGAAAAGTCGATGAAGAACGTCAACGAGTGGACCAAGGCGCAGCTAGGCGATAGCGAGCGCCATCTCAAGAAGCTGGTGGACGGTTCAAGCACCAAGCTTGCCACGCAAGTGCAGGAAAAACTGGGTGCCCATGAAGCCAGCATCGCCAAGCAATTGGAGGCCTTGAAAGAGCAAGTCGCGAAAAATGAGGAACGAAGCAGCGTGCTTGCTTCAAAGATTGAATCGCTAGGCGCACAACTCGCTGCCATCCATGATCTCATCGGGGGTATGGAAGCCAGGATTCAAGACAAGATCCAGGAGCAATTAACAAATATCAACACGCGTGTCGACGCCAGTTTTGCCAGTTTGGACCAGAAATTGAAAGATCAGGTCGATAAAGAGCTAAGCTCGTTTAAAACTGAGCTGCAAGACATAGGGAACTCGTTCAAGAAAGAGATGCAAAACATCACGAGCATGCTGGCGCATGAAAAGCAAGAACTCGATGAACTGGTTGCATCAAAATCGATAAAGAAAATGCAAGAAGACTTGCATAAAATCTCGGTAAAATAGAGGAAATATTTACGATTTCTCTTTCAATTGAAGCTCGCGCGCTGCCGGTAATACGCATCGTTCGTTCCTGATTTCCCCGATTTTTTCACCCTTCTCGCGAATTTAATGATGATGACAAGAAGGATAACACCAAGAAGCCCTAAAATGATGAGCGGGTTCTGCGTCATGAAATCAATGATGTTGTCGAGAAACGTCTTGGTTACTTCTTGATGTATCACCGTGAACTTGTAGTAGACCTCGTGTTTCACGCCAAGTTCACCGACCCAAAGCGGGTACGGCAAGCTCGACAGCTTCGTGGTCACGCCGTAAATCACATCTTCCGAATCGAGCGGGATGGCCGGCGATATGCCCGAGCCGATCCAGACCCCGGCCATATACGGCACATGAATGTTGTCAATACGCATCGCGTAATCAGCAGCATTGTTCCATGTCGGGTCCGCGGTGATCCAACCTGCGCCAGGAATGAAGTATTCCAACCACGCGTGGCCGGTAGAATTGTCGGAGGTAAACTCGCCATTGGTTAATACCGTCGCGAATGTCCACTTTCGACCAACGGCGGCCCTGAAATCAGGAGTAACGCCCTGGAGCGATGAGTCTGCGATCACGATGCCGCGCAACACGCGAGCGGGAATGCCGCACGCGCGCAACAAGGCCACCATAAGATAGGAAAACTCGGTGCAATCCCCCACCTTGTGCACCATGGCCCATTCGGCGCCGTTGTCTGTCGGTTGTACTTGATACGTGAGAAAATGGGATACCCAGTTATACACGTTCCGTGCGGTCGTGAATGGGTTCGAATTATTCAGTAAGGTCGCGTTTGCAGCGATTGCCGGGTAGGACTTGTTGATGTACAACTCGGCGCGCGTATAGTTCGCATAAAAGCCATCTGTCTTGTTGTATGAATCCATAGTTACGTTCGTTTGCGTCTGCCACGCGATCTCCCTCAGCGTGTAATTCGCCATTACGTTTAAACGCCAAGAGGATGTGCCGGGCATACTAACGTCGAAATAATACATCGGGTTCTGGTAGGAATCGTTGAGCCGGTAATAACCTAGCGTGTAAGGGATCGTCCACGTCTCGTTCAAGATCTTGAATTCTTGTTCGTAAAGTGCCCCCGATGCACTCAAAATGGTCCGGTTTGATAACGTGGGGATCCACCGCTCGGACGCGTAGGAGCCCGAGGTTGTTCTTGAAAGGATGTAGGTATAATTGTAAAGATACGTCGTGTTGATGCCGTAATTGAACGTTCCTCTTTCCGGCGGACCATAATACGATGCAGGTGCGATGGCGCGCCCCGGAACCGTGGGAAAAATGGCGATGTCAGATATCAAGATTCCTGCTGCCAGCAGCGTGAAGATCAACTTCGTTTTTACCATCATGATACTCATCTTCCCAAGCTATATCCAGGTTAAAAAATTGCTTCGATGTCTAAATAACCGAGGGCTAAATGTTATTACACCCTCGTTGTATTAGGATAAATGCACCTCGCAGCAAATGACATCAAATCAAGTCGAACATAATTTGATGCGTGGATGACGGATTATCCTAAAGGGTCGGAGCCGAATGATATTCTCGATTTATATCATTGACGCGGATAACGCGATCTTGTTGCTCGAGAAGGTGTTTCAGCCTCTCAAAAAGCCGAAATCACAACAAGACCTCGGAAGCGGCGTTATCGCAGAATTTTTCGCGGCGATCAACACGTTCATCGACGAGGTGCAAGCAGCGATGCGCAAGGGACGGGACGTTTCAAACATGAATCGCACGCTGCTCGCGGAAAATTCGACCGTGACTTTGCATTACGAGCCCGAAGCTCGTGTCCTCATCTCGACTATTTCGGATCCGGATGATGACACGGACGTGATCATCGCCGCGTGCAAGCGGATCGGCGAGCGGTTCTGGAAAAAGCACAAGGAGAACCTCGAGGAGTTCCGCATCCATATGGACAAGAGTGCCTTCAAAGCTTTCATCCCGGACATCGAGATGGTCTTGCACGACGGTAAAATCGCAGAGATCTTTCCCGTGCTGCAAATTCCCATCAAAACCCTCCAGCGCATCAATGCCATGGGCGTGATATCGAACGAGGAGTATCAGGTTGGCGTCATTCTCGACGGCAAGAGCATGAGTCCCCTCGGCATCGCGAAAAAATTGAACAAGACGAAGACCGAGGTCATGGACATCCTCAAGAAGTTCGAGAGCCTCGACATCATCAAGTCCTTGAAAATGCCGAAATTTTGAACGATTCCAGTTCCCCGGGAACGTCATGCTCGTCGATTGTTGGTAGATTTTTATCCCGACCGCTCCTTGTTGTTCTTCATGGCAACAAATTTCGATGGCACGGTCGTTCCTCTCATCTCCATCTTCACGAAAGATCTAAAGATCGACTTGGATGCCCAGATCTTGCTAACGAAGCACGTGCTTGCAAACGGCGCTGACGTGCTTTTCTTGTGTGGCTCCACGGGGGAAGGCCAGTACATCCAGCGTGAACAGCCCGCGCAGCGCGTGGCATTGCTCTCCGCCGCGAAAAAGGCCATGGATGCGGCGAAAAAACGGCTGCCGGTCATCTTCGGCATCTACGGGAATTCTTCCTCCGACGTGGTCGCCCAGTATCGGGAGATGCTGCGGGTTCAAGACAAGGAATTGAAGGCGAAGATCATCGATGCATTCGTCATATCCCCGCCATTAGCAGTGAAGCTTGATGATGCTGCCATGGACCGATACTTTTCGGAAATTTTTGCAGCCATCGCTGAACCCGTCTTTTTCTATAATAACCCGGCCACGTTTGGTCAAAATTCCATCCCGATTCCCGTTTACGAGAGCTTGATCAAGAAATCGAAGAACCTGGTGGGCATCAAGGACAGCTCGGGCTCGATGGATTACCGGTTCGAGATTCTCAAGATGTTGGAACGGTACCCGGCCATCGCGTTCTACACGGGCAGCGAGGGAGATTACCTCAAGTGCCTTGAAAAACGCGCGCCCACAGCATCGTCGAAAATTGGCTCGGTCCCTAGCATCTCCAACCTACTCAACTTGCCGGCGAAGATCCGCCAAGCTTACATGAAAGGCGACGTGGCCGGTGCCAAGAAATTGCAGGATGCTCTCAACGAGATCCGCAACCGTATATATCACGAGCCGGCAACAAAGGGGAAAGCCCAGCGCGGCACCAAGTTCGCGCTCGCGTGGCTGTATAAAGGCACGAAGCTCGACAAGGAAGTCGTGGTCATACCGGACTTCGTGCGGGAGATGACCCCGGATGCAAAGAAGGTCATTCAAGATGCTGTCGATGAAGCTGTTAAGCGCGGCTTCGTGAGCAAGTGCAAGCTATAAGGGGTGTGAAGGCGTCGAATGTCCACGGGCCAAGCATTATCCATTGGAAAAAAACAGGTCTCCATCGAGGAACTCGACGCGCTGGCCAGCGAGGCCAAGAAACAAGCGATGATCCCCGCAGCGAGCAAGCCCCGGCAGTGGAAAGGTCCATTCGATGGCAAGATCAACTCGATCTACAGGCTCACATACGACGCAAGCGAGGGGGAACAGACCCTCATCTTCAGGGCAAGGATTTCCGAAGCGTTCCGCTACGAGGCGATCGTCAAGGAAAAATTGCTGTTCCCGATTCTCGATGGCACGGTTGATCTCCACGATGCCTCGACCTTGAAGCAAAAAATTAGCGCTATCATCAAGGCAAAGACCGGGAACCACGTGTTTTCCAAGGAAAAGCCACCGGTCATCCCGGTCCAGAACCTCTATGCTTTCAACGAGTCCAAGGAGAACCTCCCTTACATCTACTCGGTGCTTGATTTCTTGAAAGGCATCTCGCTCTACGATTTCTTGGAGGCAAACAAGGTCAAGAACAAGAAGGCCAAGGATCTCCCCGCGGGTATCGTGAAAAAGCTAGATGCTATGTTCATGGAATCGGGCCAAGCCCTGGGAAAGCTGCACCAGATCGAGTTTCCAGGATTTTATAACACAATCGTCGATATCGGCGATGACTCGAAAAAGGTGAATTTCAAGTCCTTGTTCCATTCCAAGGTCAAGGACCGCTTGAAGGAAGCATCGAAATACCACGCGGCCAAGGACATCTTGCCCGCGCTCCGGAAATACTTCGATGACAACATGGACCTGATTTCAAGCGATGAAACGCCCGTGCTCTACCACAACGATTACCAGCCCCAGAATTTCATCATCGATCCCGACAAGGGCACGATCACGGGCTTCATCGACTTCGACAACTGGCAAGTGAGCGTGCGCGAGGACGATCTCGTCAAGATGCAATACTGGGGGCTTCGAGACCTCGACCCGCGCTTCGAGAAATCGTTCTTATCTGGCTACCGCAAGGTGCAGAAGCTGCCCGCAGATTTCCAGGCAAAGGTTGACCTCCTCAAGACAAGCTGGTTCGTGCTGGTCTTCGACTTTGAAATGGACAAGATCATGAAAAACGAGCGCAATATAACCGTCGACCAGCGGTTTCCCGCTGCGGAAAAATACCTGGACGAGATCAAAAAGATCTTGAATATCTAGAGGGATTACTCATCATCGTCCTCGGATTCATCTTCGCCTATGACTTCATCTTTAATCACGGGCTTGCCCGCGTCGATTTTTTCTTCCGCTTTCTCGGACTCGTCCTCGTCGATATCCGATTCCTTGAGCAATCCGGTGAAGACGAGGAACTCGTCGAACGTGCCGTCGGGATGGGTTTCGTTCCATTTTTTGACGAGCTCCTTGTACGCGTCGATCTCTTCCCATGATTGCAGCACGATCTTTCTTGTTCGGTCCTCGTTGAATGGCGGGAAGAGCTTGCCGCATTTCACTTTCGAGATGTACGTGATCTCGTGCTCCTCGGTGAGCGTGAACGGGTAGGTCTGGCACACCATGGGTGAGAAGTTGTGGATGCCGCACAAGCCGATCGCCATGTGGAAGGGACAGGTCTTGCGCTTGGCATCCTGGATCATGCCGACCACGTGCCCCTTGCCCTCGATCTTGATGATCGGGTAGAAATTCAAGGTTTCGACGGATTCGTCGTAAAACGTGAGAAACTGGTACGGGTGCATCCCGGGAATGTTGTCCAGGATGCGCTTCGCATCGATGGTCGTGATCAAGACCGTGTATTCGCTGCAACAGAAGCCGGTGCAGTGCTGCACGCAATAAAAAGGATTGTCCGTGAGCGCCGGGCTTGTCGTGATCGTTTCCGGGTCACGTTTTTCGAGGGCAGCGTGATCATCCTTGATAGGTGCAGCCGCGCTCTTTTCCGCGGCACTGGCCGTGTTTTTCTCCGAAATAAAACCTCACCAGAATCTTGGCGTCATTTTCGAGGAAGGGATGCTTTTAGAAACCATTTCGTGGCTTAAAATGTTGCTGCGTGTCACGTGTAGACCAGGGGAATTTCCCGTACCTTCCCCCCGTCCACGATGTAGGCTCCGATGTCGAGCTCACCGCGCTTTCCGTCGCCGGCGATGAGCCACAAGAGTGTGGAGAGGCGTGCCGCGTTTTTCATATATTTCACGTCGGTGCCGGAAACGAATTGGTTCCCGGGATGCGTGTGGAGGATACCAACGAGGGACCGCGGTGGATCACGAGCTTTTTCTTCCTCCATCATTTGATATTGCACCACGGGATCGATCTCGAACGCCACGGGCGACCTCACGAGGTTTTCGATCTCCCGGACCGCCTTGACTTCGATGACCGGTCCTGAACCGCCTCGCGTTACGTGGCCGAAAAGCAGCGCGCAGGCCTCGTGCGGGTGGTTGACCCTCCGCATCGCCACCACGATGCTCACAAGGGCTTGTGGCATCGTCGCGACAGCGCCTCGCCACGATATCTCGGGCTCATCTCCCATAGCAATCACGAAAAAAGTGGTAAATCATTCCCGCGGGTGAAATTCCCGGCGGGTTCACTCGATCTGCTTGAAGCCGTCCTTGGTGATGACTGCGAGCTGTATCTTTGAACCGGAAGCTATATCACGGGCTTTGGCCGCAGTGACCGCGCGGCGCGCCAGATCGATGCCCTCTTTTTGGCTTAACCCTTTCTTGAAGCCAGCTTCGAGAACACCGAGGGCATAGGTGCTGCCACTCCCGAACGAGAGAAAATCTTCCTCCTCGAACAGCGAGCCGATGAGGTCCACGCCGAAGATTTTCAAGGCATTTTCCTGGACATCGTAACCAGCGACGAGCATCATGGACAAGAAGTAGGAGCGACCCTGAAACAGCAAGTTCCGGATGATGTTCACGATGTATTTCAGCGGCGCTTCTTTACCTGTTTCGATTGTTTTCAACCGGGCATTTGCCCGGGCTTGATCGACGACATACTGGCAATCGGCCACTCCACCACTGATCGTGGCCGCGGCATGGTCGGAAATCTGGAACAATTTCTGCGCATTTTTCGTGGCGACGAGATATCCCGCTGTTGCTTGTGATTCGGTCGCCATAACGATCGCATCCGCGGTTTTCAACGCAAGTGTTGTAGTTCCTGTAGCTAATTGCCCCGACTTCATCAAATCGTCAATGCTGATCATGTTTTCCTAACACCTATGTAAAACGTATCGGCCAAATATATCTAATTTTGGTTTAGAAAAAATTAGTTCGACTCATATTTCTTCCTAAAACAACGTTTCCTTGGAACATAACTTAACATTCTAGCTTTCATGGTCTTATTTATTGTTGGTCTTATTTATTGTCTTATTTATTTGGTAACGTTGGCAATAGCGTGATTCACGAATTACTCTCACGCGGCCACGAGGTCGTCGTGTTCGAGCTCGACACCAAGAAGAACCGGAAAATCAGCTCGCGATACTCGAAGAAGATCACGATGTCGTGGGGGAATCTCTTGGATGGTGAATCCATAGATCGATCGCTCGTAAACGTCGATGTTGTTATCCATCTAGCGGCAATCATTCCCCCGCAGAGCGAGGAAAACGAGTCCTTGTGTTTCAAGGTCAATGTTCGAGGAACAGAGACATTACTCTCCCGCATCAATTCAAAGGACCGGAAACCTGGCCTGGTGTTCACGTCATCGGTTAGTGTTATGGGCCCAACGCAATCAAAGGAGCCTCCGATTAGCGCTTACGACCCCCCGAACCCGACCACGAACTATACGCAGTCAAAAGTGGCTGCGGAGCGGGCCATCGCTGCATCCGGGGTGCCTTATTGCATCTGCAGACTCGGTGCAGTGCTTTCGTCACAAAGCTCGTTGAATCCGGCGCTGTTGAAGGAAGCGTTCAATATGAACCTCGACGGCCGAGTCGAGATCGTGCTCGACCTGGACGTGGCATCAGCCCTCACCCGTGCCGCGGAACTGCTCGTGGAGGGTTGCTAAACAGTTCAGATTTACATGAACAAAGTTGGACACGACATGGATGATATTGTGGTTTAAAGGCCATCGATGAGCGATGCATGGCATCATGACATCATGCGTGAGAATTGGCATCGCCGCGTCGATGCTGGGCGTGTGCACCCGGACGATACGGCGATGGGACGCAACGGGGAAGATCACGTGCACCAGGACGCCGGGCGGGCACCGGCGGATATCGTTGGCTATCATCGAACGCCAGCAACCTCGTGAGACTGGGCTTGAAGAGGAAGGCTCGCTCACATCTGGGCGAGACACTTTAGCGTCGGTGCAGTGTGGGTGACCAACCGCAGGATCCATAGTCAGGTAACCCACACAGCACCTAGCGAGTGACGCTCGACCTGATGGCGAATGTGTGAAATAAAATAACGGTACTTCGGTGAACGGCAAGGTGCTTAATATCGGAGGAGGGAGGAAAAATGGCTTCCAGCGTCACGGACGCGACCTCACGATCGAGCTTTTTAAGAAAATAGGGATCGGCGCGTTGGATGAGAGATGTTTTACGAAAAAAGAATATTTCATCGATTGGATGGACACGGACGAAAGCCAAGCCTTACTCTCCTTTCAAAACCATTCGTATGAGGACGCGGTCGCCTTATACATAAAGCCCTTGAAACCTTTTCGACCTTTTATCCGATTGATGAGTCCCTTGATACGGCGGAAAATGGAGCAACAATCCCCGTGGGTGTCAAAAACGGCGTAACGTGAGCTTTGTTTTGAAAAAAATTAGATTACTCACATTTCTTCCTTGAGGACTTTCATTATAAAGCACGTGTCGATCGACCGGACACCTTGAATGCTACCTATCTCGTTCTCGATGAAATCCGTGAGGGCTTCCACGCTCTCCGCTGCGACCTTGATGAGGATTCCACATTCGCCCGAAAGAAGATATGCCTCGTTGACCATGGCCAGGGACGAGACTTTTTTTGCGATCTGCTTGGAGGCCTTCAACTCAGGAACGATCTTGATGGTTGCCTTGACCTTTTTTTCGCTGATTTTTTTATCGTTTAGAACGATCGTGAACTTCTTGATGTATTCCTCGTCGCGCATCCGCTTCACGCGGCGGCGGACGGTCGCCTCGGTTTTTCCCACGCTGTCAGCAATCTCCTTGAAGGACTTGGAGGAATCCTCCTTCAGCATGGCGAGAATTTGTCTATCGAGATCGTCAAGGGAGGATTTGGAAACTGCGGGTTTCGCATCTTGGGTTTCTTCAGTCATGGACATCATGTCTCGATTGATGAACTTGATCTCGATTGATGAACTTGATCTTCAGTCATATAAATTCGATCATACTTTTATGCATTTCGATCATTTTTTTTTAAGTATCAATAAAGTGAGTGTGAATGTGGCGCAAGAAACGCACGGTTGGTACCGATCGCGCATAACTCATTTAGCACGGCCATAACTTATTTGAGCCCAGAACGGCCATAACTTATTTGATGCAGCGCGGTACCACGAGATGCGCCGAAACAGCGCGGCGTGGGCTGCCAAGTTGAAAATGATTGGCCCGACAACACCATGGCCCCAGGCGACGATAAAGAGCAGCGGAACTTGCCCGGCTTGGAGGATCTCCTTTCGAACATCGAAAAATCCAAGCCTTTGGACGAGCTTCTCAACGAAGTGATGGACAAGGAGCTCCAGAAGCAATACAAGGTGAAAGAGGAGCGAAAACAGCGCATCATTCAAGAGCTCGTCAATGCATCGAAGATCTATGAAAAAATGCCGCTGGATCGGCTTGCCATCAAACTCAACGAGGACATCAACGAGATCCTGGATCTCCTGGAACAGATCATCCTCAACAACGAGTTCACGGGCATCGCGATATCGGGAAAGGAACTCATGTTCACCAAGATACAGCGGAAGGATGAGCTCGATCAGAAGCCCTTTCTTGTCGTGAGCACGGCCGTCGTCAAGCCGTCGCCAACACCTGCATTCCGGCCCCAGGTGGAGCCTCTCAAGCGCAAGAAGATCGACTTGCAATTCAAGGTGCTCAAGGACAAGCCTGTCGAGCAAGTCTCAGTGGAATCCGAGAATTTGATCGTGGAGCCCGAAGTAACGCCTGTCGCGGCACAAGTGCAGTTGAAGCTCAATCTCACGAATAACACGGCCAAGAACTTCGAAAACGTGCTAATCAAGTTTCTCATGCAAGGCACTGCAAATTTAATGCGCATGAAGCCATCGTACGCGGTCACTGGCGAGTTCCAGAACGAGATCATCGTGCCCAGTGTTCCGGCAAATTCAAACCGGCGGATATTGCTCTATTTTGCCCCGATGACGTGTGAACCGCTGGAATTCGACATCCTCGTCCAGTACAAAGACCCGAAGGGAAATTTCATCGATGAAAATCTTGCCGAGAAAATAACCATCACCAATCCCGTCTTTGCAAAGAAACCGGCGATATCCAAGGAAGAATTCCAGGCTATTATCACGCAGCAGTTGAAATTCAAGGCGATCAAGAGCTACGGCATCCCCGCGTCGCTGAACCCGACCGATGCCTACCTCATCATCAAGGAGATCTTGATCACGAACGAGTTCGAGTTCGTGGGGGAGAAACTCATCGAGGACAAGAACCAGTACCTTGGCTGGTATTACACGTCATTCAAGGAAGCAGAAAAACTCGACGATTTCATCGTTATCGGGCAGGTGCTCAACAAGAAAATGGAATTCTTCGCCATGGGGAATAACGCAACCCAGCTGTTGAGCGGGATCACCCACCTCGCGAAAGCTTTACGGACCGCCTTGATTGATCGGGGAATCATCAAGGGCGAGTCCAACCTGGTCGAGCTCGTGTGCCCGTCTTGCGGCGGCGTGCTTGAACGAAATCCCGCTCCGGGCGAGATCCACGCGTGCAAGTTCTGCGGGGCCAAGCTGCAATTTTAAATGGCGGGAACACCACTTGAAAAGTAATCCGCACATTCTCGTGACTTTTCACCCCGTCGAGCTGCCATGGACCCGCTAGGAACGCTGATCGGCATCATGCTGGGCATCGGAGGCGCATGCTTGTTTAACTACGCTCCCGTGCTGAAAAAGGAGGCATTGAACACCCTGGACGAGCTCACCTTGAAGCGATTTGGTTCTAGCATCAAGATCTTGATCACCAGCAAGGGCTGGATGGCCGGAATAATCATGAGTCTCGTCGGCACGGCCTTGTTCACGATCAGCGCGAGTATCCTGGGCCTTCTCACCGTGGTCCCGCTCATGTCGTTTGGCGTGGTCATACTCGTGATATACAGCGTTAAACATTTCCATGAAAGACTTCACGCACGGGATTTCCTCGGGATCGTGTTCGTCGTGAGTGTTCCGGTATTTCTTGCCCTTTCGGAGATCGGGGACGTGCAGGCGAATATCGAAACTCCTGCGGTCTTCATCGCGTTCCTTTTAGCATCCATCGTGATCGTGCTGGTCGCGATCATTCCCTTCTTGGTCAACTTCAAGCTTGGAAACAAGCGCCATTCGGGACTCATCTACGCTATTTCCTCTGGAATGACGTGGGGTGTTGGCACGTTCTTCATCCAGGCGACCCTCGGCCTCTTAAAGAACGCTGGAATCGTTTCTTTGCTGAACATCGCGCAATTTTTCTCGGTGTTCATGACATTCAACGAGCACGTGGTCGCGTCGATCATCGTCGGGATATCAGGATTACTCATCATCGTGATGAGCACGTTTATGCAACAAATTGCCCTGCAGCGGACTAAACTCGCCGTTGCATCGCCGATCAGCCAGACCATCATCAACATCATTTCCATCACGGGAGGGATTACGATCTTTGGACAGCCTATCGGAAATCCGTTTTTTTATGTGATTTCTTTTTGTTTCGCAATATGTGGAACATTTTTACTTTCAAAGTTTCAAAAACAAGACCAAGCCGCCCGCGCGAGTGAAATCCAAGGCACCGGGCAAACCACCAAGACGTGAACGAGGCGCTGGCCGCGTCGAAGCCATGCCGTGCAAATCTTATACTCTAACCCACCATTCGATGATCATGAAGCAGCCCCTCGCGCTCTAGCCCCGGGACCCCATCACCCAAGCCACGTGAAACCACGATGAAACACCAGAAAGATGTCGAGCAGTTTCGCCCCGAGATCGAGAAAATTGCAAAGATGCTGCGGGAAGCAAAGTACGCCATCTGCCTGACTGGCGCGGGCATCTCGACGGACAGCGGGATTCCCGACTTCCGGTCGCCGAAAACGGGGCTGTGGAACCAGAAGGACGCGCAAGTCCTCACGGAACCGAAGTCGTTCGACAAGGCTATGGAATTCTTCTGGAAGATCGGGTACAAGATCGGGAAGATCCTCTTGAAAGCCAAGCCGAACAAGGGCCACATGATCATCGCGAAATGGGAGAACGAGCGGGGGATTGTGAAGGCCGTTATCACCCAAAACGTCGACCGGTTGCACCAGAAGGCAGGATCGAAGAACGTGGTCGAGCTGCACGGGAATGCATTCGAAGCCACTTGCCCATTTTGCCGCGGCACCTACAGCATGAAGGAGCTCATGAGCATATACAAGGCATCGGGAAGGAAACCGCCGACGTGCATGATATGCAGCTCGCCCGTGAAACCGAACGTCGTGCTGTTTGGGGATCCCATGCCGCGAGGCGCGATGGACAGCGCCATGGACGAGATCCGTCAATGCGACGTTGCCATTCTCCTCGGATCCTCGTCCGTCGTCTATCCAGCCAATTACTTGCCCGTGCTCGTGCACGAGAAGGGGGGCAAGGTGATCATCGTGAACGAGATGAAAACCGATCTCGACCAGATCGCCGAGGTCGTCGTGAACGGGTCGATCTCGCACGTTCTAGAAAAGATAGACCAGTTACTCTCAAGTCCTTAAAAATGTTGACCGGCCTTATAATAATCGTCGCTAGACATTGCCGCGGGACGCCGCGACGACCACCAACCTTCCATGCCCCGGATGTTCCCGTGCGATGATAAATTGTATAATTTATTGTCCGCGCCCGGATCTGTTTAAATACGCTTCGCTTGAACCTAAAGCTTGGAGGTAATAACATGTCCCCGAAACCAAAACCCGAAGAAGATCCGGTCTGGTTGAATTTTACCATTGAACCTACCGAAAAAGCCCGTTGGAAAGTATATGCGATGATAAGAGGTATTCCCTTGGCGACGTTCATCAAGATGGAAATCAACAAGATAGTTGATGCGGAATTCGAAGCCTCGCTTAAAAGCTTGCTCGATTTCAACAAAGATATCCTTGGAGTCATGATCTTCCAAGATAATCTCCAGCTCTTGCACCGACAAGGGGAAATCGAATCCGAGAATGGCATGCGGATGATCTCGCAGATCTGGAGAAAATTTAACCGTCCGCTGTGGAGCTGTCGATATCTCCAAGAAAAGATGCTAATCATTCAAATGCTCGATGATCGTCTCGTCTTGAAAAGTAAACCAGATGGTGCAAATGGTGGACTCACGATCATCGGATATCGGATGGAGAACAATTATAAATTCCTTGCACGGGTAAAAGCGAATGGAAATTCCATCGTCGCGCTCGCGGATCTCCAGCGAGTGGCGTATAAAATGTTCCCGCCGCAGCCACGACTGGTGGAAAAAGGAATGCTGGAGAAAATATTGCCCGAATTTTATCAGGGTAAATCCCAGCTGCAAGCCATTGATTTGCTGCGGCGGATTCCCTTGGTTCCTCAAGAACAAACCGCTCTGAAGGAACTGGAGCAATTCATCGGAAAACCGA